>SMVA01324993.1_pt1 | contig 33588 bp, 26 predicted proteins | sample 2456451 | NCBI WGS metagenome assembly SMVA01 (sample SAMN11095933, study PRJNA526329) | marine sediment metagenome | biome: Marine sediment; feature: Surficial sediment; material: Deep marine sediment; isolation source: Hadal surficial sediment | place: Pacific Ocean | collected 2014-05 | depth... | reverse complement strand
TCGGCCATATGAAACATCGGCGCCACGTGCAGGTAAATATCATCGCGGCTCATGGCTATTTCCGAGACTATGCCAATAGCACTGGACCAGATAGCAGCATGCGACTGCATCACCCCCTTGGGAAAACCGGTGGTGCCGCCGGTATAAAAAATACCGACCATTTCGTCACCACCACGCGCTGACACTGGCACCGCCTCATGACTTTCGATCAGCTCCTGGTAGGAAACTGCCCCCTCGGGACAGTCGCCATCTCCCATATAGATAATCGCCTGCAACTGCTCCTGTTCTGCCAACAAGGTTTGTGCCTGCTCCGCAAAGGCATCATCAAACAACAACACCCGTGTTCCAGAGTCAGAGACCGCGTAGCTGTTTTCTGGCAGCGCCCAGCGGGTATTGAGCGGCACCATGGCAAAGCCCGCCCAGGGAATGGCGAATACCGATTCGTAATAGCGATCGCTGTTAAGGCTGAGAATGCCGACCCGGTCCCCTTCTTCAAGACCAAAAGTTTGCAGCCCCGCTGCCAGCCGTGCGATCCGTTCCTGCAACTGGCTCCAGTTGTACTCGCGCTCGCCAAAACGGGTAGCCACACCATGGGGGTTGAGCCGGGCGGCTCGAACAATCATCGAAGGTAGTGAAATCATAGTCACTCTCGCTTGAATTTATTATTGTTTGGTGAGAGTAGTTTACACGCAGAGCAGGAATCCGGGGAGCCCTAACTCACGGCAGTGCGAAGGCGACGTATTGATCGCCCGCCGGGGTACCAAGCTTGCCGCCGCCGCAGGCAATAACCACGTACTGCTTGTCATTGACCCTATAAATCGCTGGCGTGGCATAGCCCGCCGCGGGCAGTTTGTACTCCCACAACAAGGCGCCGGTAGCACTGTCGAAGGCGCGAATCTTTTCATCGGTGGTGGCGGCGATGAATACCAGGCCACCGGCAGTCACTACCGGGCCGCCATAATTGAGCGTCCCGGTTGGTGGCACGCCCTCTGCCGTTAAAGCCGGAATCTCACCCAGGGTGACCTGCCACTTGCGTTTTCCCGTGTTCAGGTCGATGGCATTGAGGGTTCCCCAGGGTGGCTTAATCGCGGGATAACCCCGGTCATCAAGAAAATCCGTATAGCCATCCAACAAGTATTCGACCTTGCCTCCTTCCCTAGGTGTCGAAGCCGCCGCGGTTATTTCATCAGCACGAAACAGGTAATCCACCAACTCATCTATCTCATGAGCAGGCAAACCCCCGAAAGCCATCATACGACCGCGGCCTTGCATGATTGTCGCGCGCGCCTGGTTCTTGTCTATGCGCTGTGCCAGCCCTACCAACGGTGGCGCATAGGGATAAAAGCCCTCACGCGTAGGTCCGTGGCAACCACCGCAATACTTCTGATACAGGTAGGCGCCGAAATCGCCGCCAGCACTTCCCGACGGTACGCTGACCGCTGCCATCTTGACGCGATGGGCAGCCTCCATGGCGTTTATGAAATAGGTATTAGTGGTTGGATCAAAAGCGCCACCACCGTAGTTGGTGGCCCCATAGAAAGCCGGAAACAGGATGGTCGGCTTGAGCCCTATGGGACGAAAAAACGCGAATGCCTCACTCTGCTCATATAACGCGGTTACATAGGCCTTCGCCGCCGGGTTGATATCAGTGATCTGATCTTTGGTAAACGCCTGCCGGGTCACGGGCTCCGGCAACGTTACCCGGGGCTGGGTCGGCCAGGGCGATTGCCCGGGCACATCAGAGGCAGGTACCGCCACCTCCTCTATCGGAAAAATGGGCTCTCCGGTTTCACGATTCAACAGATAGATAAATCCCTGTTTGGACGCCTGGGCCACAGCCGCAATACTGCGGCCTTCGCGTTCAACTGACACCAATGTAGGTGCTGAGCTGAGGTCTCGATCCCACAAATCATGATGCACTGTCTGGTAGTGCCAGCGCCGCTTGCCGGTTCTTGCATCCAGCGCCAGCAGTGTATTACCAAACAAATTAGCGCCGACGCGACGACTGCCGTCAAAATCCGGCGTCGGTGAGCCGGTGGGTACAAACACCAAACCACGCGCCGCATCCACTGCCAGACCGGCCCAGGCATTGGCGCCGCCTGCAGTCTTGTAGGCATTTTTGGGCCAACTGCCATGGCCGAATTCGCCCGGCTGGGGAATGGTATGGAATATCCATTCAAGGGCGCCACTGCGCACGTTATAAGCGCGAATATGCCCCGGTGCGGCGCCTTCACTCTCTGTGGTCGCCGTACCGATAATGATCAGGTCTTCAAATACCACACCGGGAGACGGCGCGTAGATGGATAGAGACTCTGGGTCGCGACCCAGGCCCCTCCTGAGGTCAACCCAGCCATTGTCGCCGAAGCTGTCTATCGGCTTGCCGGTGTTCGCATCCAGGGCCAGCAGGTAATTGGCCACATTAACCAGCAACCTGGCGTCATCACCTTTACGCCAGAAGGCCAGGCCACGCATGTAGGCGCCCAGCAGGATATCCCGATCAGCGCGCGGGTCGTAGCGCCACCGCTCCTCACCAGAAGCGGCGTTAAGTGCAAATATATTGTGGTTGGGGCTGCGACCATACAACACGCCGTTTACTACCAAAGGGTTTACCTGTAACTCCGAAGTCGGGTGAATGGCCGCTCCGCGAGCGCTGCTATAGGTCCAGGCTGGCTTTAACTGCGCTACATTGCCCCGGTTAATCTGGCTGAGTCCGGAATACTGACGGCTGCCCTTATCACCCCCATAGCTGGGCCAATCCCTGACAGTGTCTGCCAATGCGGTTACTGCCACCAGCGACAGACACAGTAGCGCTACTCTCATGCGGTATGGTCTGGATAATCGGAGTAGCCTTTCTCACCGGGATTGTATAAACCATTCATATCGAAATCCGCCAGCGGCCAGTCGTTGCGAAAGCGCTCCACCAGATCCGGGTTACCGATATAGGAACGGCCGAAACTGACCGCAGCCAGCATTTCCGACTCAATAGCGGCGACGGCTTCATCGCGATTGTAGCTCTCGTTACCAATCACCCTGCCAGGAAAGTACTGCTGTGCCAGGCCCAGGTTGTCTACCCTCCCGGAGGGCATCCGGATGGCGTGGATATAGGCCAGCTGCAACTGACTGGCTGCTGACAGGAAGGCATCAAAGGTTTGCTGTGGATCATCATCTGATAAATCATTGAACGGATTATCCGGGCAAATCCGCAAACCGACTTTATCGGCCCCATCCACCGCGGCGATGGCCTGCAATACTTGCAAGGGAAACCGTATCCGGTTCTCCAGACTGCCGCCGTATTGATCGCTGCGCTGGTTGGGACCAGTTGATAGAAACTGGGCTGGCAGGTAACCGCTGGTACAGTGCAACTCCACACCGTCAAAACCGGCCGCGTAGGCGTTTTGGGTAGCTATCACATACTCATCAACTACCTGCAATACGTCAGCAGTGCTGAGCGCACGGGGTAGTTCAAAAGGCACCATACCCTGGGCGTCGGTAAACATTTTACCCCGCGCCTGTATCGCCGACGGCGCCACAATCTCACTGCCCGCTGTTTTATTGAGCTGGCTGGCCACGCGTCCGCAGTGCATCAACTGCGCGACCATCAGGCCGCCCTCGGCGTGCACGGCTTCGAGTATTTTACTCCAGCGGTCTACCTGTTGTTGGTTGTAGATGCCCGGCGTGCGGCAATAGCCAATACCATTGGCACTGGGCGCAATTCCCTCGCTGATGATCAAGCCGGCGCCGGCGCGCTGTCGGTAGTACTGGGCCATTAAGGCCGTGGGCATATCACCGACATCGGCGCGACTGCGGGTCATGGGCGCCATCACAATGCGATTGCGTAATTGCAGGCTACCCAGGGTCAGCGGTTCAAAAAGTGCGGATGGTTGTGACGACATAGTGTTTCCTTAACGGACGCGAATACGCGGATCAGGATGATCACCGCGCATTTGATTTAAAAACTCTTCCAGCGGTGCCGGCTCTGCAACCTGCGGTTCTCCGGTAGGGGGGTGTTTCCAAAACTCCTGCCAGGAGGGAAACAGCTCGTGATAGGCGCCCTCATAGGACTCCCGGTCAGGCCAGCGCATCTTGTTTGCCCCAATCGGGGGCTTGTTCAAATCGGTGGCATACCAGTAACAGGGCAAACGGCGGCGGAACAACCAGCGACCATCGATGCGCTCGTAGTTATCCCAATACATCATCTGCATGATGACCCACTCGGTATCGCCATTGTCGCAGGGGGTTTCGTGTTCGTTCTTGGAATACACCACGCCGTGGGCATGGCCTGGATCACTGAACTCAATCACATGGTTGCCAATATGGTGAGAGGTGCCGGTAAACTGCGAGCGCAGGGTGTCATCCAGCCAGCGCTTGAGGTGGGCGCGCCCGGTGAGCTCGCGGCTAACCCGTATATCCGGCGCAAACAAATTTACATGTGCATCCAGGTCGCGCATATCCAGGCTGAGCGAATACTTGGCCACCAACTGCCGGATTTCATCCAGGGATTCCAGCCTGTTGATACGGGCCAGTAGTTCACTGTCGCTCATCTTAATCCTCCCAACTGGCAGCACCGGTTGCCAACTCCACCGCCCGGCCGCCATCTACATTGAGTTCCACGCCGGTGATATACGAGGCCTCGTCACTGGCCAGAAACAAAATGGCGTTGGCCGCCTCGATCGGCTCGCCGATACGGCCAATAGGAACCGAGCGCGCGGTAGCGATACGGCCGGCTTCATCGGGTATCGCCAGCTCCGACGCCGGTGTCATCATAATGCCAATCACAATGGCGTTTACTCGCACACCACTCTTGGCCCATTCAATGGAGGCATTGCGAGTCAGTGATTGCAGCGCGGCCTTGGCAGCACTGTAAGCCGCCACACCGGGTGTCGCCAGGTCGGCACACACCGAAGACACATTCACCACCGCCCCACTATTGGCCACCAGTTGGGGATAGGCTTCACGCATCAACACCATGGGCGCATCAACGGCAATCTGAAAGCTGGCACGCCAGCTGTCCAGATCGTGCTCGGTCAGCATGCCCGGCACCAGTGCATTGGCATTGTTGACCAGAATGTCGAGCTTGCCAAAATGTGCTATGGATGCGGCCACCGCTTCGCATGCTGCAGACTCATCGGTAATGTCCGCCACAATAGCGAAGGCAGAACCACCCGCCGCGTCTATGTCGTCTACCACGGCCGCAAGAGCTTCGACATTGCGCGAGCACAGCACTACCGCCGCACCCTCCTGCGCAAAACGTTTTGCTGTGGCTTTGCCGACGCCATTACTGGCGCCGGTAATAAGCGCAACTTTGCCTTCTAATCTTTGTCCCATAATATCTCCAGCCACTGTCCAGCTACTGTTTCAGGCCAGAAATATAGCCCATTCACGTACTAGCAGATATCCACCGCCGCAAATGACCGGCCCAACACTCAAGTATTCACACCCGCGATGTTTTCTGCGCTGTCATACAGTTCATCGAAGGCCTGCTGCAGGCACTCTTCATAAATCGAGGCATCGGGTAACAATTTGGCGCAGGCGCTGAAGGAAATCGACAGTAGATCCTGACCCCCACTGACAATATGAAACAGTCCCAGGTTATCCCGAATGGGACCCAGCCCCAAAGGCACTACCAGCTCAGCCTTACCGAGAAATTTTGGCTGCTGCGGCCCCGGCACGTTGGACACCATGGTATGAAAAGGCACCGGCACATCCGCATACTGACTAACCCGGGCCATGGCCTTGATACCTTCAGCGAGCAAGCCCGGCGTGACGCTGTCACTGATGTCCATCACGGTGCCAGTGCCCAGTGCGTTGATCTGTTTCTTACCGGCAACCGCATAGCGATGGACCAGGCGCAAACGCTCTACCGGGTCAGAGATATGCGTGGCAAGACCCACCACCATGGTGGCAATTTTGTTGCCACCGACAGCTTTATCTTTGGCACTGCGAAGACTGATTGGGGCACCACAGGCCAAAGACTCCTTGCTCATCCGACCATGAGCGAGTAGGTATTTGCGCAGCGCACCACCCACACAAGCCAGCGCAATATCGTTGAGCGTTACCCGGCGCACGGCGCGTTTAATCGCAATCACCGCGTCGCGAGGAAGCAGCACAGCGCCTGTCGTACGCGTCCGACTGACCCGCTTGTTAAATCTTGCGGCGGTTCTGCAAATAGCAGGCAAATCGGCAAAGTCTTTCTGGGTCTCCCGCGCCTTGGCCATTCCCGGCAATAGCTTGCGTAGCGTGTCCACAAGTTTTATTTGTCGCTTGGCAAAGTTGCGGTTGGCCCGACTCCACAAATCCCAATCACTGGGTCGGCGCAAGCGCTGTCTGCTGGAACCTGGCCGCTCGGCCCTGTCGTCGTGCAAACTGTCGATAATCGCCGCCATGGACATACCGTCTATGGCGGCATGGTGCAATTTCAGTACCAGCGCCTGGCAGTTTGCCGGCAAACCGGGCAAGTCCGACAAGCCATGAATCAGTTCAATTTCCCACAGCGGCCGCTTGAGGTCTAGCTGTGCATTGTGCAGGCGAGCCAGGTGTCGCTGAAAGCCCTGCCAGTCAGTTGCCGCCGGCAGAGCCGTTTCCGTAACATGCGCTCGCCAATCCGGATCAGCAACATCTACCCAATAGGGTGCATCCATACCCATAGGTACCTGGTGCAATTCACGGTGAAACACCTGCACATCACCCAGCCTGCTGGCTAGCAGCTCACACACCGCATCACTGGAAATTGCGTGCTTGCCTTTGTTGCCGATATCGTAAATCAGCACGGCGCTCACATGCATAGGCGTGCGACGACTCTCCTGATGAACGAACGCAGCGTCCAGGCCGGACAATTGCTCCATGCCTAGGCCTGAATGCTCACAATAATCTCACTGGCAAATCTTTCCATGGCATCCAACTTATCCTGTAACGAAAGACCATTCTGGTAGGGGTTCCAGGGAGTCACACAAATATCAGTCACACCCAGATCCGCTAGCCGTAGGCAATCATCCGCCGAACGAAGATTGCTGTCCAACGCATGAATCTCAAACTCTCCGCACCGCTTGTATTGCTGCCTGAACTCACCCAACTGGGCGATCAGCTCGCGCAGGGTTTCGCGATCTGTATTGGCCGAGATCCATCCATCTCCCAGCCGCGCCGCCCGGCGCAATGCTGGCCTGGCATGCCCACCAATAAGAATGGGAACTGGCCGCGTGGGAGCCGGCGACAGTTTAAGCTCACCGATATCAAAATTGTCGGAGTGGTATTCGAAGTAGTCACCGGTCATGGCGGCGCGAATAATTTCCAGGCACTCGTCCATCAGCTTGCCGCGCTTCTCAAACGCCACGCCGTTGTAGCTGAAATCCTCCTTCCAGGGACTCAGGCCCGCCCCCAGGCTGAGCCGGTTATTACTCATCACTGCCAGAGAACTGAGCGCCTTGGCCAGCACCAGCGGTTGTCTGACCGGGACTTTGAGTACCCCCGGATAAAATCGAATGCGTTTGGTAACGGCGGCCATACCGGCAATGGCTATCAGCGGGTCGATTACCGGCGTCGCTTCCAGTGCCGATCGCACGGCTGCGGTGTCTGCATAGGGGTAATCAGATTCACTTATCCTCGGGTAAAAAATGCTGTCGGGGACACTGATCGCATCCCATCCCGCCTGCTCCGCCGCCGCTGCCAGCAGCGGATAATCTTCGTGGCCACCCATACCCATCATCAAGGTAAAGCGCATGCTCAAAATCCTCGCAGTTCAGCAAATTTACCCAAATCAACGCGCGCTTGCTTGAGGTGATTGATCGGGGCATCGGTAGCCGCGTAACCCAGGGCAACACCCACCATGACCATTTCGTTGTCGGGCAGGCCCAGTGTTTCTCGAATCACCCCGGACCACATGGACCAGGAGGCCTGTGGACAGGTGGCCAGGCCACGCTCCTGTGCCAGCAGCAAGATGCTCTGCACAAAAATACCCACATCGATGATCTGCGACTCACACAGCTCGCGGTCCAGCGTGATAATCAGGCCGGCCGGCGCACCAAAGAAAGACATGTTTTTGGCAGCCTGTTCGAAGCGGGCCATCTTGTCGTCCCGGCCGATACCCAGCGAGGAATACATCAACTCGCCACAGGCATAGCGTCGGCTGCGCCAGGGATCGGACATAGCCTGCGGATATACCGGAATGTCGGGCCTGTCTCCGCTGGGGCTTTGGGCCGCCTTTTCCAGTACTGCCTGTGAAAGGGCATTTTTGGCATCACCGGCAAGTGCGTACACTTTCCAGGGCTGCACATTGCCACCCGATGGCGAACTGGCAGCCAGCTCCAGAATTTCACTCATCAGCTCAGCCGAGACGGGCTGATCCGAATATTCACGCACCGCACCGCGCTGCAACATGGCGTCCGTTACAGAAAGTTCGCTCATGATGGATACCTCTAAGCACTCATTGAATACCACCATGGTAAGGCTCCGGCACCGCGGCAGGCACGACCAAATCCTTCATCTTCGTTAACCATTGGAGCCAGATGTTTATGGATTCGGTGTCTGAGGTTCTACAGGACAGCGGGCCAGGAAGCTAAATTAGTCCCCTACATATCCTCGAGGGCTACACATGAAAACCTACGCAATGACCGGCGGTGCCAGCGGTATCGGTGCCGCCATTAAACAAAGTCTGTTGGACGCGGGTCACCAGCTCATTGTGGTTGATATCGCCAATGCCGATATTGAGGCAGACCTGTCCTCGGCGCAGGGACGCCAGAGCGCCATTGAGGCCATTGTTATGGCGGCACCGGAAGGCCTGGATGGCTTTATCGCCTGCGCCGGGGTCGGTTCCCATATACCCAATCTGCCGCTCATCGCCAATGTAAATTACTTTGGTACCGTCGAGCTGGTCGAGGGACTGCGGGAGTCGCTGGCCCAGAAAAATGGCGCCGTAGTGCTGATTTCATCCAACTCAGCGCCCATGGATACCAATCCTGGCTATGTCGATGCCTTGCTGTCCGGTGACAAAGCAGCTGTCGAGGCACAACTGGAAGGCATGGAGGGGCAAACCGTTTACTCCGGCTCCAAGCAGGCGGTGGCACGCTGGATGCGCCGCAATACCGCGGAATACGCCGGCCAGGGCATACGCATGAACGCGGTGGCACCCGGTTATACCGAAACCCCCATGACCGCCGCCGTCAAAGACGATCCCAATTACGGCGATGCCATTCGCCAGTTTGTCGCCACCATTCCGGTGGGACGCCCCGGTCTACCCGAAGATATGGCCAAAGCCGTGAGCTTCCTGTGCAGCGATGACGCCGCCTTTATCTGTGGCTCGGTACTGTTTGTCGATGGCGGTCATGACGCTATGATGAGGCCTGATCAATTCTGAGAGGCGAACATGATGGAACTTGAAGGCAAAACAGCCCTGGTCACCGGCGCGGGCCAGGGAGTAGGACAGGGAATCGCCCTGGCACTGGCCGCAAAAGGCGCGAAAGTAGCCGTTACCGGTCGCACCCTGGCAAAGCTTGAGACTAGCTGCGAGAAGATCTCGTCGCGCGGGGGACAGGCCCTGGCGGTGGTGTGCGATGTAAAGGACGCTGATGCTATGGCGGCCTGCGTAGACAAGATCGTCTCCGAGTTTGGCGGCATTAATATTCTCGTCAATAATGCCCAGGAGGTTCCCTTGGGAACCCTGCAGCAGGTGACCGATGACAGCTTCACCGCAGGCTGGGAGTCCGGTCCACTGGCGACATTCCGGCTGATGAAATTGTGTTATCCCCATCTCAAGGGCGATGGCTGCATCATCAATCTGGCCAGTTCAGCGGGTAAGCGCTGGGATATGACTGGCTACGGCTGCTATGCCGCCACCAAGGAAGCCATTCGTTCACTGACACGCGCCGCCGCCTGCGAATGGGGGCCGGATAATATCCGCACCAACGTCATTCTCCCCCATGCCAAGTCACCGGGGCTGCAGTGGTGGATAGAAAACAACCCCGAAGAGGCATATCGCCACCATCCCCCAACGCCGTATTGGTGAATGCGAGGAAGATATTGGCCGCTTCGTGGCATCCCTGTGCTGCCCGGACAGCCGTTACGTCAATGGCCAGTCGATTGGCCTGGATGGCGGGCAGGCTTTTCTGGGTTAAGCCTGGACACCGATGCCCAGGCTCAGGGCGTTCAGCCCACCCGCGGGACTCTACTTCACCGCCACATTATCCAGCGCGGTAATGTCGAAGCCCGGTATATGCATCTGCGGGGTTTTGCCGCCATCTACCGGCAAAATCACACCGGTGATAAAAGAGGCCTGGTCTGAAGCCAGGAAGCAAATAGCCTCTGCCATCTCCTCAGAGCTGCCGTGACGCTGCATGGGAATAGACCCGGCCACCGCATCCTGCACAGCCTTGTCTTTGCGCGTGGCCGCTTCCATGCCAGGCGTCATGGTTGATCCCGGGGCTACCACGTTCAAGCGCACATTATAGGGAGCCGCTTCCATGGCGGCACAGGCGGTGAACTGATTGACCGCTGCCTTCGAGGCGGAATAGGCACCGGCCGCCATGCCCGCCCGCAAACTGCTGACCGATGACACATTGATAATCGAGCCGGAGCCCTGCTTCTGCATCAGGCGCATGGCTTCTTTACAGCCCACAAAGACACTGTCGACCGAGGCGGTGAAATTGGAACGCCAGTCCTCGATGCTCATATCCAACACCATGCCACCTTTTACCGAGGGCGCATTGTTAATCAACACATCCAGCCGACCAAACTCCTCGAAGGTCTCGTTGATCAGTCGGGCGAAACCTTCCAGGTCATTCACGTCCAGCGCGACGGCCTTACAGGTACCGCCAGACTCCTCAATGCGCGCTACCAATTCATCCAGCTTGGGTTTACGGCGGGCGCAGGCCACGACGGTGGCGCCTTCGGCGGCCAACTGCATCGCACAACTGCGACCAATACCGAGACTGCCGCCGGTAACGATGGCTACTTTTCCTTCAAAACGCTTACTCATAATTATTCCTCGTTAGTGATCTGTTATCGTGCCAACTGCAGCGTTGCCGAACCCATAACATGGGGCCCCAGGCTGTTTACGCCAGCAAATTCAACACTGACTAATGTCTTGTCATCATCCTTGGCCAGGCTGGCAATTCTGCCCTGCATAAGCATGGTCTCGCCCGGCGTATTCGGCGCCATCAGGCGCAGCTTCAGCTTGCGCAGCCGACTGGCAGGGCCGGCCCAGTCCGCCAGATAGCGCGCACACAGACCGCAGCTGGTCAGTATATTCATAAAAATATCCGGCATGGCGGCGGCCTGTGCTGCCGGCACATTGTGATGCACCGGGATAAAGTCCTGAGTGGCAATGGCACCGGCGATAATTAGTTTGTGGGTTATGGGTATGGGTAGCTGCGGCAGTGCATCGCCTTCCGCCAGTGACCGGGCATCGAGATCAACAGTATCTGTCTGCCAGCAAGCGCCAGTCTGCGCCTGCTCCGGCTGCGCCTGTTCTGCCTGTGCAGCGGGTGCACTCGGCCCGGTATCAGCCGGACGATACTGGAAATACGTGATCAATGCTTCGGCGAATAATTCGCCCTCCTGGTCCAGATATTCCATGCGGTCGGTGAAAAAGTGCCCCTCACCCAGCGCGGTGGTTTTCAGCTCACTGATGTCGACCACGGTCTTGTAGTGGTGAACACGATCGCCTTCTACCAGATAGCGATGAAAATTGATGTCGTAGCTCACCGCCACATTGGCCGGAAAACCGAGCGCTTGCAGATCCCGCATCACCTGGTAAGGATGCGCATCTGTGGAACCGGCTGCATACTCGTCGTTGACGTCACGCATGGTCCACATTTGCATCATCGCCGGCGGCGCCACGGCGCCCTGGCCAGCAAATTCAGTTTGCGCCTGGTAGGATTCATCGAGGTACAGGGGGGAGCGATCTCCCATGGCAGAACACCACTGCCACACCTGCACCGCACTGACCGGATTAAAACTGTTGTAGGGCCCGATGCGCTTGCCAAGCAACTCCGTCAGCGCAGCGTTCATGGCGGGTCACCCGGCAGCGCGGCGCTGTTGAACCAGATGGGCGAAGTCCAGGCTCGCTCCTGGATAAGCGGTGAGTAAAAAGGCTGCTCTGCTTCGTCGATACAACATTTTCCATACACATCCCCCTCCGCCCCCAGCTCATGGGCTTGCAGGGTGGCCGCTTCAGCTTGTGCCTCACAGCTTTCAGAGAAGGGATTTACCCCGGCCGCCTGGCACTGCAGGGTACTCCAGCGACAGCTGGGATTCTCCAGTACCCGCGCATAGTAAAACGCATTCTCGCCCGGCACCGCCTGTGGGTCTTCCCACACGGTGCACAGGGCAGCAAACCCGGCGCCACTGGGTGCGCAGGTATTGGGATCAACGCCAGCGCCATTGTTGGCATTGCCGGCCACGTCAAATACCTGCTCGTGGGTCTGGCCACTGCTGTCAATCCAACCCTTGATAATCTGCACACGCTGCAGGTCAGTACCTGGATGTGCAGGCACGCCCGCGTCTTTGTGGGCGCTGACCAGCAGCCTCGGCTTTTGTGCAGCGCCGATGGCAACCTGCCCACCCATGGCAACCCCTTGCTCATAGGCCGCCGCCACCATATCCGGGTTCTCGCAGAGATCGAGATCAAGTTCAGTACCGCCGAAGAAACGCACCACCGGCCGGGTACCACTGGTGGCATAGGTTTCCTTGCGCCGCAGCGCTTCGAATATCGAGTCGCGGGAATTTTCCTCGGCCCAGACCACGGCGTGGCCGCCAGGTTGGGAGTAGAAGTGGTCCTGTACATTGCGATACTCGGCATCTCTACGGCCGAGATGACCGACAAAGTTATATTCTTCGGTGGCGCCGGGGGTGGCGCTGTGAGTGTCGGTACTGCCGATAAAGCCCATCACAAAGGGGTTGAGACCGCTTTTTCGTTCCAGCTCCAAACCGTCCTTGAGCGTGTTGCGCACCATATTGCGTCGCGCATATTCCGACAGAGGCACAATGTTGGCCCGGTCTGTTCGCACCTCGCCGTGCACCGAGCCCAGCATATTGAGGTTGTCAGCATTGATTTGTTCAAACGTGCAGAGCTCGTCTTCCGTATCCAGTCCCATACCCAGCAGTCGGTCAAAGCGGCATTCGGAGCTGCCCTTGTGTTGGGTAATTTCCACCACCGGCTCGAAGAAGCGCCGTTCGGTCGCTTCCAGCTCCGTCAGTGGATCGCGAAACATCAAACCGCCGGACAGATTGGGATTGTGGGGAATAGTCATCACATCACAGCCGGTACCCGCTTCGATGCACTCTTCGCGCAAGCGGCGCCACAGTTCAGGGAAATTATTCTGGCCGGTATCGTAGGTAGACAAGGCGGTGGCCGGTACCTGCGCATTGCGGAAGATCACATTGCGGTGCATGTTGTTCTGGTTGGGTGCATCGGTATACTCGTAGCCTACCAGAGTGGTGAATTCACAACTGTCACTGCGGTCGTAGTGATCTTCCGCCGCCTGCTGGATCTTTTTCCAGGTGTCGGTATGCGCGCCATCACAATCCGATAGGGTGCAGACAAAAGAGCGTTCCGGCTCACTGCCCAGGTAGCCGGCCAGGCGGGTAAACCAGTTGGCACCCAGCAGCTGCACCCACAGGTTGTCGGCCCGGATCATGGCGCACATGGGCCAGTAATACCCCGCCTCACCGGGGTCTTGTGAGCAGATTCTGACCTCGCCCAGAAACTCCGCGTGCTCGGTCATGGCGGCAAAGTCCAGCGGGCGGGGGATCTGCGTAACAACCGTCTGCTCACCGGCCGCATTGGGGAGCGTAATGGGCTCGCCACGGGCATAGCTATAGGCGTCCCAGGGATCATTGCGCTGGCTGGAAAGATAGGAATCGTAGGAATAGCTGGAGTGGGCGTGCAGGTCCCCAAACAGCGGCTGCTTCAGGGGCTGAACGTTGCGGCAGGGCTCGCGCTTTTCGGTGCGTTCGAAGGCGCCGCCCAGGGGTGCCAGGGTCAACAGCATGACACCGACAATCACATGAATTCCCCGCATGGCCAGATTCCGTCTATTGGTAGAGCGGCCAGTTTGGCACGCCTGATGCGGGCCAGCCACAACGAAAAAGGTCGCATACGTAGACCTTTGGGTTCAGTCCGGGTGCCGACTTAGCCCGTCGGTTTGAGGCTATCCCGGTAGACTTTGGGGGTAACTCCCATCCAGCCACGAAACGAGCGCACAAAGGAGCTGGGCTCGGTAAACCCCAGCAGCTCGGCCAGGTCATTGATCTTGGTATCTTCGCGACGCAAGTGCTCCAGCGCAATTTCACAGCGTACCTGATCCTTGATCTTCTGGTAGCTGGTTTCCTCCTTGAGCAAGCGTCGTCGCAGGCTGGACTCCGACATATGCAGGTTCCCTGCCATCTGCTCGAAGGAGGGAATACCTTCACTGAAATCAAGTTTTATCAAGGAACGGATAGCCGCCGTGGTGCTGCTAGGTTTGCTATTCAGCGCAATCAGACCGAACACCGCATTATTCAGAAATTCCTCCAGGGAAGCCGGCGTATGCACCAGGCGCCGCTCCAGAATTTCCAGCGGCGCGACAAATTTATTATCAACCGAGTCGAACTGTAACGGGCAGTGGAACACATCCACCAGGCCGTCACGGTAGGCATCGGAGACATGGGGAGCGGCGATTTGCACGCCTTCCAGATCAAAGGAACGACCAATCAACCAGCCACAAAAGCCATACCAGATCAACAGGCCTGAAGCCCGCGCCACTGCTTCGTAGTGCTCGGTGCGATCCCAGTCTTCCGGTGCAAACACACTACCCTCTGCTTCCGTACGCACCTGGTAGTGCAGTTCAAACTGGGCTTCGGTGCGCTCGACCCGCATACGGTAACCAATGAGCGGATAGGTCAGCTTGTCAAAACGCTGCGCCATGTCCAGGGCCTCACCCAGGGTCTTGCAAGCGATAATGCAATGGCACATCAGTTCGTGGGCCTCGCTACCGATACCCGCCGCCCAGGGTATCGGACGCCTGAGCGTCTCCATCTGCCGCACGGCGTTTTTATACATACGGGAGTAGTCCGAGCCAGGCAGGAGTTGGTCCGACGGCATGGCTTGTAGTTCCTGCTGGCTATAGCCCAGGACCATAGCCATGGCATCAGGATTCAGCCCAATACGCCCCATGTAATCGAGCAAGCGCAAAAATTTGCGAATCGGTATTAGTAGCTCTCTCGGCATTAACCCCCCTGTCTCACTGAAGTGTACCTCAGCGTACCTGCGGTTGGATATGTAGTGTGGCATGGCTATTTCACTAGTCGTGAAATACCGAGCGGATTAACCGAGCGAACTGCAGGGCCGCGCCGACGAGGTTCAGAACCAGGGCCGCCAGCACAGGTGCGAACTCGCGCCATAAAACCACATTAATGAATTGCAGAGCAATCAGCGAGGAGAACAGGGCAAAGACGATATGGTTGGCGGTTTTGTCAATATCCTGGTGGTGTTTCAGGTTTTCCCGGATTCGCCGATGGGATGCAAACAGGGAATACACCATGTATAGAGCCCACAGCCCACTGATGAGAGCCCAGACATTTCGGGCATTCTGCATACTGCTGTACAACACCAGCGCCAACAGGGCAAAACCGCCGGCGGTGAGGCTGGCCTCCAGCAAAAACCCCAGTCGCAAGCGATCGCCGGGAAGCCAGCCACCTGCGCTGCGGCTGCCGAAGACCACCACCACCCCGGTAAAGCCGGCCAGCGCGACGGCGATCTCCGTCAAACCCACCAACACTTCTGGAAAATCCATTGTCATCAAGGCTAGTCCTGGCCGTCAATTACTGCTGATTTTCAGTCTAAACTGACCCTGGCAGAAAGCAATATAGCCGGTGAATATCAGCACAGCAGTCCGGTTCTGGCCGCACCCGCTAGTGTCGGGAATGAAGACTCAGGCGCCCATCCACGCTGTGAGTCTTGATCTTTCGCGGATTAACCCATCCTGGCTGAAGTGATGAACGCAATAATGGGCCCATGAATCTTCGAACGCCATCTCCATATCACCCGTTACCGAGGTTGTACCTGTTCCGATTTCTGCATAGGTAAACTCGAAACTGCCGCTGCGACGTGCCAACGCTATATGGAATGGTTCACCACTAAACTCGTTGATGATCGGTTTACCGCGGCTCTTCATGATACCCGGTATCTCAACCCTTGCCGTTCTGAGTTCCAAGTTCGCCTCGAGACCAATCGGCAGGAACAATGTCTCGAAAAATTTCGAGCAGGTGCCCGCAAATACGCAGAAAATATTGCTCATGGGTTCGCATGCCCTGCCTGAGATAATAGTTTCGAGTGCGCCCCGCTGCGCTTCATCCGCACGTTCATCGATAACAATCTGGCGCTGGCCATTTCCCTCGGCGATTTCGCCAGGCCACTTGTACAGCGCTGCCCAATTCAGACCCGCAAGCGGTGTATCGTTAAAATGGCCTTCAACAATGTTACCGACGAAGGCCGACTGGCAATAGCCATGGGTGCTCGGCAAATTGAATTGGCAACCGCAATTCACAGCGCAATTGCAGTTATCGTAAGTTTCGCTCTTAAAGATCCATTGATTAGCCATCGCGCTGATCCTCCCCTACTCAGGCATCGCACAAGCCTTAACGATAGTTGCCCTTCAGCATAGAAAACTCTACCGATCCACTCTCAAAGTATAGTCGCCAGTTGTTGTTTATGCTGCGGCAGGTAGCTATATGCCACAAGCGGACATTTTGAATCACCCAGTAAGCAGATTAATCAAACGTCTTGTAGACAGTGCCGTATTTTTCGACGACTGCGTTAAATTCTTCCAACGTCATCTTTGTTCGATCCAACCCCAAGCGAAATTGTTCATCCAGCCCCGGACGGTCGACGATAAAAATCATGTACAAAGGATCATCTTCGCTTGAGGTGACCCGGTGTTCGGAACCCACTGGCACAAAGATTGTGTCGCCAACACCAATCTCATGTTCTTCAGTCCCGGCCAGAGACTCCCTTCGGCTGCAATGGCCTGTGAATTCATGCGCCTAGCCATGCGGTGAGTCTTGATCTTTCGCGAATCAACCCATCCTGGTTGTAGTGGTGAACGCAAAATAGCGCCCATGAATCTTCAAACGACATCTCCAGGTCACCCGTCACCGAGGTTGTACCTCGTCCAATTGCCCCGTAGGTAAACTCGAAGCTACCGGTTGGGCGTGCGAGTGCAATGTGGAATGGTTCACCATTAAACTTGTTGATGATTGGTCTACCGGCACTCTTCACGACACCTGGAATATCGACCTTCGCAGTTCTGAGCTCGAGGTCCACATCGAGATTGATCGGCAGGAACAATGTCTCGAAAAACTCAGTGCATAAGGATCCGAAAACGGAGAAATGATTGCTGCTGGGCACGCATGCCTCGCCTGAGATAATCGTTTCGAGAGCAATCCGCTGAGCCTCGTCCGCCCGCTCGTCGATAATGATCTGACGCTTGCCGTTTCCCTCGTCGATCTCGCCAGGGAATATGCACAGCAGCGCCCAATTCAGCCCCGCCAGTGGTGTGTCGTTGAAATGACCTTCAACGACGCTGCCGACGTAGGTGAACTGACAATTTCCGTGTGTCGTGGGCTCGTTGAATTGACACCCGCAGCTCACGGAGCAATTGCAGTTATCGTAAGTTTCGCTCTTAAAGATCCATTGATTAGCCATCTCGCTGATCCTCCCTCAATCCGTCATCTAACCCATGTCTGAAAAGGTATGCTCGGGCATCGACCGATTGAATCCGCAGAGTATAGCCGACCACACTCGTTTTAGACGGGTTCTTCGCCCCTCAGGAAGCTTCCAAGAAAATACACAAAGATCACCGCACTGCTGCAGAATGCCCAAAAAAGATAGGCAGTAGTCACTGCCAACGACGGTTGCCAGAAAACTTCGGTTAAGGTCAATATCAAAAAGACACCTGATACTCCGTAACCGATTATCACAAACCAGCTAATAAAAGGATTCGGGGCCTCAGCTTTCTTTCGGCGCCGAACGTATGTGGGGAGGTAACAAGAAGACAGGACTAATATCGAGATTGTCGAAAACCGCCAGACAAATGGCTCACTATCGGAAAAACTGAAAAGAGCAATTGGAAGTATTGTCAGCACTACATTTAGCAGTCCAGTTTCAATGTAGAAATGAACGAGCAGGATTTGAAACTCGGTAAACTGCCTGCCCAATGTTTGCTGCAAGACAGCCACGATCGTTGAGAAGCCTACAAATCCTATACCCACTTCTGCGATTAGTGGAAGAGCGCCAACGTTTGGCTCCATGACTAACTCCCTTTTTTCTCCGCGGGTATCAGGATAAGGCAGTATAGTATGGAATCAAAAAGCCGTAACAAAAAAACCCGGGACAAGCCCGGGTCAAAGGAGGTGCCAGGAGGGGACCTGGCGATCTAAGCTCAGAAGCGGTAGCTGGCGGTTACACCCAGAGTACGTTCAGGGATCAGGGTCATCTCATTGTAAGCGTCACCAATCGGGCGGCGACTCAGCACACCGTCTTCATCCAGCGCATTCTTCAGGAATACCTGCACGCTCCACTCTTCGGTACGCAGACCAGCATGTATATCAACGTTGGAGAAACCATCACTCTCCAGGCGACCAGCAGCGTCTCCGGGAACCTCTACGTCACCCCGATAGTTCCACATGCCGCTAACAAACGCGTCACTACCCATGATAAGCCCAGGCCAGGTGTACTCAGTCTGCGCAACCACGGTCCACTCGGGCTGCGGGCTGGCCACTTCGCCATCGGCATCACAGGTGTTGAAACGGTTGTCTTCACCGACCGGTGGCTGGCTTGGATCAGTACAGGGAATTTCACCGTCGGTGAACTCCACATTGGTGTAGGTCACACCGGCATAAACCATCCAGGATTCGGTAATCAGCATGCGAAAATCAGCTTCAATACCCTGTTGAACCGCCTCATCGACGTTGACGAAAGGGGCATTGGTAATTTGCTCAACTTCACCAGAGATGGTGTTGTAGGCCTCAAAATTCGCTTGCGCCTGGTAGTCCTCGTAGACGCTGTAGAAGATCGCAGCAGTGTAACGGGCGCGACCGTCGAACAGGTCACCTTTGGCTCCGATTTCAATGCTGTCGACGGTTTCACCGCCGTAGGCGTTGAAGTCAGGTGTAAATACGCCAGTGGTGTCGAAGTTTGCTGCACCGGGGCGATAACCACGATCGATGGTGCCATACAGGTTCAGCTCCTCACTGAAGAACTGGCTCAATTTAATCGTACCAGTCCACTCATCTTCGTCGTAATCACTGCCCAGCACACAGGGAGGCGTTTGACCGTCAAAACATTCAAAAGCGTTCGGAATAATGAAAACCGGCTCGGTTATTTCGCCACCAGGCAGCATTTCGGAACCGAACAGGAAGTCACCGCCTTGAATATTCCCCGCATCCTGCTCAAACTTGTTCCAGCGCACACCCAGTGTCAGTTCGGTATCGGGACCCAGTGCGATAGTGTTGTGAGTGAATATTGCAGAGGTGGTGGAATCGATGGGAATATCCAGAGCGAATGGGAACACGCCAGTGCCTACAATGTGTTGGTTGACCAGCACGTCAGTCTGGGAGTAAGCAGTGCCGTAGTAGCCACCGACGGTCCATTCCCAGTTATCAAAGGCAGTGCCAGAAACCCGCAATTCGTGCTGCCACTCGTCCAGACCCTTACCAAAGTCAGTATCCACCGTAATCGTCGCCAAAGGCACGTCTGTGTTGTCCTGATCACCCACGTTGCTCTGGAGGGACTCGATAGTGCCGCTGAACCAGCTCACGTCCACATCACCAATCTGCCAATCAATCTTGGCGGTGATGAAAGTATCTTCCTTGCTGAGCATCTCATCGCGGGCATCGGCTATGGCGATACGGTCATCTGAGTCAATATCAAAGTTGGCCAGGCTGGAATCGATAGTCTCCAAAATACGGTAGGATTCCGAGTTTTTCGTTTCCATATAGTGGTAACCCAGCTTCGCTGAGAAAGTATCCGTCGGCTCCCACAGCAACTTCACGCGAACACCGTCGCGGCTGCGCTCTTCGTCCAGGTTGCGAACCACGTTCTCAGTACCGGTCTCACGCGAATCGGTAAGGACCGCCACGCGCATGGCCAGTGTGTCGGTAACTACAAAGTTCACAGCACCCTGTAGGTTGTAACCTTCGGGATCAACAACGCTGCCCTGAATATACCCGTTAACACCGTCAAAGTTGGGATCAGCTGATTCCATTATCAGGGCACCGGTCGGTGACGGCTGACCATACAGCGTACCCTGCGGGCCTTTCAGGACCTGCACCATGCCCATATCAAAAATGCTGGCCAGGGCAAACGAAGCCTGGGACGCCATATAGAAGTCGTCCATGTAGGTACCAACACGCGCCGGTGCCGATTGCTGCGTGAACGTTCCGACACCACGCAGGCCAACACCCGTGTTGCTGTCGCCTTCGAAGCGAATTTCCATGCCGGTGACGAGCTTGCTCAATTCATCAGCCTGGAAAATAGACATGTCGCTGATCTGGTCACCGCTGATGACAGTAACTGCCACCGGGGCCGAGGTCAGGGATTCTTCTTTCTTCTGGGCGGTCACAATGACCTCTTCCAATATCTGTGCTGAAGCCAGCGCAGGCGCCATGCTCAGTGATATTGCGAGTGCTATAGGTGTGCGTTTCATGTGGCAGATCTCCGTGTAAGCTGTTTTTGTTTTCAGGTGAAGTCCCGATAGTCGTATATTAGTCACATCCAGTTTATGGCTGTATGGCACAAACCGCCAGAAACCTTGACTATTGAGTTCGCTTCTTGGCGCGCTTGCGCGGGTTGGTGGCCTGGCGCAGCTCTTCGTAAGAGGCTTCGATACATTCGGCATAAAACTCCGGATCCGGCATCGCGTCGCGACAGCACAGAAATGCCAGCGTGAGGGTGCCCTTGCCCTTCATCACCATGCTGTTAACTGTATGAAACAGGCCCATGCCCGGCGAGATAGGACCGATACCAAAAGAATCTATAATCTGCGCCCCGCACATGTACAACTGCACCGGCGAGCCGGGTACGTTGGTGACGGTGGTGTTCATCAACAGGTTCTTCTCGGCTATGCCTGCCGCTGCCGACGCCTGGGTCAAAAGCGCCTGAATACTGGCCGGCACAGTCTCGGAAAAATCAATCATCATGCGCGCACCCTGGGCCTGCATATAGGCCTTGGCATCCATGGCGTCATCATGAACCTGCTGCAGCCGCTGCAAGGGGTCGTCGATGTCGGTATTCAGGCGGGTGGTCATCATGCCCACCAGATTGCCCTCGACATCTTTCTCCGCCTCGCTGCGGACATTAACGGGGCAACCGGTAACCAGCGACTCCTCGGGCAGTTCCCCTTTGGCATCCAGGTATTTACGCAGGGCGCCGCTGACGATGGCCAAGACGGCGTCGTTAATAGTTGCTCCCTTGACTGAATTTTTGATCTGCCGGACCGCCTCGAAATCAAACTTGGTGGCACCGACGACCCGGTGCGGACTGAGCTTGCCATTAAAGCGGGTGCTGGGAATGTCGCCCAGCTCCGTAAAATCACCGGCCTCCAGTCCCTGCTTGACGCGCTTGCGAGAGGCCATCACCTCCCTGCCCATTCTCACTATCTGGCCAGGCTTCTTCAGGTTATTCATATAGGCTTTACCCAACAGCCGGGTATTGGACGGCGGGGTTTCGGCTTCCCACACGGCCGGCAGTGAAGCGGCTGCAGGGATGGGAGTAATATCGTTAAACGCCGAGAAAAATTGCATGCCAGACGCGCCGTCGATGGCCGCGTGATGAACCTTTAAATAGAGGGCAAAGCTGCCCGGCGGAACACCTTCCACCTTGTTCAGGCCCTCGATGACATAGGCCTCCCATAACGGCCGACCCCGGTCCAGTGGCCGTGCGTGCAAGCGCGCTACCTGGATGCATAACTGTCGCCAATCACCCGGTTGTGGCAGGGCAATATGCCGCACATGAAATTCAAGATCGAAATTAAGGTCATCAACCCAGTAGGGTTGATCAAGATTGAAGGGCACTTCGGCCAGCTTGCGCCGGAAAATCGGCGAGCGATGCAGGCGACTTTCAAACATCGCCAGAATGTCCTTGAATCGCACAACACCATTAGGGCTGGTGGACTGATCATAGATGGAGACACCACCGATCAACATCGGGAAGCCTTCCAACTCCGTGTGCAAAAACATCGCATCCGGTCCGCTCAACTGCTGCATTGTCATTTCCCTACCACCTCGCTCAATTTTGGATCGCGCCATAATAGGGCGCACCGCAGGCTAGCGGTACGACGAAAACCTTCACTTTTATTGCCGGATGGCGCCGCTGGCCTGTGAGCGCTATGGCCTATCATTTCGGCGGCTTTGGTTCTGCTTTTTGACGTCTGGCTCCGCTAGATTAAGGTACTGAGCTTTTCACATTGGAGATTGGGAAATGAATACCGTACAAACGCCGTTTTCGCCGATAGATGAATTACTGGACCTTACCGATAATCCCCGCTATCCGGTCAACGTGCATATTGAGGCCAAGGCCCCGGGCACACTGGATGGAGAGCGCATGCACGCGGCTGTTCACGCCGCACTGGACGTACATCCGCTGGCAAGAGCCAGGAAGATTCCGCCCAAACAGCGCGACAAGGAGCTACATTGGGAAATTACCGAAACCGTGGGCATTGACCCCTTCCTGGTGGTCGAGGCCGGCACCGACAACGAGGTGAGCCGGGTGCGCAACCAGTTGCTGAGTACCCAGGTGCCCCTGCACGAATCGCCTCCGCTACGAGTCTGGCTGGTGCGCTGCGACTCTGGTGACCATTTGATTCTCAACGTCAGTCACGCCGCCGCCGATGGTATCGGCACCCTGCGCTTTCTGCGCTCGGTACTGCGTGCATACAACGGCGAAGTAGACGATACCGGTGCCATAGAACCGCTGCAGGCGCGGGATATCCAGGCGCTCTACAATCCGGCCAGTACCGCGGAGAAAACCAAACAGTTCAAAAGTTTCGCCGCCTCCCTAAAAACCCAGCTGCCCAACCCTACCACGCTAACTGCCGCCTCCAGCGACAAACGAATCGCCTATGGCTGTCACCATCTCACCCTGGAACAGGATGAAGTAGCCGCACTCGATCCCAAGCGCTACATCGACGCCACCTTTAACGACCTGCTGGTGGCGGCCATGCATCGCACCGTAGCAGTGTGGAACGAAAAGCAGGGCGACGAGACTGCGCTGGTTCGTGTACTCAGCCCGGTCAATCTGCGTCCGCGCGAGTGGTGGTTCGAAGTGTTCGGCAATTTTGCCATGTCCTTCGCTACCAATAGTGAAGGGCAGCAGCGGTCGGATCCCGAATCACTGATGCAAGCCGTGCTGGAGCAATCGCAAACAGCCAAGCAGGAGGGCTTTGCAGAATCCATGTTGCTGGGCCTGGGGGTCAACAAACGCCTGCCGGTGTGGATGAAAAACCTGATGTTTCAAAACCCCGGCGAATCCGGCGTTACCAGTACCACCCTGACCAATGCGGGGCGCATCTCTGAGCCATTGTCTTTCGGTGAAGACGGCGACGCGGTGGAGGTTTGGATGTCGCCGCCGGCGGTCATGCCCGAGGGAATGGGGCTGGGCGTCATCAACTATAACGGCAAGCTCCACCTGGCCTTTCGCCACAGCTATGAACTTTTTGATGACGAGGCTGCGGCGGTGTTTGCACAATTATTTCATCAGTCGCTGCTGTGGCTGAGTTGATTTGGCCGATCGCGGACCGCCGAATGAATTCGACGGGGCCCCCCAGGCCCTACAAGCTCGCATTAGCGAGGATCATATCAGCGGCTTTCTCGGCGATCATAACGGTTGCGGCATTGGTGTTGCCTGCCACGATATCGGGCATCACCGATGCGTCTACGACCCGCAGGCCCTGGCAACCACGCACGCGCAGCTGTGGGTCCACCACGGCCAAGTCGTCGATACCCATCTTGCAGGTACCCACCGGGTGATAACCGGTAGTGGCTTCGCGGCGAATGTGCTCGAGAATGTCGGCATCGGACTGCACCTGTCGCCCGGGGCGAATTTCCTCTCCGCAATGATCAGCTATCGGTGATTGCCCGAAGATCTGGCGAATGCGTTTGAACCCGGCAACGATTGCCTTGCGATCATACTCAGTCGCCAGGTAATTGGCGCGAATGATTGGCAGGTCGGTAGCGTCAGCACTGCGCAGCATGACACTACCGCGACTCTGCGGGCGCACCAGCTGAATCATGGCCGTCGCCGCCGGCTCCCTGTCCATCACCGAGCGATTGCGGGCATCGCGATCACCGCCGACGGGCATGAAGAATAGCTGGATGTCGGGGCGGCTCAAATTGGTATCCGAGCGAAAGAACGCGCCCACATGGGACGAGGGGAAATTGAGCAGGCCGAGCCGATGCCGCAGGTAGCGGTACAGCTGCTGCACCAGCCCCACTGGATTCATCTCATCCCACATGGTGCGCAAGCCGCGTATCTGGTAGGCGGCCATCACGCCCAGGTGATCCTTCAGGTTCTGTCCCACACCTTCCAGCTCAACAACCGGAGCAATATTGTGCTTGCGCAGTAAATCGCCCGGCCCGACGCCAGACAACTGCAACAACTGCGGCGAATTTATCGCCCCGGCGGCGACAATAACCTCGCGCGACGCGAGGTAGTGCCGGGTCTTTCCTTTGCTGGTGATCAACACACCACTGGCACGCTGATCCTCAAAACTGATCCGTTCACAGAGGGCGCCGGTAATGACCTGCAAATTGTCCCGCTTGCGGGCCGGTTTGAGGTAACAATAGGCCGAACTCTGGCGTCTGCCGCCGCTGATAGTGCCCTGGTAGTAAGCCACTCCCTCTTGCTCACCGCTATTGAAGTCGGCGATTTTGTCGAGGCCGGTGGCCTCGCAGGCGGCAATGAAAACATCACTGATTTCGGAGTGCTCGACTTCACTAATGCCCAGGGCATGCCGGGCTGAGTCATCGCCCGCATGTTTTTCCGAGCGCTGGAAGTAGGGCTCAACGCTGTCCCAGTCCCAACCTTCGCAGCCGGCATCGCGCCAGCTGTTAAAATCTTCCCGGTGACCGCGAATATGTACCATGCCATTAATCGAGCTACTGCCGCCCAGCAATTTGCCCCGCGGCCAGTACATATGACGGTTGTCAGTAGCGGCCTCCGGTTCGATGCTGTAACCCCAGTTGAAAGCCTTGTGATAGGAAATCTGGGTCCAACCAATGGGGATATGTACCAGTGGGTTCCAGTCAGATGGCCCGGCCTCGATCAGTAACACACGATGCTTGCCATCGGCGCTCAGGCGATTGGCCAATACGCAGCCCGCCGAGCCGGCGCCCACGATGATGTAGTCATAGCTGTCTTTTGGTTTCATGACCGCATTCTAGTTTGGAGGAAAAAACTGCACAGTGCATTTACCGTCAAATTCGGGGACTAAAGAGTTCATTGGTCTGAAATGTATGGAATGTCGGCCTCTATGGTTGTGTTCACTACCAGAGCGCCTGGCTATGATTCGGCCCATCTAAACAGGATCAATCGCAAGGTATGAGGCTCATGACTTTCACTGCCAACGATGTGCACCGGAAAATTGCAGAAATCACTGCCGCCGACTCGCCCTTCGCCCTGCGCGACTTTGATGTGGACGGTGCAATCGTCAAGGGTTTCAGCAATGCGCCGGCCGATCTGATACAGCTGCTGGAGGCCGGACGCGCCCATGGCGACAAGACCTTCCTGGTCTATGAAGATCAGCGCCTGAGCTTCGACGCGTTCTTCGCCCAGGTCGATATCCTGGCCTCACAACTGCAGGCCGGATACAAGCTCAATAAGGGTGACCGCGTCGCCATTGCCATGCGCAACTCACCCCAGTGGGCCATCGCCTTTGTCGCCGCTGCCCTCTGTGGTGCCGTTATCGTACCCCTCAACAGCTGGGGCAAGACCGAAGAGCTGCGCTACGGCCTCGATGATTGCGGAGCCAGCCTTTTGGTTTGCGATACACAGCGCTTCGCGCTGATCGCAGAGTCGATTGATGAAATAGATATGCAGGTGATTGTTGTCGAGCCGGCCACCCGGCCCAGTGGGGACAGGGTGGCCAGTTTTGAGTCTGTCTTGTCGCGCGGACTGGCAGCTGATTTTCAGCTGGCCCAGGTAGCACCCAATGATGCGGCGGTAATCATTTACACCTCTGGTAGCACCGGCTTCCCCAAGGGGGCTGTGCAACGCCACGTGAGCATTGCCCAGGCGCTGATGAATATGTATTTCCTGGGCATGTTGACCCAGTCCATGGAAGGCCCGCGCGAATTGCGCGGTGGCGCCGAACAGGAAACACCGCTGCTGACGGTACCCCTGTTTCACGGTACCGGTCTGGTGGCTGGATTGTTGATGCCGCTGCAATTGGGCCAGAAAGTCGTAATGATGTACAAGTGGGATACCACCGGCGCCCTCAAGTTGATCGAACAGGAAAAAATTACCGGGCTGACCAGCGTGCCCGCCGTGTTGCAGGACCTGTTTACCCATGCGGATTACGACAAGTACGACACCAGCTCCCTGTTTCGTGTCGGTGCCGCCGGTGCCGCCACCCCCGATGGCCTGCCGGAATTGATTAAATCCAAAATCGACCGGGTCAGTCGCTCGGCCGGCTGGGGCATGACAGAAACCATGTCGGTGGGCTCGACCATGAGCGGGGAAATATACAACTTGAACCCCGCTTCGTCAGGTATTCGCTCACCACTGGTGGAGATGCGCTTCGTCGCGCCCGACGGTGAAATACTGGCCGACGGAGAGATCGGAGAACTGCAGACCCGCGGCATCACCGTGTGTGATGGCTATTGGAATCGGGCGGAAGCCAGTGCCGAGATCATGGATCAGGGCTGGATGAAAACCGGTGACCTGGGGCGTCTGGACGGGGATGGTTTCCTGCACATCACCGGTCGCATCAAGGAAATCGTTATCCGCGGTGGCGAGAACATCTACCCAGGAGAAATCGAAAACGTGGCCTACGGCATGGATCCCATTCAAGAGGTGGTGGTGTTCGGCGTGCCCGATGCCAAAATGGGCGAGGAACTGACCATGGTTGCCTACGCGCGAGCATCGGCAGGGGTGACAGTTGAGGATTTGCGCGCACACCTCGGCGTCACGCTGGCCGGCTACAAGGTGCCGAAGTACATTGAGCTCACCGACCAGCCGTTGCCACAAAATGCCAGCGGCAAATTGTTCAAACGAAAAATCCGGGAAGCCTTTATCGCCGCCATGGACAGTTGAACGCATATGCCTACCAATTGGAACGCATTCGTTCTGTGCTGGAAGTGGCCGCTCCAGCATAGTCACATTCTACTGAACCAAGCTGATTGAGGTCGACATGCACGGGGCACAACACATCGCTAGTACGATACGTCATGAAACGCTGGTCTCTGGCATCAGTAACACTATATTCAATGGGCTCATCGCCTGGTTGTTGCTCAGGGCTGGCAGCAAGCTGACGCTGACCGGCGAGCACAGCTACGCCATTGACGTCGCGGCTACGGCGTTCATTCTTCCCTTTATCGTCACCCTGATCGTCATTCCGCTCAGTCAGCGCAAGCGCGCCAGCAACAAAGTACCCGCTATTCGTCTGGATTCCAGAAACTGGCTACAGGCTGTGCTGCTGCAATTTCCAGACAAGCTGTGGCTGCGGGCGGTGTGTTTTGGCGTGCTGACCATGTTGATCGTGACGCCAATCACCCTGCTGCCACTGTGGGCACTGGGACTGACAGAATTCACACCCATGGCCTATTCCATATTTAAGGGCGTGTGGGCCGGCTTGATGGCGGCGGCTCTGACCACCCCCATGCTGCTTTTGGCCCTACAGGAGAGCTAGACCAATGAACTATGCACGACTGCTGTCAGCGGGGAAAATCGGCAAGCTCGAACTGAAAAACAGAATTCTCCTGGCCGCCATGGGCACCAATTATGCCGAGCAAGACGGCACCTGCTCAGAGCGCATCCAGGCCTATTACGAGGAACGTGCCCGCGGCGGCACCGGCTTGCTGGTAATGGAAACTGCCGCCGTGGCCTGGCCCGCCGGCTCCACCATGCCCAATACCGTTGGCTTTTCTGAGGATCGTTTTATTCCCGGTCTGAGCCAACTGACCGAGCGCGTCCACCAACACGGTGCCAAAATCGCCGCCCAATTGAATCACGGTGGCAAGATCGCCCAGGAAGACGTGGCCGCGGGCCGGCCGGTGCTGGTGCCATCCATTCCTGGGCCCGGCAGCAGCGACATGTTTGAATTGCTCACCCCCGAGGAGCTCGGCAATTTTGTAAAAGCCGCCGGCCCCGACGGCAAAGGTCCCCGCTACCATGAAATGACCCAGGCCGACATCGATACGCTGGTCGGACAATTTACCAGCGCTGCGCTGCGCGCCCAGCAGGCGAACTTCGACGCGGTAGAGATTCACGCGGGACATGGTTATGTCATTTCCAGTTTTCTGTCCCCGGCCGTTAACAAACGGCAGGACAACTATGGTGGCAGCCCCGAAAACCGGGCCCGCCTGTTGTGCGAGGTTATCCGCGCGGTGCGAGCTGCGGTGGGTACTGGCTTCCCTATACTGGTGCGTTTCGACGCCAAAGAATTTCGAGTCGAGGGCGGTATCGATCTGACCGACTGCTTGGTAACAGCGCGGCTAGCGGAAGAGGCCGGTGCCGATGCATTAGATGTCAGTGCGTATGGCAACATCGCCAAGGGCATCGCCTTTACCGAAGCACCGCTGGTCCATAAACCCGCTGGTTTTATCCCCTTCGCCCGCGCCGTCAAACAGGTGGTTTCCATTCCCGTGATCGCGGTGGGCCGCATTGAGATGGACGTGGCTGAAAAAGGCCTGGCGGCGGGTCACTTCGACTTTGTGGCCATGGGTCGAAAATTACTGGCCGATCCGGATCTGCCCAACAAGTTGGCCGCGGGCCAGGCAAAAACCATTCGCCCCTGTATTTACTGTTATGTCTGTGTCAGCAAAATCTTTATCAATGAGGCTATGTCCTGTGCCGTGAATCCTGCCTGCGGTCGCGAGCATGACCTGAATATAATTCACAGCACGGCGCAACAAAAGCGCGTACTGGTCATCGGTGGCGGCCCCGGCGGACTGGAAGCGGCCAGCGCCGCGGCCGAGCGTGGCTTTGAGGTCAGCTTATGGGAAAGCGAGAAAGACCTGGGCGGTACCGCTCGCGTGGCGGCCCTGCCCTACGAACCCAATGGCCGCCTGGTCAAACACATGACACATCGAGCCAGACAGCTGCCCATAGATATCCAGACCGGCAAAACAGCGACAGTTGAAGACATCAAAGCCCACCAACCGGACGTGGTCATTGTCGCTACCGGAGCCAATCGACACGCCCCGCCGATACCCGGCAAAGACCAGCGCCACGTGTTCGATGGGGCGGAATTGCGCGGCCTGTTATTTGGCACAGACCCCGCTGCGGCACGCAAACTGAGCCTGTTTCAGCGCCTGGTGGTAAAGATGGGCCAGATTAGCCAATTGCTACGCAGCATCGCTGCCCTGCGATTGTTGAGTAAACTGTGGATGCCCCTGTCAAAACGCATCGTCTTGATCGGCGGCGGGCTGGTTGGACTGGAACTGGCAGAATACCTAACCGAGCGCGGTCGGCAGGTGACCGTGCTGGAACCCTCGGGCAACCTCGGCGCCGAATTGAGCATCGTGCGCCGCGCCCGCATCGTCCACGAACTGCGCGAGCATGGTGTTGTTATGCACCGCAATGTCGACATTAAGGAAATCACCGCAACAGCGGTCAACTTTGAAATCGATGGTAATCCCCAGTCGGTCGATATGGACCAGGTCATTATCTCCACGGGTGCCAGGCCGGATACCAGCCTGGCCGATGCCATCAGCAGTGCGGGCATCGAGACGATTGCCGTGGGCGATTGTCACGAGGTCGGTTATATCGAAGGCGCAATACTCGGCGGTCGCACAGCCGCCCTGTCCATACAAGCGTAGGGCCGACAAATTCGGCCAACAAGCTCCGGGGTCAGAGTCGAGACTCTGACCCCCCACGCCGCAACAGGAGAATGGAAATGAGTTTATTAACAGACAAGGTCGCACTGGTCACCGGCGCCGGCATGGGCATTGGCAGGGCCATCGCCCTTGCCTGCGCACGCGAAGGCGCCAAAGTTGTGGTGGCAGATTTCCATGCCGAAACCGGGCAGGAAACAGTACAACTGATTGAAGCCGCCGGCGGCGAAGCGCTGTTTGTCGAGGGCGACGTCAGCAAAGACGCGCAGGTAGAAAACACTGTGGCGGCGGCTGTGGAAAACTTTGGCCGGCTCGATGTGGCTTGTAACAGCGCCGCCGTCAGTCGCGGCTCCGGCCCCATACACGAATACAGCCGTGAAATATTCGACCAGACCCTGGAGATGTGCCTCACCAATACCTGGCTGTGCATGAAGTACGAAATTACCTCCATGCTGGAAAGCGGCGGTGGTGCCATTGTGAATATTTCTTCCAATGCCTCCTTGCGTGGCCAGGCCTACAACACCGCCTATGCCGCCGCCAAGAGTGGCGTCAATATACTCACCAAAAGTTCCGCGGCGGAATACGGCGACCAGGGCATTCGCATCAATGCGGTCTCGCCGGGCGTCATTCGCACACCGGGACTGGAGCAGTATTTTGTCGACCAGCCAGAAATGAAAGAGGGCCTGGAGCGAGCAGCGGTTATGAATCGCCTGGGTGAGCCCGAAGAAATTGCCGAAGCGGTGGTGTTCCTGTTATCCGAGCGAGCTTCATTTATCACCGGACAGTTATTATCAGTCGATGGCGGTGGCGCCGTGCGTTAGCATGTACCTCATGGTAAGTAACATCAGACATCCATGAGGTAACTATGACAGCGCAACAGGTACAAACGGTAACAGGCCCCATCAGCACCGATGCGTTGGGGGTAACCCTGATGCACGAACACCTGCTAATCGGCTACCCCGGCGCCGAGGCAGACACCTTGCGCCCCGGCCCCAATCGTAAGGAAATGGTGGATATCTGTGTCGACAAGGTGCGCTCCATGCAGGAACTGGGCATCGCGTCCATGCTGGACCCCTGCCCCAATGACCTGGGCCGTGACGTAACGCTGGCCGCCGAAGTTGCCCAGATCACCGGTTTCAATATTATCTGTGCCACCGGCCTGTACAAGCAGGACGAGGGCGGCGCTCCCTATTGGCACTTTCAGCGCAGCCTGGGCCGCGGCGTGGAGCGCATGAGCGAATTGTTTATCCACGAACTCACCAACGGCATTGGCGATACCGGCATCAAGGCGGGCATTATCAAGGTCGCCACCGGCGAGGGCACCATTACCGATTATGAATATGAAGTCATGGAAGCAGCAGCCATCGCCGCTGTTGAAACCGGCGCACCGATTACCACCCACACCGACCAGGGCACCATGGGCGAGGAGCAGCAACAATTCCTCACCGACAAGGGCGTGTTGGCCCACAAAATTATTATTGGTCACAGCTGCGGTTCAGCCAACCATGAGTACCATATGAACATGCTCAACAAGGGCTCTTACCTGGGCTTTGATCGCTTCGGGCTGGATGTGCTGGTACCGGATGCACAACGTGTTGAAGCGCTGATTGCACTTCTCAAGCAGCAACAGGAGCGCCAGATTGTGGTGTCGCACGATTCTGTCTGGTGTACCCGCGGCGAACCCTTCCCCATCGAGATGATTGAAGCAATGGACCCGGACACGCTGTTCAACCCCACCCACTTTCATCGCAACATCATTCCGCAACTACTGGCAGCCGGCGTCACCCAGCAGCAGATTGATATGATGTTAATTGAAAATCCACGACGCTTTTTCAGCGGCGAGCCGCTGACTTAGTTACAGTTGCTGCTTCAGGGATGCACACCGGTGGCGCGCAGCGAAAACTCTATATCAACCGGGTCAGTGGTGAATGTCGTGATCACCAAAAGTACCCCGGTATTGCTGTTGGGGTCATACGTGCACAGGCCAGGCCCAAGACTATTGCCTTCGGCGGTGATGACCGCCCGGCGAACTGGCGCTCCACTTGCATCGCGCGCAACGCGAGCCTGGCTGATGTCAGCCACGGCCAACACGACACATCCCTGGTGTTCGGGGTCTTCTCCGAATAACTTTGGCGTGACGGTCAGCAGCACGGTGCCATCGCGGCTCACCGAGAGATCTGGCTGGGTCACCACGTTACCGCCCAGACCGGCAAAATCCGCTGCATTGAGCAGATTACCGACAAACGCGTAGCTGCTACCCTCATCACGCAGCAGAACCAGGCGTTCCAGGTCGGGCCGTCGCCCGCTGCCGTCCACGACCAGGCAATGGGTGGCGAGGTAGAGCACGCCCTCGTGGGTAAACAGCGCCGGTTCCGTGTGCAGGGTGCAATTACCGATTTCGGGAATACCGTCAAAGCGCAACGCGGCATCAAAGGCAGCTGTGGTGCTCGTGGTACGAGCCCAGGCCTGCTGACTGTCGCCCGCCTGCTGCGGCGTAGCTGCCAGGCTGCGATTGTACTGAAACTCATAGCGCTCTTCTTTACCGGTCGGATTAAAGTACTGCAGCCATAAGGTTTGCCACTGCCCATCAGGCTGCAACGCAAGTGTTGGCACCTCATGGATCAGCCAACCCTGCTGAGCGTTGAACGAATGATTAACCAGCTCTGCGGTGTTGATCGCACGCACGAATTCAAAGCTGCTGCCATTATCCAGGCTGCGTGCAAGGTGTGTGCGTACCAGCAGGTCGGGCTCCGGTGGCGGACCCTGCACCACGGTGACAACATCCAGCCAGGAATACGCCAGCCACAGGATGCCCGACTGCGGATCGAACTCAAGGCTTGGGTCTCCATAGCCGCGAAAGGCCTGCGGCAGGTTGTTAGACGTGGCAAAGGGATCACCAGTAATGAGAACTTCCGGACAGCTGGAGTCTTTGTTGCATCGAAAAATAATGGGCTCGGGCTCATCGCCATTATTTGCCAACGTAGCCGCGAGTTCATCGATCGATGTATACAGCGCAGTAAACTCGGAGAAATCAGCAGTGACATCCTCAAGCACATCCCGCAGTGTGTCGACGATTGCCAAGGTATAGTTGGCGCCGCTGGCTTGCAGGGCGCTGGACACATAGTTAGCGACTGTGATCTTGTTGATAATAGAGGCATGGTCATCTGAGCCGATAGCGGCACCGTTGACGATATCCAGCGCTATGGCCCCCAGAGTCCGCTCACCTGCCGCCAGGCTAGTAACGTAAAACTCCAAGCCCTCGGCGTCGGCCTGCCGGCCGAATACACTGAGGAAGATCTGGTTGACCAATTGGTTATTGTCGAGGCTGCCAAAGCGGTCGACAAACTCGTCGGAGTTACCAAACTCATTAATGATATCAGCCAGGTCACCATTAGCAGCCGAGAGGCGATTTTCCCAAAAGGTCAGCCCCGCCGCGTCACCGGGACGACCATAGTAGGCCACATACATCTGCTGCACCTGGTCGTGTAAGGACAAAATGGATTGCGCGAACGCGGGTAACGGCAAGAGCATCATCACGATTAATGAACAGAGATAATTTGAGCGCAGGCTCGC
>SMVA01234033.1_pt1 | contig 33626 bp, 28 predicted proteins | sample 2456451 | NCBI WGS metagenome assembly SMVA01 (sample SAMN11095933, study PRJNA526329) | marine sediment metagenome | biome: Marine sediment; feature: Surficial sediment; material: Deep marine sediment; isolation source: Hadal surficial sediment | place: Pacific Ocean | collected 2014-05 | depth... | reverse complement strand
TATCCCAAAGACCCCGACGAACCTGCCGTCGTTCACATGGTCCGTTTTCCTCATCGATCGAATGCCGGATTGACGCCGAGCGAACAAAAGCGAGCCGGACGCCACGAATTGTTCGCCACCTCGTACGAAACCATCGAGCGCAACATTCGCCGCCAGCTAGCCGGCAGCCTGTCCGAGGGGGGGTTCGATCCGGCGCGGGACATCGAGGGCATCACGGTCAACCGCTGGGCACACGCCTACATAAACAGGGCTAACCCGCTCTACGACGAAATTTACGAAGACCGTGACGACGAGCGCTATCCTTTTGTCCGCGGTCGCAAGCCATTCGGCCGAATCGCTATCGCAAACTCCGATGCGGGGTCGAGCTCGTTGATCAACGTCGCCATCGACCAGGCGCACCGCGCGGTCAGCGAACTGGTATGACACAACCGACCAACAGCTGGTCTTGATGGATTGATACGATGTTTTTGTCATGCAAACTAGAAATGTCAGGCTACACTCGGACGGTCGCGGCGCTGCTTTGCTTGCTGATTGCAAACGCTGAGTCTTCCTCTTCGACTTTATCGGGCGATCCTTATATGAATGCGGTTGAGCTCTTGAGGGCGTTTTCAGGTGAGAGCGCAACGCAGTACGAGAAATTCTTCCGCTTCTCGGAGGATGCCAGAATCGTCGGTGTCGAGATTCACGCCGTCGGAACGAATAGCACGACGGCCCGCTATTCCGGTCGGGAGGAGCCCCTGAAAGAGGTCAATACCATCCTGCGGTTCACGACCGCGGACGGATTCGAGGGAATATCCGGTGTGGACTCTTACTTTGAAGGAGCGTTCAGCGAAGAACACCTGCTGGAGTTGCAAGGCGTCGTCGCAGATCTGCTTGCGCTCCAGTCACTGGACCCGGTCGAGGTTGGGACAATGCTCGAGGAAACTCGACCCGACTTGAGCGACGCGTCCCGCTCGAGCATCGATATCGCGCTGTGGGACCTGGCGGCGCGCAAGGCAGGTCGTCCTCTTTACCGGTTGCTCGGGGCGAAGCGGGAGTCGATTGAGCCCTACGCGAGTCTTCCCTTCTACGATTCGCTTCCCGAGTATGTTGACGCGGTTAATGTGTACGCGAAGCTTGGCTACACGACGTTCAAGTTTCACGTATGGGGTCAGATCGAAGACGACTCCCGTCTCGTGGACTTGGTCCAGCAGACGTTCGCGGACTCCCCCTATCGATTCATGATCGATCTCGAGGCAGCCTACGAATTTGAGGACGCCATCAGGCTGGGTGGAGAAATGGATGAGCGATTGTTTGTTTGGTTCGAGGCACCCATCGACGACGAGCTTCTGGAGCAATACGCGGAGCTCAGGAACAGGCTCGCGGTACCGATCATTCCGGCTGGCTACAACATTTATTCTCCTGAGTACATCAGACAGGGGATTGAGACCGGTGCCTGGGATGCGGGCAGGTTCGACGTCACGAACGTTGGCGGATTTTCGAAGGCGCTCGAGCTCATGATGATTGCCAACGACGCCGGTCTGCCGATCGAGATCCAAAGCTGGGGCCACTCGCTGGCCCAGGTAGCCAACCTCCACCTGATGCTGGCTAATGAACGGACCCGGTACTTCGAAGCGCCGATGCCCAGGGAGGCCTTTGAGTTTGGCATGATGAACGGCAACTTGCTCGAGCGGGGCCGGGTGGTGGCACCGGAGGGACCCGGCCTGGGCATCGAGGTAGACTGGGATCGGCTGGCCACGGCAGATTTTTATATCTCCTCGGAGTAGGGCGCTCGACACGTTCGACGGACTACCGGCATGTGTCTAACTCAGACATTGGGTTCCATTTGCGGATCAATGGCTTTGCGAGAATCGGTATCTTCGCGGAATTGTGTGCTTCCGGCTGGGCATTGGCGAACTCACGACGCTTTCTCTGAGCAGCATCTATGGTCAATTGAAGCTCGTCCGGCTCGCGAGGCCCGGGTCTCCAGCAGATAGTCTTTGGTGGAGCCTCCCAATCCGCGCATCTAGCGCCCGAATCTCTGCCGGCGTTGATTTTTCCGACATCTGTTTGACTCGTTCCTTATATGCCATCATGCCTGACACGCACCGGCGTCGATCCGTTAGTCAGGCATCAATCAGTTAACTATGAGGCGGTAATCATGCAATCAATCGTTCGCGGACGAATTCTGGCAGTCATCATCGCGTCACTCTCAGCAGCGTGTAGTCCGGCAGACAATGAAAGAGCTGATAACGCCACTACCGTTGCGCACCTGTTCGTAGGCGGCCAGCTATTTGACGGTACGGGTGATGTGCCTTACGTTGCGGATCTCGGCATCAGTGAGGGCAAAATTGTTTTCATCGGTGACGCAGAGTCTGCCAAGGTCACGTCAGATGACACCATTGACATCGCCGGACTGTGGCTCGCGCCGGGATTTATTGACGTGCACAGCCATGCGCAGCTTGATGCGGATTACGGTCGCGACGCATTGCCATTCCTGCACCAGGGAATCACCACTGTGGTACTCGGTGTCGACGGTAAGGGAACCAGGTCATTCGTGGACCAGGGAAACACTACTGCAGCACTCGGTGTCGAGGGTATCGGAGCCGGCGATGTAGCAAAGCGATTGGATCTGTGGCGGTCGAATGGTATAGGCACGAATGGAATTCTATATATAGGTCACGGCAATATACGTCGTGCTGTCATGGGCACGGAAAACCGCGCACCTACGCGTGACGAAATGGCCGCAATGCATGCGCTCGTGAGGAAAGGCATGGACGAGGGCGCTTTTGGGCTGTCGACAGGGCTCTTCTACGTGCCGGGGACTTATGCTTCAACGGAGGAGGTTCTCGCGCTTGCGCAAACAGCAGCAGAATATGAAAACGCAATCTATGACACCCATGATCGCGACCTGGGCGCAGTCTACCAGGGCATCGGCTACGACGCGTCCGTGAAAGAGGCCATCCGCATTGCCGAGGAGTCCGGTCTGCGTGCAATTTTTAGCCATTACAATCTTCAGGGCGCGCACAACTATGGGCGCGCGGATGTAGGCGCGAAGTACATCAATGACGCGCGCGCTCGCGGCGTTGATGTCTGGGCGGCACATCATCCGTACACCGCAACGCATAGTATTCTGCAGTCATATACGATCCCTGGCTGGGCTGCCGCCGGTGGGCAGGAGGCCATGGTTGCGCGCTTCGATGACCCCGAGTTGTCTGCAAAGATAGAGGCGGCAACCAACGCTATGCTGCAGATTCGTGGCGGCGCAGACAAAATTATGTTCGTCGATCCGCAGCCGGACCTTAACGGAAAAACACTGGCTCAGGTGTCGCGCGAGCGAGAACTTACGCCGGCGGCGGCGGTGCAACAGATTCTTCGCAGCGGCGAGAAGGGCGTCATGAATCTGGAACTCTATGATGACAACAATACTCGAGTGCTGGCTCAGGAGGCATGGATGATGACCTGCACCGATGGTCAAACGCCGCGCCCCGATCAGCCCATTACGCACCCGCGTACTTACGGTGCTTTTGCAAAGAAGATGCGCACGTTTGTATTTGAAGATGAAATGCTGGCGCCAGAGTTCGTTATCCGAGGATTTTCCGGGCTCGCGGCGGACTTTTTTCGACTACCGGATCGTGGCTATCTACGTGATGGATACGCTGCCGACCTGGTGGTTCTCGATCCATTGACATACCGGGACAAGGCAACGTACGACAATCCGCGGCAACTAACTGAAGGCGTTATTTATGTGATCGTAAATGGCGCGTTCGCAATTCGCGATGGCGAGGCCACAGGGACACTTGCCGGACTTCCGCTCACCAGGCCCTGATACTCATTTCACTTGAGACGCACTCGTGTCGGGACTGTAGGAACAGTGCGAATCACACCCCCGTTACCTAAAACCGAAAGGCGCTGGTTTTCTTTGTCGGAAACCGGCGCTTTTTCCTATACACATGCTTCCTCCTGGTTGACTTTCCGTAGCTGCCTAAAGTTTCCAATAGTGGTACCATAATGGTACTATTTCTAAATGCCGCCTAAAATCAAGGAATTGATACGTGAGCTCACGTCAGCGGGATTTGAGAATCGGGGCGGAAAAGAAAGCCACCGAAATTTTCGGCATCCCAAAGGTGTAAATATCACAATGAGCGGTAGAACCGGCGATGATGCGAAGCACTATCAAATCCGGGATGTGAAACGAGCTGTTGAGATGGTGACGGATGAAGAAGCGTAACCAATACTTGAAAGTTGTTGGGTGGTCCGAGGAAGACCAATGCTTCATTGGTCGTATTCCGGGGCTAGCTTTAGGTGGTGTGCACGGCAAGAATGAGAAGATAGTGTACGAAAAGCTCTGTGATCTTGTTGACGAATGGGTCGAAATATACGGCGAAGACAATACACGATTACCGCCCGCGACAGCCGGTAAGCAATATTCCGGGAAATTCAATCTAAGAGTCGGCGCGGAACTGCATGAGAGATTGGCGATTGAGTCAATGATGGTCAGTGTGAGCCTCAATAGTTACTGCGTAAAGGTTCTGAAAGACGAATTCGGGTTATGACCCGATGGATAGGATTGGCAGGCTGTCTCTGCTCCAAGTAGATTTTCGCGGAGCAGGGTGCTAAGAGCCGAGAATCTTTCAGCGGGACCCCCAGTGTCACGATGGGCTCTGGGGACTTTGCTAACGTACAAAGCGAGCCCCTGCGACCACAATTAAAGGCAAAGGGCTTACTTCGGTAGGCCCTTTTGCATTTAGGGTCGGGTGCGCCCGCAACTCGCCATCTTTCGGCATAAGCGCGGCTTGACCGCGTAAGGCATGTAAATGGCTTCGCGCTGCGTCCAGTTCGCCCGGCTCGACGTTCGGATTTGACACCAACCCGTCAAAGTCTGCGATCAGGCCACGCCAGCATTCCATCAGTACCGGCATAAAGTCGGGCAGGGCGTCGTTGAGCGTCTTCATCGCGGTGATTGCCGACGACGACATGTACAATCCGGCTTTTGTTGATGCAGCGATTATGAGCGTCTATTTTCAGGCCATTGCGCTGTTCTCGCTGGGCTACATGCTGCGCAGCATCAAGCCTGATGAGATCGACTTCGATGTCTACAGCAAATGATGTGGCAGCCGTTTAGGCGACCGACAACCAGATCGAGGGGGCTCTCAGTGTGCCATGCTTAAATTTATAATAACTGTCGCTGCCTGTTACGGTCTGATCGTGACTATTGTCTATTTCATGCAGGGCCGCATGCTTTACCTGCCAGATGCGCCGGGGCGAACGCTGACCAACACGCCGACTGATGTCGGTATGGACTATCAGGATGTCAGCATCGAAACGGCTGATGGAGTGACACTGCACGGCTGGTTCATCGCGGGGCGGTCCTCGCGAGTGTTGCTCTTTTTTCACGGCAACGCTGGCAATATCTCGCATCGTTTGGACTCGATTCGACAGTTCCAGGACCTGGGTCTGTCCGTGTTGATCATTGACTATCGAGGTTATGGTCAGAGTGGCGGCAAGACTACGGAAAAAGGAATGTATCGAGATGCCGATGCAGCGTGGCACTATCTCACCGATACTCGCGGCATTGCCGCCAACGACATCCTGATCTTCGGGCGTTCATTGGGCGCCTCTGTCGCGTCATGGCTGGCTACACAACAGCAACCGTTAGCGCTTATCGTGGAGTCGTCCTTCACGTCCGTCCCCGACATTGCCCAGGAACTGTATCCCTGGCTCCCGGCTCGCTGGCTGAGCCATCTCAGTCACGCAACACGCGACTACACCCGGGACGTTCGTTGCCCGATACTGGTCGTTCACAGTCGCGACGATGAGATCATTCCCTTCCGTCACGGTGAGGCGATCTTTAGAGCGGCGAATGAACCCCGAACCATGCTGGCGCTTCGCGGCAGCCACAACGATGCATTTCTCCAGGATGAGCACACCTATACTGCCGGCCTCCAATCCTTTCTGACAGGGCTTTCCGGGCCTGCTTTGCCACATCAGTAATCAAGCGGCATAGCCGGACGAGGTTGTCGAGACTGGTCTCACCGCCATTAATTCAGTGTTTAACAGGGTGTCCAGCAACGAAATGGCGGTTGCTACAGCTCGGGAGGCGGCAGTCCAACTTCCTGAAGCGCAAGACCCTGCTGAAGCCACTCCCATCGGGGAGGCGCGAATCTCCTATGCAAAATCCGCCATGACGGGCGCACTCACAGAAATTACCGCACACAGCGTGAGTGCTGCGCTCATTCCTGATAACCATTGCATTCGATGCTTCATACATTGAACTCCTGCCGACAGATATCTTGCGATCAGTTTTCATACTCTCGACTATAAATTGTTTTTTCGACGTAAAGAAAACAAAAATAACGCATATATTCAGCATTTTCCGCCAGCCAGGCGAAAAGTTTCACACTGTGCAACCTGGACACATTTGTCCCTTTCGGCGAAGCAGGCTTCAGCGGCGTTTCTCCTGCCATTTTTGTCGAATTGGCCCCGGGCATCAGTCCTCAGAGCAATATCATCAATTCGTCACGAAACCATCAGGTACGTGTGCAGTGACTTGGACAGAATGCTCACATTGGCTTCACCGATGACATATCAGATCAAGGGGATTCGAATGAATTACAAAGCGATTTCAGAGAACAAAGAGCAGGGGCTGGCCTCAGCCGCATTGCTCCTGATGGTCTTTTGCCTCGCAGGATGCGGCGGTACGAAGATTCTCAAGGAACCAAAGAACCTGGAATTGCAGGGGCCGCTGGTGGTCGAGTCGGATGCCAGGCTTACTGCTGGCGTCGATTGGGTCATTGTCCGTGACGGACCGGGAACCTGGACGAAGAATGCAGACTGGGATGAGTACCTGTTTCGTGTACACAATACCTCGGATGACGAAATTTCGATCGAAAGCGTCGTTATTTATGACTCACTGGAAACGATGATCACTTCGGACTCCAGCCGGAAGAAACTTATTAAAGGAAGCAAGAAAGCAGCGAAGCGTTACAAAGATGAGGGCCTCAAAGTGAAGGCTGGTCTTGGTGGCGCAGAACTCGTAGTGATTGGTGGCACATCTCTTGTATCTGGTGCGGCGCTCGGCACAGCCGTACTTTTTTCAACGGGCTCGACCGCGGCAGCGGTTGGCGTCGTGGCTGTCGGAGCAATTGTTGCAGCACCCGTAATTGTGTTCGGCGGCATTCTCCGTGGCGTGAACAATAATAAAGTGGCGAATGAAATTGAAAATCGACAGACAGATCTGCCACTGGCATTGAGCGCTGGCGATGCGACCACTTTGGACGTCTTCTTTCCGCTGTCGCCATCACCGACCAGAATCGAGATCAGTTACTCGGACGCGGACGGTCAGCATCTGTTGACAATCAACACGGCCGAAACGCTTGACGGGTTGCACCTGCGCGTGCCCGAGTAAGAGAAAGCCTCTGATTGAAAACGAGTTGAATAACGCCAGCCGAGTCAGCCATCACGGCGGCACGGCCACACCGCGTGTTTCATCCGAATACGAATGTTATATTGCGACTCCGCAAGCGTCATCGGCGAATCCGGGGACGTGATTGACGCCGAATAATAATAAACGGGACACCATGTACGACGGTTTTCTTGCATTGATCAGCTACATCAGCGATTTGTTGTGGGCGCCGCCGACAATGATTTTCATCGGCTTCGTTTCCGTTTATCTCACGGTTAAGACCCGCTTCTTTCAGGTCAGCCATTTCGGCTACATCATGCGTAGCACGTTCGGGCAGTTGTTCGATCGTTCCGGCGATCAGGACAAAAACCGCATGACGCCCTTCCAGGCAACAACGACTTCGTTGGCTGGTACAGTTGGAATGGGCAACATGGCTGGCGTAGCAACGGCGCTATCGATCGGTGGGCCAGGCGCAATTTTCTGGATGTGGTTGCTGGCTTTCTTCGGCATGGTCACCAAAGCAGCTGAAATCACGATTGCGGTGCATTACCGGGACGTCGACGAGCATGGCCATATAAATGGCGGCCCTATGTATTACATTCAGCGCGCCCTCGGCTGGAAGTTCCTGGCAATTCTGTTCAGCATTGGGGTCACCATCAACGCATTCTTCAGCTCTTCACTGCTGCAAGCGCACACCGTCGGCCGGGCGTTTGATGCAACTTACGGAATCAACCCCTATATAACCACCTCGGTCATGGCCATTATTACGGCATCTGTCGCGGTCGGCGGTGTTCGCAGGATCGGACGATTTTGCGAAAAGCTGGTACCGCTAATGACTTCCCTGTACATGGCGGCAGGTCTTGTCATTATTTTCGCCAATCTTCCGGCACTGCCGGAGTCATTCGCACAGATATTCAAGTACGCCTTTGCGCCAGCGCCTGCACTTGGCGGCTTCGCTGGCGCCGCCGTCATGTCGGCGATTCAGATGGGTATGGCCAGAGGCATGCTGTCCAATGAGGCCGGCCTCGGTACCGCACCAATGGTGCACGTGAATGCTGAAACCGAGCATCCATTCAAGCAAGGATTGTGGGGTGCAGCAGAGGTATTTATCGATACCACGATAGTCTGCACGATCACGGCCGTGGTTATCTTGTCTTCCGGAGTTTTGGCGAACGGCAGCACCGGCATTGAAATGTTGCTTGCTGCGTTTTCTACTTTTTATTCTCCGGAAATAGCGGGCGCATTTATCTCGATCTCGATACTGACTTTTTGTCTGACAACGCAAATCGGTTTTTTTATCTACTTTAAGACGGCTGTAGTGAGTTTGTTCGGTGAGAACATATTCCGTTTCGTGAAATGGATTTATTTCATGCCTGGTGTAGTATTTGCGGGCATTACCAACGTTGATCAATTGTGGGCACTGGCAAATATATCCGTCGCAGTCAGCGCGTTGCCAAACCTGGTCGCATTGTTATTGCTCAGCGGTGTGTTTATCACGTTAATGCGCGACTATCTGAGCGGGGATAACAAGTACGCCACCGCTATCATCGACAAGAATAAGAACTACGTCAAAGTTGCGGGCAACTCTTGAATTTCTGATGTTGGAGTAATCATCTAATGGCAACACATCGGCTTGATGAGGCGGCAGCCGGGGTCTACATCATTTCCGCGACACCGTTTACCGAAAATGGTGCACTGGATCTGGACAGTGCGGCACGACTGGTCGACTTCTATATCGATAAGGGTGTTACGGGGATCACTATTCTTGGAATGATGGGCGAGGCGCCGAAACTATCGCCGGAAGAGTCCGAGAAATTTCTTTGTGCCATTTTGGATTATACAGATGGCCGTGTACCCATCGTTGTAGGCGTGTCGCACGCAGGTCTGGGCAATCTTGTGTCGCTGGCAAGAATCAGCATGGACAAGGGTGCCGCAGGCGTCATGGTCGCACCGACATCTGGTCTTGGCACAGACGATAAGATCTACAATTATTTTAGCCAGGTGTTTGCGGCGCTCGGCGATGAGATTCCGGTCTGCTATCAAGACTATCCCTACGCCACGAAATCGGAGACTTCTGTCGCCGTATTCAACCGGCTGGTGACGGATTTCGATCAGCTGGTCATGCTGAAACACGAGGAATGGCCAGGCCTGACCAAAATCACCCAGGTCCGACAAACGGCGGAACAACAAGGAATACGACGGGTGTCAATTCTGGTCGGCAATGGCGGTTTGTATCTTCCACAAGAATTACAGCGCGGCGTCGATGGTGCGATGACAGGATTTGCTTTTCCGGAAATGCTGGTTGAGGTTGTGCGCCTGCACCAAGCAGGCGAGGTCGACAAAGCGGAAGATCTGTTTGACGCTTATTTGCCGATTGTTCGTCACGAACAGCAACCCGGTTGGGGACTTGCCGTGCGCAAGGAAATACTGCATCGGCGCGGAGTGATCGCCGCGCCGAAAGTACGTGCGCCTGGCCCAGTGCTGACGGCGACCGATCATGCGGAATTGACCCGGCTGATGAACAGACTTGAGAAAAACCTGGAGGTATTGTGATATGGATCTTGGATTGAAGGGAAAGAAAGCGCTGTTGCTGGCGTCGAGTCAGGGACTTGGCCTTGGTGTCGCGACCGCCTTGTGTGCGGAAGGTGCCGACGTACTCATTTCTGGTCGTGTGGAGGAGAAATTGCGTAATGCCGCCGATGTCCTCACAGCTGCCGGACCTGGCAAAGCAACTTATGTGGTCGCCGACCTTGGCGATCCGTCGTCGGCTGCCACACTCTATGCGGCCGCCACAGAGAGGCTTGGTGGTGTGGATATACTGGTTAACAACACCGGCGGCCCTCCGCCGGGTACCGTCGAGGCACAGGCAATTGATACCTGGAAAAGTCAGTTCGACACCATGGTAGTGCGCTTGATAGAGATAACGAATCTTTGTCTGCCGGGAATGCGGGCTAACGGCTGGGGCCGGATTCTGACGCTGGCATCGTCGGGAGTCCTGCAACCGATTCCAAACTTGAGTATTTCGAATACCATTCGCTCGGCGCTTGTCGGCTGGAATAAGTCACTTTCGAATGAAGTTGCAGCGGACGGTGTGACGGCCAACATCCTTGCTCCGGGGCGAATCAACACCGCCAGGACTGAGCAGTTGGATGCCGCTGCCGCCGAACGTCAGGGGAAAACAGTTGCTGAGATAAATGCTGCATCAAGAGCGACCATTCCGGCGGGTCGCTACGGTGACATTGCAGAATTCGGCTCAGTTGCCGCTTTCCTCATTAGCACGCGAGCGAGTTACGTCACCGGCAGCGTTATTCGCTGCGATGGTGGCTCAATTCGCAGCGTCTAGTTACGATGGCGGGCATGCGTAAATTCGATCTGAAAATCAGCGGCGGAACCGTTGCCAATTCGGCGGAAACATTCACTGCGGATATCGGCATCAGGGATGGGCTGATTGTCGCCATTGGCAAGTCCATTGGTGCTGCGGATAGAGAAATAGACGCAAGCGGTAAGCTGGTTTTGCCTGGCGGTATCGAAGCACACTGTCACATCGAGCAGGAATCGTCCGGAGGCATCATGACCTTCGACGACTATTATTCAGGCAGCGTTTCCGCGGCATTTGGTGGTAACACCTGTTTTGTACCATTCGCCGCACAACACCGCGGCCAGAAGCTCAAGGACGTACTCGAAACCTATCATGATCGTGCCGCAACAAAATCTGTTATCGATTACTCCTTTCATCTGATCATATCGGACCCGACTAACGAAGTTCTGCATGAGGAGCTGCCACGCGCAATCGAACAGGGCATTACATCGTTCAAGGTGTACATGACCTATGACCGCCTGATAGTCGACGATGGTCAACTGCTCGAAATATTGGAAACCGCGAAAAAGCACGGCGCGCTTACGATGGTTCACGCGGAGAACAACGCGATGATCAAGTGGATGAGCGACAAGCTGGTTGATTCGGGTCACGGCGCACCAAAATATCACGCGCCCAGCCATCCGCGTATTGCCGAGTCTGAAGCAATCAATCGAGCCATCGCACTTGCGAGTTTTCTGGATACTCCAATATTGATTGTGCACGTATCGACTGAGGCGGGCGCCAGAATTATTGCCAAGGCGCGCTATGCAGGACACAAAGTCTTTGGCGAGACCTGCCCTCAGTACATGTTCCTGAACGCAGAACAGATGGACTTGCCGGATATGCACGGGGCGAAATACTGCTGCAGCCCGCCGCTTCGGGACAGGGCATCGCAGGAGGAGATTTGGCGTTGTTTGCAAAACGGCACGTTCCAGGTCTATTCGTCAGATCACGCACCTTATCGATTCGATGAGAGCGGTAAATTGCATGCCGGACCGAGACCGGATTTCAAAAAAATTGCGAATGGGCTCCCGGGTATCGAGTTACGACTACCGCTGCTGTTTTCCGAAGGTTACATCAACGGTCGCATTTCACTGAATCATTTTGTGGCGCTGGCAGCAACCAATGTATCGAAGATCTACGGTCTCGATCATTGCAAAGGATCAATTACCGAGGGCAAGGACGCTGATATCGCTATCTGGGACCCGGATGTGAAACGCACGATTCGGGCCGAAGATATGCATGACGACATGGATTTCACTCCCTACGAGGGGATGCAAATCACTGGCTGGCCGATCACTGTGATTCAACGCGGCAATATACTGATTGAGAACGATGAGCTGCTCGCTGAACGGGGCTGCGGTGAATTCGTTCCACGACAGAAAATCGATTGCACGGGAATGCCGGGCATTCTGGCGCCGGAACTCGATCCGGACAAGAATTTCGGTGTTGACCTCGGTTTATGACAATGGGTCGCCTTCTCATCATCAACCCAAACTCGAATACGAGCGTGACGCACGGAATTCGTGACGCGTTGGATCTGCTCGAGGGTGCACAAAGCCTGGAGATCGACTGTGTGGAACTGGCCGATGCGCCGTTTGGGATCGAATCGGACGAAGATATTCAAACCGTAGTACCGCTGCTGATAGACGAAATATCGTCACGACAAGATGACTATGATGTCTTCGTTATCGCCTGTTATTGCGATCCAGGCCTGATCGAATGCAGGGCAATTTCCGGGAAACCGGTTTTGGGCATTAACGAGAGTGCGGCCACACTGTCTGCGTCATTCGGGTCGAGATTTGGCGTGCTCGCGCTGGGACGGGAATCCATTCAGCGTCACATCGCCTACGTGCACACGCTTGGTCTGCAGGATTATCATGCTGGCGAACGGCCACTCAACATCACTGTTGATGAGGCCGCGAATGATCCGAATACATTGCAAAAGATAATCGAGACTGGCCGCGAGTTGATCGACGAAGATGGCGCCGAGACGCTGGTCCTGGGTTGTGCCGGCATGGCGCGGCACAGACAGGCTGCAGAAGAAGCGCTTGGTGTACCCGTCATCGACCCGGTGCTGGCAGCAGCGACTCTGGCCGTGCAAGCGCTACAAGTCGACCGACAGTGAGCGAACCTGGCGGATCAATGCGTGGCTCGTACTCCCTAGCCTATACAGTGCGGTGCCGGGCACCTACTTAATTGACTTGTTGTTGAGTCAAATCGGCAACGGGTAATTCTCGAGTGACCATTGCAAACAACCATGTCTGCCCCTATAATTCGCGCCCTGTACGATGGGGCGGTTAGGCTACGAGTGAGTGTTAGCAGCATGGCTGCATAAGGCGACCTCGCATCCCCGCTACCAATATTCTTGGTAGATTAAGAAGCCCCGCTATGGGGTTTTTTGATGTCCGGCAACCGCACCGGGCTACAACATCGTGCAGATAAGAATGGGCTATATGCCCATTTTTTGGTTTTAGAACATATTGTTATTGAGCTTTAGTGAAGTAATTTCTAGATGACGAAGAACGAGCTGACAACTTTGATCGAGCCCGCGATTGAGCAGTTGGGGTTTGAATTATCGGATCTCGAGCTGAAGATCGGCGGGCAGGATGGCGTTGTGCGTCTGTTTATCGATAGTCCGAACGGGATAAGCCTTGAAGATTGCGAAAGCGTTAGCCGCCAGGTTAGCGCGATTCTAGACGTTGAGGACCCTGTTCCCGGGAATTACTCACTGGAAGTTTCGTCACCGGGGCTGGATCGGACGTTGACCAAACCCGCCCATTTTCAGCGGTTTAAGGGTGAGGATATACGCATAAAGCTGCGTTTCCCGATCGCCGGTCGACGGAATTTTCGCGGTGCTTTGCGTGCCGCTGATGAGGAAAAAATTGAAATCGAGGTCGATGGCGAAGCACACAGCTTGCCACTGGCAACAATCGAATCTGCCCGGCTTGTTCCGGGTGAGGGGCGAAAGCACCAAATTGGAGTAGCAAGAAATGAGTAAAGAGATATTGCTGGTTGTTGATGCCGTGTCCAACGAAAAGGGCGTCTCTAAAGACATCATTTTCGAGGCGATTGAAGCGGCACTGGCTTCAGCAACGCGCCGACGTCAGGGAGAAGATATCGACGTTCGTGTCGCGATTGATCGTGAAGATGGCAGCTACGAAACTTTTCGTCAGTGGCTGGTTTTTGCCGATGATTCTACTGAACTCGAGGTTCCTGACCGAGAACTGCGCATGATCGATGCCCTCGACATCGACGAGAACGCGGAGCCCGGTGGTTACGTCGAGGTGCCGATGGACTCGGTCGAATTCGGTCGTATTGCTGCGCAAACAGCAAAGCAGGTCATTGTGCAGAAAGTGCGCGAGGCTGAACGCGAGCAGGTTGTCGAAGAATACAAGGACCGCGAAGGCGAAATGCTTTCGGGTCTGGTCAAGCGCGTTGACCGCAACGGCGTCTATATTGATCTTGGCGGCAATGCTGAGGGATTTGTCGCCCGGGATCAGATGGTGCCACGCGAGCCTGCCCGCCCACATGATCGCATGAAAGCCCTGCTGATCGAGGTACGATCAGAACAGCGTGGGCCACAACTGTTCATGACCCGAACCTCGTCGGAATTCCTGGTTGAGCTTTTTAAAATCGAGGTGCCTGAAGTAGGCCAGGGACTGATCGATATTCTTGGTTCGGCTCGCGATGCCGGGCTGCGCGCGAAAATTGCGGTGAAAAGCAACGACCCGCGTATTGATCCTGTTGGCGCGTGTGTCGGCATGCGGGGTTCCCGTGTTCAGGCCGTGTCAAACGAACTGGCTGGTGAGCGCGTGGACATTATCCTCTGGGACGAAAACCCAGCGCAGTATGTGGTGAATGCAATGTCGCCCGCTGAGGTTGTATCGATCGTCATGGATGAGGATGCGCACAGCATGGACATAGCCGTTGACGAGGAAAAACTGTCCCAGGCGATCGGTCGTGGCGGGCAAAACATACGGCTGGCCAGTGAGCTCACAGGCTGGGAGCTGAATGTCATGACTGAGACAGATGCCGAGCAGAAAAGCGAAACGGAAATGCGCGTATTGCTCGAGCTCTTTTCGAAGCAGCTCGATGTTGATGAAGAGGTCGCGCTGATTCTCGTACAGGAAGGCTTCTCGACCATCGAGGAAGTGGCTTACGTGCCAACCTCGGAACTGGTCGACATCGAAGAGTTCGATGAAGACATCGTTAATGAGTTAAGGAACAGGGCGCGCGACGTGCTCCTGACTCAGGCGATTGTCAGCGAAGAGAAAATCGATGAAATTGAACCGGCAGAAGATTTGCTGAACCTTGAAGGGATGGATAAGAGCCTGGCATATATTTTGGCAAGCAAAGGCGTGGTGACTCGCGAAGACCTCGCGGAGCTGGCGACAGACGACTTGCTTGAGCTACACGAGATGGATCAGGAAGCGGCCGGGGCACTTATTATGAAAGCCCGTGCGCACTGGTTCGAAGCAGAACAACAGGCCTGATAGCGCCTTAAACGGAGTTTTACTATGGCTGATGTCACGGTCACACAATTTGCAGATGTACTGAAAGTACCAGTCGCAAAGCTGCTATCGCAGCTGGACGATGCCGGTATTACGGTCAGTGGATCGGACGACACGATAAGCGAGAATGCAAAGCTCGATTTATTGACGCATTTGCGGCGCAGACATGGCCAGGATGAGTCCGTCACGACCGATGCAGCACCGAGAAAAATCACTCTGCGGCGCAAGTCGCAGTCGGAGCTGAGACTTCCTGGTGCGCAGGGCCGCTCCAGAACCGTCAACGTCGAGGTGCGGCGCAAGCGTACCTACATGAAACGCGACGTGTTGGAGAAAGAGGCACAAGCGAAGCAGGACGAGCTTGATCGGGAAAATGCCGAGGAACAGGCGCGAATTGATGCCGAGAAACTCGAAGTGGAACGGTTGGCGGCTGAGAAGGTTGAGGCTGCGCGTGCCGCTGAGGCGGAAGAAGACAAGCGCAAGGAAGACGAGGCCAAGCAAACGGCTGAGACCGAGGCGCGTGAAGCAGCTGTAAAAGCTGCGACGATTGCAGAAGAAAGAGCCCGCGTGGAAAGATCGGAGCAGGAATCAAAAGAGCGCCGCAACAAGGACAAAGAAAAGAAAAAAGGCAAGGGTGCGGAAACGCGCTATGGCCGCAGAGAGTTGCATGTTGCCGGCGGCAAGGGTGGTCGACGTAAGCGCAAGGCTCCGGTTCGCCGCCGGGCTGTCTCGGTTAGTTCCGATGGTCAGCATGGCTTTGAAATGCCGACAGCGCCGGTCGTTCGGGAAGTCGAGATTGCGGAGAATATCGCAGTTTCGGAACTGGCGCAGAAGATGGCAGTGAAGGGCAATGAAGTTGTCAAAGTGCTGTTTAATATGGGTGCCATGGTGACCATCAACCAGGTCATCGATCAGGACACCGCCATTCTCGTTGTTGAAGAACTGGGACACGTGGCGAAAGCGGTCAGTGGAGAAGATGTCGATGAGCGTCTCCTGGTTAGCGAGGAACCGACCGGCGACAAAGTCGCACGCGCTCCCGTGGTTACGATCATGGGCCATGTCGATCACGGTAAAACGTCGCTACTCGATTACATTCGGCGTACCAAGGTCGCCGCCGGCGAGGCAGGCGGTATCACGCAGCACATTGGTGCTTACGCTGTCGACACAGACAAGGGGAAAATCACTTTCCTGGATACGCCGGGACATGCGGCGTTTACGCAGATGCGCGCTCGTGGGGCACGAGCTACCGACATTGTTATTCTTGTCGTCGCTGCAGACGATGGTGTGAAACCACAAACAATCGAGGCGATTGAACACGCCAAGGCGGCCAACGTGCCGATCGTGGTCGCAGTAAATAAGATCGACAAGGAAGCAGCGGACCCGGAACGCGTTCGAAATCAACTTTCACAACACGAAATCATCTCCGAGGCATGGGGTGGTGAGCAATTGTTCGCAGAAGTTTCGGCGCAGACAGGTGAGGGCATCGATGCGCTCCTGGATGCGATATTGTTGCAAGCTGAAGTAATGGATCTGCAGGCCGTTGCGGAAGGACCGGCCCAGGGAATCGTTATCGAGTCCAGTCTTGAAAAAGGACGCGGCGCAGTAGCAACTTTGCTGGTACAGGCCGGCACGTTGCAGCAGGGCGACATGATTATTGCCGGCGAAGAATATGGACGCGTCCGGAACATGTTCGACGAGGCCAACAAATCAGTTACCGAGGTAGGTCCTTCAACACCGGTGGTGGTCATTGGGCTTTCGAAAACACCAGCAGCCGGAGACGACTTTATGGTCGTCAAGAACGAACGCAAGGCGCGTGAAGCTGCCGAATTCCGCCGGGTCAGGGCACGTGAATCGAAGCTGGCGCGGCAGCAGGCGTCGAATCTTGAAGACGTCTTCAGCCAAATGAAGGCAGCGGGGGTTAGTTCGGTGCCCGTGCTGATCAAGTCGGATGTGCATGGCAGTACCGAAGCGCTTCGCGATGCACTGGAGAAACTCTCGACCGACGAAGTAAAGGTCAAAATAGTCAGCTCTGGAGTCGGTGGCATCACCGAGTCAGACGTGACACTCGCGGCTGCCTCGCAGGCCGTCATCATCGGCTTCAATGTCCGTGGCGACAGCGCTGCAAGAGCAGCGATCAAGGAGACAGGAGTTGATGTCCGCTACTACAGCATCATTTATGAAGCGATTGATGATGTGAAAGCGGCGCTGAGCGGGCTGCTCGCGCCTGAAATTCGCGAAAATATTGTCGGCCTGGCCGAGGTTAAGGAAGTCTTTACCTCGCCGAAGCTCGGTGATATAGCCGGTTGCATGGTCACGGAAGGCTACGTCAAACGAGACAATCCGTTGCGTGTCCTGCGGGACAATGTCGTCATATACGAAGGCGAACTCGAATCGCTGCGTCGTTTCAAGGACAACGTCAACGAAGTCCGTTCCGGCACCGAATGCGGTATTGGCGTGAAGAACTACAATGACGTTAAGCCAGGCGATCAGATTGAGTGTTTCGAGCGTATCGAAGTTGCTCGGACGATCGACTGAATGAATGGCGGTTGAGTTGGAATTCTTGCCAGTGCATTGTTGTTTCGTTTACTCGAGATTGGCGCGGATCGCCCGTCAGGACGGGCGATATTCGCATGCAAATGTGTTGTTGATGGGGCACAACTGATGCCGAGAGAATTTTCACGCAACCAGCGCCTTGGTGCACAAATGCAGCGCTCATTGAGCGAATTGCTGCGCTTTGAAACCAAGGACCCAAGTCTTGCGGATGTGTCGCTTACCGCGGTGAAGTTATCGAAGGATTTGAGCGTAGCCAAGATTTATTTCAGCCTGCTCAACCCGGATGATGATCCACAGCCGGCCATTATGGGCCTGCAACGTGCTTCAGGATTCCTGCGCAGCAAGCTCGCTGCTGCATTGACAGTCCGGCACGTGCCGGAGCTGCGATTCGTACACGATGACAGCATTGCACAAGCAGCTGCTATGAGCCGCCTGATTGACACCGCCAACGAACCGCGCTGAATGTCTCAGCAAACCAGTAAACAAGTGCGACCGAAAGCGGTTGCTGTAGATGGCCTGCTACTGCTGAACAAACCAGCAGGGCTGACGTCGAACCAGGCATTGCAAAAGGTCAAACGCTTGCTGCAGGCGAAAAAAGCTGGTCATACCGGCAGCCTGGATCCTGCCGCCACCGGTATGTTGCCTTTGTGTTTTGGCGAGGCGACCAAGGTTTGTGCTTATCTGCTGGCGGCGGACAAGATCTACCGGGTGACCGCAAAACTCGGCGAGGCCACTGATACCGGCGATGCTGATGGCACCATAAACGATACGGCTGCGGTTCCTGACCTTGGTGTTCAGGACTGGGAAAAGATCGTCGCTGAATTCAAAGGCGACAGCATGCAGGTGCCGCCAATGTATTCGGCGCTCAAAAAAGACGGCAAGCGCCTGTACGAACTGGCGCGCAAAGGCCAGGTTGTCGAGCGTGAGCCACGCCCGATTACGATCCACGACATCAGTTTGCTGGAGTTTAGTGGCACACGGCTTGTGTTAACCGTGCATTGCTCCAAAGGGACCTATATAAGGACTCTGGTTGAAGATATTGCCAAAGCAGCAGGGACAGTGGCGCATACGGTACGCCTGCATCGGGAGTCCGTGGGCGATTTTCGTGCCGTGGATATGCTGGACATGGATGGTGCCGAGCAGCTCGCTGAAGACGGTCCTGAAGCGTTGCGTGAGCGTCTGCAACCAGCGGATGTGGCGCTGGCCGCCTGGCCTGAATGTCAGCTCGATGCTGCTGCCGGCGAGCGCTTCAGCGGTGGTCAGGCTGTGCAGGTCGATATAGAGGGCAAGGCAGTACTGGTAAGAGTTTATGGCGAAAATCACCGTTTTCTGGGTGTTGGCGAGCTCACTGGCGAGGGCACCGTAGCACCACGGCGGATTTTCAGGTTGGCAGGCTGACCCGGGAGTCCGGAACGGCAAATTTCGAGTTTGGGAGTCAGGCAAAAAAAGCCTGATATTTTCGTATTTTAGGCTGTTACTGGACCGAAACTGACGCTAGAATAGCGCGCTCAAAATACAGGACCAGAAAATAGAAAGAACGATTGGAGTTTCTTAGAGATGTCACTTTCAAGTGAAAACAAAAGCACCATAGTCGCGGACTACGCTCGCGGCGAAGACGACACCGGCTCACCTGAGGTTCAGGTTGCCTTGCTGTCTGCAAGAATTTCAGAGCTGACCGAGCACTTCGGTGAGCACAAGAAGGATCACCATTCCCGGCAGGGTCTTCTGAAAATGGTAAACAAGCGTCGCAAGCTGCTTGATTACCTCAAGAAGAAAGACCAGAACCGGTATCGCGAGCTGATCTCCCGGCTCGGTCTCCGCCGTTAACAGTTAACCGGCGCCATAGGCAATGACTTAATCCATATTTCGGCCCTGCAATGGGGCGAGAGGATTGGTTGTGCCATCCGATAAATCATTCGAGTATTAACGTGAAAGCAACTAAAAAGACGTTCCAATATGGGGAACATGAAGTATCCATAGAAACCGGCGCCATCGCGCGTCAGGCCAGCGGAGCGGTAATGGTCAGCATGGCCGAAACCGTCGTGCTGGTTACTGCAGTAGGCAAGAAAACGGCTGATCCCGGCCGTGATTTCTTTCCATTGACTGTTAACTACCAGGAAAAGACCTATGCAGCCGGCAAGATTCCCGGTGGCTTTTTCAAGCGTGAAGGTCGTCCCGGTGAAAAGGAAATCCTGACCTGCCGACTGATCGATCGACCGATTCGCCCGTTGTTTCCGAAAGGATTCAAGAACGAAGTGCAGATCATCGCCACGGTCGTGTCATTGAATCCTGACGTCGATCCGGACATTCCGGCATTGATTGGTGCATCGGCTGCGCTGGCAATATCCGGCATGCCGTTTGCTGGTCCGATCGCCGCCGCTAAAGTTGGTTACAAAGACGGCGAATACATTTTGAATCCTGGCCGTGCTGCAGTTGCAGAATCGGATCTTGAGCTGGTCGTCGCGGGAACAGCCGATGCTGTCCTGATGGTTGAGTCGGAAGCCAATATTCTTTCCGAAGAAGTCATGCTCGGTGCGGTGATGTTCGGTCACGAACATTTACAAACGGCAATCGCTGCGATCAGCGAACTCGCTGCAGAAACAGGCAAAGAAGCCTGGGATTGGGAAGGTCCTGCTACGGATGAAGAGCTTGAGTCAGCCGTCGCTGCGGCAGCACAGAGCGGCCTTGCAGATGCTTACCAGATCACGGACAAGATGGAGCGCCAGAACAAAGTTGGCGATACGAAAGCCGCCGCGATGGAATCACTGGCCGCTGGCGACGATGCTCGCTGGTCCGCTGATGAGGTCAAAGGCGCTTTGTCCAGTCTTGAGAAGCGTATTGTCCGCGGCAGAGTCATTGCGGGCGATCCACGTATCGATGGCCGTGACCACAGCACTGTGCGTCCGATCAATGTTGAAGTCGGTCTTCTGCCGCGCGCTCACGGTTCTGCCCTGTTTACCCGCGGCGAGACGCAGGCAATTGTTGCAACAACCCTGGGTACTGGTCGCGACGCACAAATGATCGACGCGATCGAGGGCGAACGTAAAGATCCGTTCATGTTCCATTACAACTTCCCTCCATTCTGCGTGGGTGAAACAGGCTTCGTTGGTTCGCCAAAACGCCGCGAAATCGGTCACGGCAAACTGGCCCGGCGTGGCATTGAGGCAGTCATGCCGAATACGGAAGAATTTCCATACGTCATCCGCATCGTTTCAGAAATCACAGAATCAAACGGTTCAAGCTCGATGGCATCCGTTTGTGGCGCCAGCCTGTCACTGATGGATGCTGGCGTACCGATCAAAGCAGCGGTTGCCGGTGTTGCGATGGGTCTCGTCAAGGAAGGCGAAAAGTTTGCCGTCCTCACCGATATTCTTGGCGACGAGGATCACCTCGGCGACATGGATTTCAAGGTGGCTGGTACCGATCAGGGTATTACCGCGTTGCAGATGGATATCAAGATCCAGGGCATCACCCGGGAGATCATGAGCGCCGCACTTGATCAGGCCAAGGATGCGCGTCTGCATATCCTGCAGGAGATGAACAAGGTCATCGATAAGCCGCGTGAGGAAATGTCCGAGTGGGCACCGACCATCATTACCTTCAAGATCGACCCCGAGAAGATTCGTGATGTGATTGGCAAGGGCGGCTCTGTGATTCGGGCTATGACTGAAGAGACGGGCGCAACGATTGATCTGGACAACGACGGTACGGTGAGAATCGCATCTGTCGATGGCGCTTCAGGAAGAGAAGCACGCCGTCGCATTGACCTGATTACTGCAGATGTGGAAGTCGGTCGTATCTATGACGGCAAGGTTGTTCGTTTGATGGACTTTGGTGCTTTCGTCACCATCCTGCCGGGCAAGGACGGTCTCGTACACATTTCGCAGATTTCCAACGAGCGTGTTGAGAAAGTCAGCGACAAGCTCTCGGAAGGCGATGAAGTCAAAGTCAAGGTTCTTGAAGTTGACCGCCAGGGCAGGGTACGCCTGAGCATGAAGGAAGTTGACGCTGCTTAAGCGCTGATTCATCGATTTTGTAGGAGCCCGGCCTGCTGGCGATCAAAACCTGGTGCGGCTGCATACTGTAATCGCCCGCAGGGCGGGCTCCTGTAGAATAAGCGCAATAACGAACAACGGCGCGATGATTTAGTTCATCGCGCCTTTTTTTATCCGTATAGTTTCTTGTAAGTCTGCACGAAATACTGCATTTCGTGCGGTTTGGCCATACTGATTCGCAGCCATTTTGTCATCGGCGGAAAGGCGCGCCCAACGATGATGCCCTCGTTCAGGAACGCATCGTAGACTTCCTGGATATCATGGCCTGTTTCGAAGAAAGAGAAATTGGCGTTCGATTTTACATAGCGGTGGCCTAACTCTTCGTGCATCGCTTCAATAATGGCCAATGATTCCTTGTTTTTGCGCAGCGTGAATTTCTGGAATTCATCATTTTGATAAGCGGCATAGGCGGCATTGAGACTGAGGACGCTCATTGCACCGGTCTTTCTCGTATTGATCTCTTTGGCAAGATCAGGATGAGCAAATCCAAAGCCAACCCGCAATCCTGCCATACCATGAATTTTTGATGCCGTTCGCGAGACGACAATGTTCTTGTGACCATCTCGGACGAGACCCATCATCGTTTCGTAGTCCGGATTGTCGACAAACTCGTAGTAAGCCTCATCGACAAACACCATACGATCCTTCGAGACCTCAAGCACGAAATCCCGCAGCGCGTTTTTTTCAATAATCGAGGGAATCGGGTTGTTCGGATTTACCACGTAGACGCACTTGGTATCGCGCCTGATCGCTTTGTACATTGCATTCAGGTCAGTATTGAAATTCTCATCAACCGGTACCCTGATGATTTCCGAGCCGGTATTCCCGGCATACCGGATCAAATCATGGTAGGTGGGGTCAGCGCAGACGACTGAACCGTTTTGCATGCTGGCGAGGAGGCCGGCGGTCCGCAATATCTCGCCAGAACCGGTGCCCATCGAAATGTGATCAGCAGGCAGGTTGTTCAATTGCCCGATTAGCGCCAGCATGGCGCGGCGATCAGCGCCGCCATACAGGTTTGAGTATTTAAAGGAATCGGCCATCGCCTGCAATGCGATTCGTGAGGGCCCCCACGGATTCTCGTTAAAGCAAACGCGTACCATGTAATCCGGCCGCGGTATTTCTTCGGCGAAGGCGCGGCTGATCAGGTTGACGCCGGGAATCAACCCGGAACCAAGTGCCAGGCCGCCGCCCAGCAAAACCTGACGTCTCGAAACACTAGCCATCTTGAATATTCCCCCTTACATCGACCTGAACTGTACGGCGCATGGAAAACCGCTTTGAATTATGCCGCCTTTCCAGCGCTATTTCGGAATTATCCATCGTTTTTCATTGCATCAGTTGCGGCTACCGATATAGCGGATGTCTTATTTCAATTCAATTTCCAGCAGGCTACATTCCTGAACCACTCTGCTGGTAATACCACCGTGCGTAGTCGCCGCTGCCCAGTGGACATCGCCAAGCCGGAATGATTGCATGTTCTTTCGGCCATCGGCCGTTTCCTCAAGCCAGGCACAGGGACTGAGATAAACAACCACGCGATCCGGGTGCGAGTGCAGGGGCGGTGTCTCGCCGGTTCTCTCGGTAACTTTGAGGACTCGCACCTGGCTGTTTTCGAGTATGGTCTCGTAGATATGCGGTGCGACGTTGACAGGGTCGAGCGCCGGCGACTGCGCGTCAGCGATGGCAAATCCCAGGGTCAGTATGAGCCCGACGGTTATGCCAGGGCGTAAGTGCTTCTGCATAGGTTATGGTCCTTGTTGTTTCACATTCCTGGCAAAGGCCGACCGTATTGGCCGGAATCGGCGATCCCGGCATCCAGAAACTCGATAATCCGGCCAGGCAGGTAGTATTCAGGATGCCACGGCGTACCGCCACTGACGAATCCGACATGCCCACCCTGTCGGCTGACTTCCAGTTGTATGCAGTCGGACAGCTTGGCCGAATCCGGGATGGTTGCCGGTGTCATAAACGGATCATCCAGTGCGTTAATAATAAGAGTCGGCCGGCGGATACTTGCAAGGTAACCGATAGAGCTGCAACGATCGTAATACTCGTCTTTGCCCGAGAATCCATGCAGTGGTGCAGTGACTGCATCGTCGAACTCAGCGAATGTGCGCGCGTTCATAGCACGTTGCCAGTCGAAAGCAGCCGTGTGCCGGTCGAATTTTCGCATCACAGCCTTCTTCATGCGTTTTAGTAAGAGGTACTGATAAATTGTTGAAAAACCAGATGTTAATGCTTTGGCAGAGTCGTGCAAATCCAGTGGGGCACTGACGGCTGCGGCAGCATCCAACGGCGTTGATGCGCCGTTCTCGCCGAGGTATTTGAGTAGCACGTTGCCGCCGAGGGAGTAGCCTACCGCCATCATCGGACCCTCGTGACCCATCGTTCGCAGGCGTTCCAGGAAATAGCGGATGTCATTGGTTTCGCCGGCGTGATAGCGGCGAGGGAGGCGGTTTCGGTAGTCACCGCAGTCACGAAAATGCAGCACCGCCGCCCGCCAGCCCTTGTCTGCTGCGGCCTGCAGCATCATCCGTGCATAGGCTGAATCAGCGGATCCCTCAAGTCCGTGCAAAATGATGAGGATCGGTGAGCCGGAGTCCGGGCCGGGCCCCTCAGCCATCCAGTCAACTGTGGTGACATCGCCATCGGGAAGCTCCAGCTGTTCGTTGCGCAAGCGTACGCGCGGCACACCAGACCAGGGAAAAGACGGATAAATCGTCTGCGCATGGCGGTTTCCAAGCCACCACGCGGGTTCGAAGCTGCTCTCAAGAATGCGGTTTTCCGGCGCACTCTCTGTCATTGTCACTCGCCTCCACGACGCTATGCGGCTGACCTGTCCCGATTACAACGCTTTTCGCATTGAAAGTCGCTGCAGTCGTAGTCAGTTTTGGTGACCGCAAAACCTTGATTGTTCGTACAAAAAAGGCCCCCCGATTACTCAGGGGGCCGGCCGTGGAGTAGAAACTCCTTCAGGCAATCGCAACAGGGTGCGGGGGAGCGAATCCCTGTTGCAACGCACAAAATAGGTGTGCGCCACGCGGATGTCAAGGAACTCTTTGGGGGTTCGGCAAAATAAACAGGGCTAACTGACTTTCTTTCGATCCTGGGAAATCTGGCGGGTGGTTTGCTCTTCATCATCGCGGGAGCTACCCGTAAAGCGTCGCAGCACCTCTTCCTGCAGGATCTTCCAGCGGTTGAAATTCTTCTGCGCCATGTCGGTCACTGCAACTACCGGGTCGACACCAACCACGCGTTTTACCTGGCCGCGAATATTCTGTTGCTGGGTTGTGAAAAGTTTCATGCTTTGTTCGAGGTAGTTCGCCATGAAGCCGGGCATTACCTTGCCGTAGGACCGAATGACCTGCGACAGGAAGTCCTGGCTCATAATGGCCTCACCCTGCAATTCCTGCTCACTGATGACCTGCAGCAGGATGGATCGGGTAATGTCATCGCCACTTTTCTTGTCGATGACAACGAAATCGATCTTGCTGGTTACCAGGTTGCGGACATCGGCCAGGGTGATATAGCGACTCTCATCTGTGTCATACAGACGGCGATTCGGATATTTTTTAATGACTCGCGCTGCAGGCATCGGTTGTCTCGGTTGCTCCACGATGTGAACGTCGGCTGCAGGCGCATTGTAACGAACCACGGCGGTGGTCGCAGGCTGCGTTGACGTCAAATCCGGTCGTTGCTCCGTCGAAGAGGGCGTCTACGATAGCCCATTTTCGCGCTCAGCCATAGGGTACTGATCCGATGGAACACTTTTGCAGTGTTGCAGGACGTCTGTACGCCAGTTCGCGATCGCCCAGGCCCATATATCGCTGATCTGTTCGCCAGCCAGTCCGGCAGGTGGCTGCTGCTTTAGCGCATCAAGCGCGCTGACCAACGTAGCGCCTGTTGCCGTGTCCGGAATTGCCCTGGCGCCGGTCAGCTTGCTGAGTTTTTGCCCATCGGCATTTTCAATGATCGGAATATGCAAATAGTCTGGCGTACTAAATCCAAGAGCGCGCTGCAGGTGAATATGGCGTGGTGTTGAATCCAGCAGATCAATGCCGCGTACGACTTCGGTGATGCCCTGGTCGAAATCGTCCGCGACCACGGCCAGGTGATACGCGATAAGCCCATCACGCCTCTTGATAACAAAGTCCCCGGATTCTGATTCAAGCCGCTGACTTTGCGGTCCCTGCAGCTTGTCGGTGAAGGCCACGGCGTCGTCATTCGTTCGCAGCCGAATTGCTACATCATCCGTACGACAGCCGTCTCTGCAGGTCCCGGGATAGATTGCGCCAAGTGGCCCGCGCGGGACATCTGCCAGGTCCCGACGGGAACAGCAACAGGCGTATGCTTTGCCGGCACCAAGCAGGCTTTGTACCAATGCCTCGTGACGTTCCCGGAACCGGCTTTGATAACGGACCGGGCCATCCCACTCGAAACCATAAGCTTCAAGGGCGCCAAGTATTACCCGGTCTGCGCCGGATTGTTCCCGTGGCGGATCGATATCCTCAATGCGCACCAGCCATTGGCCATTGCGGGCCTTCGCTTGCGCGCAGCTCGCGACCGCGGCGAGCAGGGATCCAAAATGCAGGGGGCCAGAGGGCGAGGGTGCAAATCGACCAACGTATGGAGCCGGTTTGCCCGTCATCTCTGTATGGGCCAACTTGTTGGACTACTAGCAGCCCGAAACTTATCTGTACCGGTCATCCCGATCACGGAACTGGCGCTCGGACATCTCACGACGTTCCTGGGCTTCAACGCACAAGGTCGCTACCGGACGTGCCTCGAGTCGCTTCAGACCAATTTCCTCACCGGTCTCCTCGCAAAAGCCGTAGATGCCCTCTTCGATGCGGGTCAATCCGGAGTTAATTTTTCTCAGCAATTTTCGTTCCCGATCACGGGTACGCAATTCCAGCCCAAATTCGGACTCCTGGGTCGCGCGGTCATTCGGATCGGGGAAGTTGGCGGCTTCGTCCTGCATATGATGCACGGTACGATCGACTTCCTTCATCAATTCGCTCTTCCACGACGACAGGATCGTCTCGAAATGGTCCAGCTGCTCCGGGCTCATATATTCTTCGCCACGACTGGCAACATAGGACTCGATACCATGAATAGGGCCAGACAATAAATCGATGTTGCGATTCACAACGCGGGCACTGGCTTTACGCCTTGGCGGCCGTTTCGGCATGCTTCGCTTGATCGCTGGTGCTTTTTTCGCCGGTGCCTTGCGCGTCGATGCTTTCCTGGCTACTTTCTTCTTCGAAATCTTCCTGGCGACCTTTTTCTTGCTTACCGCCTTCTTTTTACTGACTTTCTTCTTTGCCGCCGGCTTTTTCCTGGAAACCTTCCTGGCGCTGGCACGCTTCTTCGCTGCCGGCTTCTTTTTGCTTACCTTTCTCTTCCTGGTCGATTTTTTCGCTGCCTGCATTTTCCGTCTTACCTTCTTTTTGGTGGATTTCCTGGTGGTTTTTTTGCCGGCCGGCTTCTTCCGGGCAGCAGCTTTCTTTTTCGGCGCTTTCTTCGCCGAAGCTTTCTTTCTGGTCACTTTGGTTTTCTTGGCTGCGGTCTTTTTCCTGCCAACAGCTTTACGTTTGGCAGCCTTCTTCCGGGAGGCCTTTGCGGGTTTGCGCTTCCTGCTCGCGGTCTTCTTTGCGGGCATTATTTTACTCCTGCCGGTTCGAGAAAAACGCGGCATTATACATTGGTTTCCGGCACATGGAAGTGGCAAAAGCAGGCTTTTTTCAAGGTTAGCCCGGAGCCTCGATTAGTTGCCCGGGAGCGACCCGTCGGACGCGCCGCAAACCACGGCTGATCAGCGTTTGCGCTTATTCGAAAGCGGCATGTCTTTTGTTTGCGACAATCGTTTTATGTCGCCAATTACATTACACTACCCCGAATTCTTACGGGCGTGGCCTCACACCATCAAATGCGACTAAGCAAGATCAAGCTTGCCGGCTTCAAATCCTTCGTAGATCCCACCACAATTCCCTTTCCCAGCAACCTGGTTGGCGTTGTCGGGCCAAACGGATGTGGCAAATCCAATGTAATCGATGCCGTGCGCTGGGTAATGGGCGAGAGTTCGGCCAGTCGCCTGCGTGGCGATTCCATCACCGACGTCATCTTCAATGGTTCAAGTACCCGCAAGCCGATTGGCGCCGCGTCCGTCGAGCTGTTGTTCGACAACACGGAAACGACGCTGGAGGGCCAATATGCCAGGTATGCAGAAATTGCGATTCGTCGTGAGGTGTTCAGGGATGGGATATCCACCTATTATCTGAATGGTACCCGTTGCCGGCGCAAAGACATCACCGGCATATTTCTCGGTACCGGTTTAGGCCCGCGCAGCTATTCGATCATCGAGCAGGGGATGATCTCGCGGATCATCGAGGCCAAACCGGAAGAGATGCGTACTTTCCTGGAGGAAGCGGCAGGGATATCCAAATACAAAGAGCGTCGTCGCGAGACCTCGAACCGCATCAAACACACCAGGGATAATCTCGAACGCCTGCATGACGTGCTTGAAGAAGTCGAGAAGCAGATCAAGCACCTCGACCGGCAATCGAAAACCGCGGAACGATATGGCCGCCTGAAAGAAAAGGAACGTAAAATCGGCGCCGAGTTACTGGCATTGCGACTGCGTGATCTTGACGATCGTGCCAGCCAGTCAACCGCCAGTCTGAATGAAAAAGAAACTGCGATGCAGTCGCTCATTGCCGGGCAACGGAAAATTGAGGCGAGCATCGAAGATGCGCGTGTCCGGCAGAGTGAGCGTGCGGATGAATTCAATGCCGTGCAGGGACGTTTCTATAAGTCTGGTTCGGAAATCGCGCGCATCGAACAAACCATCGAGCATGCACATGAGCTGCGTGAGCGACAGGAAAAAGACCTGGAACAGGCGATAAAAGGTGCTCAGGAAATTACCGATCACATCAACAAAGATGAAAGCGATATCGCACAGCTTGAGCTGACGTTGAGTGAACTGGTGCCCGGTCTTGAGCAGGCCAGGGAGAGCGAAGCACACTCCAGGTCGTCACTTGAACGTGCTGAACAAGCGCTGGCCGAATGGCAGGAAAAGTGGGATGAATACACACGGAAGTCGAACGACGCGCAGCAAACTCGCAACGTCGAGCAAACCAGAGCGGAACAAATTGAGTCCAGGCTGACAAGCCTGGCTGAACGTCGGCGCAGGCTGGATGAGTCGCAACAGTTCGCCAACCCGCAGGAACTGAACGAACAATATGCAAGTCTCACGGTCATCGAACAAAGAAAACGCCAGGCGCGTGAAGAGTTCGATCGGCACATTACGGATTTAAGCGAAAAGATTCACAAACTGAGAGAGCAGGACAAAAAACTAAACCGGTTAGTTGATGAACGTCGTGCTGTTCTGCAATCGGCACAAGCCAAATACGCATCACTTGATGCGATCCAGAAAGCGGCGCTTGGTGAAGGCGATGATGTGATCAAGAGCTGGCTTGAGTCATCCGGGTTGCAGGGAAATGCGCGCGTCGCGCAATCAATCGATGTTGAAGCCGGTTGGGAAACGGCTGTTGAAACCGTGCTCGGTGATTACCTGCAGGCTGTATGCGTCAGTGACGTGATAACGGCAACAACAAGTCTCTCGCAATTGGCTGGCGGCACTATTACTTTACTGATCGACAGCGCAGATGCTGCACCCGGCGATGATACGACCTCAACATTGGCCACCAAGGTTTCAAAGGCACCAACTGCAGTTCTCGAGTTGTTGCGCTCGGTGCGTGTCGCCGAATCTCTGGAAAAAGCGCTGGGCATAAGAGAGCAGCTCAACGACCTGGGTGCTGATGGTTCGGTCATTACTGCCGATGGCGTTTGGCTTAGCAGGAGCTGGTTACGCGTCAGCCGTGACAAGGATGCGAAGTCCGGTGTGCTGGGTCGCGAACACGATATGCGGCGCCTGAGAAATCAAATTCGTGAATTGCAGGCTCGCAGCGACAGCGCCGGCAAACTAGTGAAGGACGGGCGCAACCGCTTGGTTCAATTTGAAGACCGTCGCGAAAAATTACAAATCGACGCCTTGGCACTGCTCGATGAATATTCGGAAGTAAAGACAAATCTCGATAGCGCACGTTTTCAGCTGGACCAGGCCAATGCGCGACAAGCGGCGATCACTGAAGAAAACAGCGACATCGAAAAAGAAAAGTTTGCGGCAGAGGAGCAAGTTCGCGTATCACGAACTGAGTTCACCAACGCTGAAAACATCCTGACGGAACTCGAAGTGCAACGGCAGGCTCTGGATACACAACGTGAAGAATTAAGAGATGAACTGTCGCGTGTACGCACGCAAGCCGATGAAGATCGCATTGCTGCACATGATCTTGCGATTCAGTTTGAAACGCGGCGCTCGAACAAGGAATCTGCGGCGCAGAGTCTTGCCAGGATGCAATCGCAACTGGCGCAATTCGGCAACCGGGACAAAGACGTTCGCCAGCAGCTGGAACAAAGTGAGGCGCCGCTGGCAGCCAATGAGGAAGAGCTGGCACGACAATTGGACATTCGTATTGAGGTCGAGGCGGACCTTGGCGAATCAAGAAAGCTGGTCGAGAACGTTGAGAACGAGTTGCGGGAATTTGATCAGTCGCGAATGCTGGCTGACCAGGCCGTAGAAGAATCGCGCGGGCAGGTGGGCGAGGCGCGCATGGCGGTTCAGGAAATAAGCGTTCGACGTGAAGGTTTCGCTGAGCAGCTTGGCCAGACTGATTTTGATCTTTGCGAGTTGCTTGAAGAGCTCGATGAAACTGCCAACGTGGATGACTGGGATGTGACGCTGGAAAAAGTCCGGCGCGGCATCGATCGTCTCGGGCCGATCAATCTTGCCGCAATCGACGAGTTCAAAGAGCAGTCAGAACGCAAAGCATATCTTGATGCGCAACTGAAGGATCTGCACGATGCCCTGGAAACCCTGGAAGGTGCGATACGCAAGATCGACCGTGAAACGCGGACTCGATTCCGCGAAACATTCACCAATGTCGATGCAGGCTTCAAAAAACTTTTTCCGAAGTTATTCGGCGGCGGGCACGCCTATCTGGAACTGACCGGCGACGACCTGCTCTCGGCCGGCGTAACCGTAATGGCGCGACCGCCGGGCAAACGCAACAGCACCATTCATTTGCTCTCCGGCGGCGAGAAAGCATTGACCGCAGTAGCACTGGTTTTTGCAATCTTTGAGTTGAATCCGGCACCGTTTTGCCTCCTCGATGAGGTTGATGCGCCGCTGGATGATGCGAACGTCATGCGTTTCTGTGACATCGTCAAGAGCATGTCTGAGAAGGTCCAGTTTGTGTTTATTACGCACAACAAGGTCACGATGGAGATGGCGCGGCAACTGACCGGCGTGACCATGCAGGAGCCGGGCGTATCGCGAGTGGTATCCGTCGATCTTGACGAAGCGGTGAAAATGGCGGCGAACTAGTTCGCGCCGGCTCGCGAGCAACAGAGAATTCTTATGGACGGTCTGCGTTGGTATTTGTTGTTGTTCGGACTGTTTGTCGTCGTCGGCGTCTATCTGCACAGCCGCATGCAACGCAGCAAAGCCGCTAACGAGAACTTAAGCGCGGATGAATCCGAACGCCATGAACCATCCCTGGACGGCGAAAGTTTGCCCGAATCGCTTGAACCGACCATTGACGAATACCAGGACGAGGACGACAGTGATCCCGAGTTGGGTGAGGCAACGCCGCCGGCCGAGCAAAAAGTGGTCACACTCAGAGTCGTTGCCCGGGATCATGGATCATTCGCAGGTGACACGCTTGCATTGAGCCTGCGTGGCATTGGCATGCGGCATGGAAAATTCGGCATCTTCCACCAGTATGATGGCAGCGACGAGGACAAGGTTGTCTTTAGTGCCGCAAGCCTCGTCGAACCGGGCAGTTTCGACATGGCAAATCTCAAGGATCAGAAAATCCCGGGCATCAGTCTTTTCATGGTGCTGCCAGGCCCGTTGGATGGCGCCGAGGCGTTTGACCTGATGACGGCTGCAGCAAAAACACTGACGAATACACTCGGTGCTGAATTGCTGGACGAAACCGGCAGCTCCTTGAGCATTCAGCGCGAACGTTACCTGCGTGAAGAAATCATTCAGTTTCAACACAGCGTCCTGATCGCCTGACGCCCCGGTTCTGCCAATGAGCGTTCCTGCAGCGACCAGAAAAAGAGTTGATTCGCTTCGGCATCAGATTCGCCACCACAATTACCAGTATCACGTTCTCGACGAGCCGGATGTGCCGGACGCGGAATACGATCGGCTGGTGCGCGAGTTGCAGCAACTGGAAGCAAAATACCCCGAGCTGATTACGCCCGATTCGCCGACCCAGCGAGTCGGTGCCGAGCCGATCAAGGCGTTCGGTACGGTCGAACACCAGATTCCCATGTTGTCGCTGGACAATGCATTCAGCGAAGACGAGCTGCGGGATTTTCACCGGCGTGTAACCGCTCGGCTGGACATCGATAGCAACGCTGATCTGAATTATGCGGCCGAACCGAAGCTCGACGGCGCAGCAGTCAGCCTCCGTTATGAGCGTGGCGAACTGGTCAAAGGAGCCACACGCGGCGATGGCACCACGGGTGAAGACATCACACACAACATCCGTACGATCAGCGCTGTCCCATTAAAACTCCTCGGCAAGGGTTTCCCCGATACGCTTGAGGTTCGCGGCGAAGTGTTCATGCCGCGCGCGGGCTTCAAGGCATTCAACGAGCAAGCCCTGAAAAATGACGAAAAGACTTTCGTCAATCCGCGCAACGCCGCGGCCGGCAGCCTGCGGCAACTGGATCCACGCCTGACGGCAGCGAGGCCTTTGGATATCTATATCTATTCAGTGGGCCAGGTGATCGGTGGCGAGTTGCCGGATTGTCACAGCGACATCCTGCAGCAGTTGCAGCTTTGGGGCCTGAAAGTGTGTCCCGAGAACAGGGTGGTCAGTGGCATCGATGGCTGCATGGAATATTACAGGGACATCGGCTCGCGTCGCGATGCACTGGCCTACGACATCGATGGCGTGGTGTACAAGGTCAATCGCCTCGATTATCAACGGCAGCTGGGTTTCGTCTCGCGGGCACCCCGTTGGGCAATCGCACACAAGTTTCCGGCCGAAGAAGAACTCACCCTGGTGCGTGATATCGAGTTCCAGGTCGGCAGGACAGGCGCCATCACACCAGTGGCAAGGCTAGAACCGGTCTTTGTGGGCGGCGTCACCGTCAGCAACGCCACTTTGCACAATATGGACGAGCTACACCGCAAGGATGTCAGGGTAGGGGACACGGTCATCGTACGTCGCGCCGGTGATGTGATCCCGGAGGTCGTCAAGATTGTTCCTGGCAAGAGACCCAAAAAAACCAGGATCGTCAAAGCACCCACAAAATGCCCGGTTTGCGGTTCAGCGGTAGCCCGCGCCGAGGATGAAGCAGTGACCCGCTGCACCGGTGGGCTATTCTGCGCCGCCCAGCGAGCCGAGGCGTTGAAGCACTTTGTCTCGCGACGGGCGCTGGATGTCGATGGTCTTGGCAGCAAGCTGATAGAGCAGTTGGTGGCAATCGATCGCATCGAGACGCCGGCCGACCTGTTTGGCCTGGAAAAGGAAGAACTGGTCCAGATGGAGCGAATGGGCGAAAAATCGGCCGAAAAGCTGCTGGCCTCGATCGAGAAGAGCAAGAACACGACGCTCTCCAGATTCCTCTACGCCCTTGGCATTCGCGAGGTAGGAGAAGCGACCGCAAGCTCGCTTGCG
>SMVA01096798.1_pt1 | contig 33672 bp, 28 predicted proteins | sample 2456451 | NCBI WGS metagenome assembly SMVA01 (sample SAMN11095933, study PRJNA526329) | marine sediment metagenome | biome: Marine sediment; feature: Surficial sediment; material: Deep marine sediment; isolation source: Hadal surficial sediment | place: Pacific Ocean | collected 2014-05 | depth... | reverse complement strand
CTATGGGACATCGGTCTTGAAGTGGGGGATAGCGTGCGCTCAATTAAAGAGTGCAAAGTGCAGGCAAAGAAGGACGTCACGATACTAACGGCCATGATGGAGTCACGCACTTTATGTGGCGATGACGAATTGCGCGTGCGATTGGCCAGGAAAATTGCCCCGGAAAAAATCTGGTCTCCTAAAAAGTTCTACGAGGCAAAGCGCGATGAACAGATTGAAAGACACAAGAAATCAGATCACACCCAATATAGCCTGGAACCCAATGTAAAGAGATCCCCGGGAGGTTTGCGGGACATTCACACGGTCATGTGGATCGCAAGGCGCAAGTTCGGTTCTGTAGATTTTGAGGACCTGGTTGAACAGAAGTTCCTTACCGGTGCGGAGGGTGAACTTTTAACCCAGGGGAGAAAGTTCCTCTGGAAAATTCGCTTCGGTCTGCACCTGATTTCCGGGCGAGATGACGATCGATTGTTGTTTGAACACCAACAAAACCTGGCAGCACTATTCGGTTATGAAGATGGCGATCAATTGGCAGTGGAACAATTCATGCAGGAATACTACAGGACCGTGCATGGCCTTAGTGCAGTGAATGAGTTGTTACTGCAACATTTCGATGAGGCTATTGTCCGTTCGTCCGAACGAGCGAAGATTCAACCGATCAATGATCATTTTCGAATCCACAACAACTACCTGGAGGTGACTTCCGAGGATACCTTTAAATCCTACCCGCCCGCACTGCTGGAAATGTTTGTCATCCTCGGCTCTAACGCACAGATTGAGGGCGTCCGGGCGGAAACAATTCGCCTGGTACGTCGCCATGTTGATCTTATCGATGATGAATTCCGCAACAACCCGGATGCGACAAAACTGTTCATGGAGCTTCTGGGGACTGCCAACCATCTATTTACCCAGCTCAACCGAATGGAACGATATGGCATTCTTGGTGCCTATCTGCCCGAATTCGAGCGGGTTATCGGGCAGATGCAATTCGACCTATTCCACACTTATACAGTCGACGCACATACCTTGCAGGTGGTAAGAAATATGAGACGGTTTCGTTATCGAAACCAGGAACAGCAATTTCCCATTGCCGCTCATATACACCACCGCCTGCCCAGGGTAGAACTGCTGTACGTTGCGGGTCTATACCACGATATCGCAAAAGGACGCGGCGGTGATCATTCAGAACTAGGCGTTGAAGTGGCACGAGCTTTTTGCCAGCGGCACAACCTGGGCATCTGGGACACCAACCTCGTGTGCTGGTTAGTTCGTCATCACCTGGTCATGTCCACCACCGCGCAACGCAAGGATATACAGGACCCGGACGTCATACACGAATTTGCCCTGCTTGTTCAGGACCAGGTTCGTCTTGATTATCTCTACGCACTGACGGTCGCAGATATCAATGCCACTAATCCGAACCTGTGGAATAGTTGGCGGGCAGCATTGATGCGCCAGCTCTATCTCGAAACCAAACGCGCACTTCGACAAGGTCTGGAGTCTCATGTCGACAGACATTATTACGTTGTCGAAACCCAGAATCACGCGAAGGAAAGATTGCTGGAGAAACACATTACTGAAGGAGTAATACTCGGCATCTGGGATGAGGTGGAAGATGAATATTTTGTTCGCGAATCAGTCAATGACATCGTCTGGCATACCGGGGCGATCTCTCAGCACAACCTTGCCGATGGTCCGCTGATCCTGATCCGCGATGGCATCTCGAAAAGACGGGCAGATGAAGGTGCCACGCAGATTTTTATTTACAAGAAAATTTCAAAAGACCTGTTTTTATCGATCGTCACTGCGTTAGATCAATTGTCGCTTGATACGGTTGACGCAAGGATTCCAGCCTCTGCTAACAATCTGTCTTATTATACTTTCGTCGTACTTGAATCTAACGGCCAGCCTGTTGGCAACAGGCCGTTAAGAATCGAGCAAATTCGTTCAACGCTACTGAAATACATACAGCCAGGAACGAAACAACTAACGACAAGCAAAAGGCGAATCCCCAGGCTGTTAAAGCAATTCAATCTTAAAACTGAAGTGACTATAAGAACGGATGCTAGCGGTGAGCATAGTATCCTTGAGGTCATCACAGCTGACAGACCGGGACTGCTGTCGATTATCGCCAACATTTTCGTCGATCTGGATATTTCACTTTTAAATGCGAGGATTACAACGCTGGGCGAAAGGGTCGAAGATCTATTCCACATCACTGATGGCAAGGGAAAGCCCATCACATCCGAAGAAATTCAGGCCATTCTGCAACAACGAATCAGGGATGAACTCGATTACCATATCGAAAAAATCGCTGTGTGATGGGTGATTTGACGAAAAGACCTATGAACCCATACCTCAAACAATTACATCCCTACCCTTTTGAGAAGCTCAATGGCCTGCTGAAAGACGTTCCCCTGCCGGACAAATCCTTTATCGCCTTGTCCTTGGGTGAACCGAAACATCCTGCACCCGATTTTATCGTCGAGGCATACGCCGACATTCCGGCAATTATGAGTAGTTTCGGGACCTATCCTCCTACGAAAGGGATCCCGGAATTGCGAACTGCAATTGCAAAGTTTGTAACCCGTCGTTTTAATCTCAAAAGGCAACCGGATCCGGAAACGGAGATACTGCCTGTTAGCGGCACCCGGGAAGCCCTGTTCGCAATGGCCCAAACCATAATCGATGGCACTTCGCTCAATTCACTTACCTTTATGCCCAATCCGTTTTACCAGATTTATGAAGGTGCGGCCTTACTTGCCGGTAGCACGCCACGATACATTCCCTGCAAGGAAGCCAGCGATTTCAAGCCGGACTTTTCTGGTGTTACAGAAGAAGAATGGCAGAAGTGCCAGTTAGTTTATATTTGTACGCCGGGCAATCCGAGTGGTGCAACCATGTCACTCGACGCGCTCACATCGCTCATCCACAAATCCGATGAGTATCATTTTGTCATCGCATCTGATGAATGTTATTCAGAGATCTATGATGACGAAAGTAACCCGCCATCGGGCCTGCTCGAGGCCGCATCAAAGATGGGCAGACATGACTACAGGAATTGTATGGCCTTCAACAGCCTCTCCAAGCGCTCTAACCTGCCTGGTCTGCGATCGGGATATGTTTGCGGTGATGCCCGTATTATCGAGCAGTTTCTCCTCTACCGTACCTACCATGGCGCGGCCATGCCCGTTCACAACCAGTGGGCGAGTGTAAGCGCATGGAATGATGAACAGCACGTGGTCGAAAACCGCATTAAATATCGGGAAAAATTTTCAGTTGTCCTGGAACTACTTAAGGAGACCTGGCAAATGGAGAAGCCGCCAGCAAGTTTCTACCTGTGGCCGCAGACGCCATATAATGATGAACAGTTCACCCAACGATTGCTCCACGAAACGAATATCAAGGTATTGCCAGGAAGCTACCTGTCCAGGACAGTGGATGGCATCAACCCAGGCGCTAAAAGAGTGCGAATGGCGCTAGTGGCAACAGTCGACGAATGTGTGGAGGCCGCAACACGTATTAAAACCGCCTGGGCAACGCTAAGAAAGCCGGAATAATCTCTATTCCAAAAGCAGCTCCAAAAACAGTTCCAAAAGCATGAAAAATGGTCATAATGTGCGGTCTTTTCACCTACCACCCAACAGTTGAGTTTCATTATGTACAGTCTTGCATTTGGCATCGGCACAAAAAATTCGAAACAGTCGTGGCTTGAGGTATTTTTTCCAAAACCGCTTTTCAAACCTGACAGCAAACTGGTACAGGACATTACTGCCGTACTGGACTATGGCGGCGGTAATCAGGATATCGATATCTTTGATGCGACGATAGATAAACTGCTCAAAGTTATAAACGACCAGGACCAGGTCGCAATCCTGTCAGCCATGAGAGGCTCCAAAAAACCCAGGGTCGCGACTATCCTGGCAACAGATTCGGCACTTGCAACAACACCGGAAACCTATCTCAAGTTACATCTGTTATCTCATTGTTTTGTAAAACCTAATGAGCAGAACCTGGAAGGGATCTATGCCATGTTACCCAATGTAGCCTGGACAGATGCCGGTGCTGTAGACCTTGAAGATCTCGCTGAACTACAATTAACTGCGCGTGTTGAGGGTCGCATACTGGAAGTTGCCGCCATCGACAAATTCCCAAAGATGACAAATTATATTGTCCCTTCAGGCGTCCGCATAGCCCATTCTGCCCGGGTCAGGCTGGGCGCATACCTGGGTGAAGGCACAACTGTGATGCACGAGGGCCTGGTGAACTTTAATGCAGGCACTGTCGGTCCAAATATGATTGAGGGGCGCGTTTCTCAAGGTGTGTTGATAGATTCTGGTAGCGATGTTGGCGGTAGCGGATCAACCATGGGCACACTTTCAGGCGGTGGACAGCATGTTGTGGAAATAGGCAAAGATTGCCTGATAGGCGCTAACGCCGGTTGTGGTATTTCCCTGGGAGATCGTTGCACAATCGAAGCAGGTCTCTATGTCACCGCGGGCACTCTGGTGCAGGTCGTCGATGAGGATAAGAACCTTGTTAAAGTAGCGAAAGCGAGGGATCTCTCCGGGCAGACAGATATGCTCTTCATCAGAAATTCTCTAACGGGCCAGGTAGAGTGTCGTACCAACAAGAAAGCGATCTCCCTGAATGACTCCCTGCATGCGCACAACTGACAACAATCAAATTCTAAAATAATGGACTTAACCGACGAGCAAACACTTGAACTGACCAAACAGTTCATTCGTGCCGAATCAGTCTCCCCAAGGGATGAAGGATGTCAACTCATTATCGCTGATTTCCTGAAACCCCTCGGCTTCGAAATTGAGCACATGCGGTTTGACGATGTTGACAACTTATGGGCGGCGCGAAGTAACGGTAATCCTGATGCCCCGGTATTCGTGTTTGCAGGTCACACAGACGTTGTTCCACCCGGTCCAATCGATGAGTGGCGAACGAACCCGTTTGAACCCGTAATCGAAGGTGATACCTTGTATGGCCGTGGCGCCGCAGACATGAAAGGATCTCTGGCGGCAATGCTAACGAGCACAAAGAGATTCATTGAAAACACAGGCAACTATGAAGGCACACTTGCCTTCCTCATCACCAGTGATGAAGAGGCAGACGCAATTAACGGCACCGTCAAAGTTTTGCAGGAGTTAAACAAGCGCGGCTCGCCCATTACCTGGTGCATCGTGGGAGAGCCTTCCAGTAGTGAAACACTGGCAGATTCAGTACGCATCGGGCGCCGCGGCTCCCTCAATGCAGACCTGACAATATTGGGTCAGCAGGGTCATGTCGCCTATCCTGATGATGCAGACAATCCTATTCATGCCGCCATGCAGGCGTTGGCAGAATTAGTTGGCACCTGCTGGGACGATGGAAATCAATACTTCCCACCGACCACAATGCAAATCTCAAATATCCATAGCGGCAGCGGGGTAAACAACATCATCCCTGGAGAGATGAATCTTGTGTTTAACTTTCGGTTTTCAACAGAGTCCACGGAAGTCTCACTAAAATCCCGGACAATCGAAATCCTCGAGAAATTTAATCTGCAATATCGAATTGAGTGGTCGCTGTCCGGCAACCCCTTCATCACAGAAGGTGGTGAATTAATTGCGGCGGTACAATCGAGTATAAAAGAGCTACTCGGCATTGAGACCGATCTTTCAACTGCTGGCGGTACATCAGATGGACGATTTATTGCGCCTTATGGCGCACAGGTCGTCGAACTGGGGCCTTGCAACAAAACTATCCACAAAATTGATGAATGTGTTTCCATCAGGGAACTTCAACAATTGTCCCGCGTCTATACGGACATACTGCAAAGACTATTCACTAAACCTGGTTGATCTTAATTCTTATGGCTACCCCCTTCCCTGATATCGGGATCTGCAATAAAGACCCTGAGCCGGAAAGGATCCTGCACCGGCCACGCCAGGCACTTGATATGGTTGACGTAAAAGAGGGTGCGGATGACGAAACATGGTTATGTTTTAATTCCGATGGAAAATCCAGGGAATCCTGGAAGACATGAAACCTTCTCTCTACCTTTCTCTGTATATAGCTACCGCTATTCTCAGTTTCCTGATATTCCTCGTTATATTCGCACCAGCATCTCCGGCCTGGTCGCTGGTCAGGGAGGATGTACATGACCGCATTCCGGACCTCAAGGTGTATCGGGTTGGTGGAACAATCTGGAATGGCGAGGCCGAAATTCAGTTTCGTCAATTCCCTCCTTCTGCACTAAACTGGCAGCTGTCTCCCGGCGAATTGATTAGTGGCGCGGCCAATATTCATCTGTCCGCTCATGGGCAGGGCCATTCGTTTCAAGCAAGGGCTACCCTTGAGGCTTCCTCCGGGTCACTGCAGTTCATCAAAGGCATTATCAGCAGCGATTATATTAACGAGGTGAGTGAACAGTTTGGCCTTATATTCTCCGGCGACCTCGAAATTCACGAGCTTAACGTTTCCAGCGACAGCCATTGGATAACCGGTGCGACTGGCTCCGCCCACTGGACGGGCGGGCAAATTTTCCTAAATAGACAAACCATTCTATTACCACCGTTGGATGGAGAACTTTACTTCGAGAATCAACAACTCATTCTCGATATCGTGGAGCAACAGTCGCTGCTACTCCAGATTATCTTAAAACAGAGTGGCTGGGTCGAAATCGCCATCAAAGGCAGGATGTTGGAAGTTGCCAATCTGCAACTGCCAAATGGTTCACACCCTGATGAAACTATCCTGCTATTGGAAGAGAAAATACTGTAAGGTAAGCTTGCAGCGGCACCATAACAAAGGAATACCTCCTGGACGTTTTTTTTGAACTATTTCAACAACATAGCAGGAGGCTAGCGACGCTGGCCAGCCTACTTCTGGTGGTCTTGTTGAGCCTGTCCGTGGCCGATGGTGTGCTGTTCCTTATCGAGATCATGGATGGTTCGCCTGCTTCTATTAGCTCAAGAACAGCACCAAAGACAAGGGCCAGACCAGCAACGAATGTTGATCTCGTAAACCTGGATCTTTTTGGTCGCCAGCAGACCGGCGAAGTGCCCCAGAATGTCGAAGCACCCGAGACAAAATTAAACCTGGAATTGCAAGGTGTTTTTACTGCAGATAATGAAAAAAACTCAACCGCCATCATTGCGCAGAAAAACAAAACGGGGGAGCTGTTTCACATTGGCGACAAGGTTTCGGGCAATGCAATCCTGGCCGCTGTGTACGATGACCATATCCTGATCCGGCGAGGAACCCGGATGGAAAAACTCATGTTCAGCGATAGCAGTTTGCGGATTTCCGGGAGTAGCTACAACAGGCCTAACGTGGCCAACCCGCCCACAACCAGCAGATTGCAACGAGTGAACGAACGGTTAGCGCAGCGCAGAGCGAACCGCCTTAGTGCTGCTCGCCCCTCGGAAGCACCTGGTTCATCGCTTCGAAATTACGTGCAGGCCAATCGGGACGAAATTAGCCAAAATCCCCAGGAAGTACTTTCCCAGCTAGGCGTTTCTCCCGTTGCAGAAGGTGAAGCCAAGGGATACAAACTTGGTGGCTCTGTTTCGCAGACTTCGTTAATGAAGGCTGGTCTCCAGCAAGGTGACGTCATACTTTCTGTCAATGGCCGCCCTGTTGGAGACGTGATGAATGATTCAGCGATGATCGACCAGGCGATGTCCGGTAAACGTGTACGGGTCGAGGTGCAGAGAGGATCAAGGCGATTTTTTCTGACAGTGCCGATTCCTTGACACCCAATCCAGCCAGTTCGAGTAAAACAGCAGCGAATGATGAAGGCCATGCGATTTAAAGTAAAATTACACCTACCAACCCAGTATTTTTTAAAGGTGATGCGTTAGATGAAGCAGTCATTTGTGTACATTTTTCTAATGTGCACCCTTGCCCTAATCCCACTGATGGGAGTCAGTCAGGAAAATTGGAAGATCAACCTGAAGAATGCCGATATTCGTGAATTCATCACGCAGGTATCGTCCATCACAGGTAGAAGTTTCATCGTAGACCCGAGAGTGAAAGGTAATGTCACCGTCATCTCAAACATTTCCATGGACGAAGATAGTGTCTACCAGCTTTTTCTCAGCGTTCTCCGGGTTCACGGATATGCTGCTGTGCCAGCCGGAAATGTGACAAAGATCGTACAACAGGTTCTGGCCAAACAAAGTGGCAATCCCCGTGATTTCGATGATGAGGCAACTACAGAGGAACTTGTAACACGGGTGGTGCCAATCAGGAATGCCGCGTCTATCGAGATGGTTAAAATATTACGGCCGCTGATTCCCCAGTACGGACACATAGCCGGATTGGAGCGACCCAATGTGCTTATTATCAGTGACCATGCTTCCAACATTAATCGGCTGATGAAAATTATTGAGAAAATTGATGTTGCCGACAACCTCGATATCGTGATTATGGATCTAAAGGAAGCCTGGGTTAAAGACATGGTTGCACTGCTGCAAGAACTTGCCCCGGACCAGATAGGCAAGGGCGCGAAGGGCCCCAACAAATTAACGATAGTTGCAAATGAAAGAACCAACAGCCTGGTTCTCAAGGGTGAACGGGGAACCGTCGCTCGCGTCAAGAAACTGGTCGAACTACTGGACGTTCCTGCTAATCGATCCGGTGGTATCCAGATCGTCCGCCTGGCTCATGCAGATGCCAAGGCAATGGCCGAAATTCTGAATAACGTTATCTCGGACAGCAACACCTCGGATAAATCTGGACAGAAAATCGCAACCAGCATCCAGGCGGATGAAGCGCTCAACGCGCTGGTTATCAGGGCCGACCCTTCCACCATGATCGATTTACGAGAAATAATTGAAAAGCTGGATGTACGGCGTCTTCAGGTGCTAATTGAAGCTGCTATCGTCGAAGTCAGCACCGACTTTTCCCAGAGGTTGGGTACCGAGCTATTCATCGGCAATGCATCGAGTGGCAACAGGCCAATCGGGCTCACTGCCCCTTCAGGCACCCTGGCCCAGATATTGCAGAATCTGGCGACGGGCTCAGAAACAGCCCCCACACTCGGAGATTCTCCACTGATCGCAGGCGGTCGACTCAGTGACAGCGGCACCAGTTTCGCTTTTATCATTCGTGCTCTTGCGTCGAACAGCGATGTAAATCTCCTCTCTACTCCCAGCATTACCACAATGGACAATGAAGAAGCCAAGATTGTTGTAGGTCAGAACGTGCCCTTCAGAACCGGCTCCACTGTCACTGGCAGCGATGGCGCTAACAATCCTTTTACAACGATTACAAGGGAAGATGTGGGCCTGACGCTGCAGGTTACACCACATATCAATGAGGGCAATCTGGTACGGCTTAAAATACACCAGGAGGTCTCCGAGGTTGACCCGATCAGTCTTCAGGTGATTGGCACAGACGGTGCTTCCGACCTGATTACCAATATACGCACTATCGACACAACCGTTCTGGTGGATGATGGGGAAGTCATCATCCTGGGCGGTCTAACCAGAGACAAGGAATCTGTTACCTCTTCCAGGGTTCCTATCCTGGGCAGTATCCCGGGGTTGGGCTTTCTGTTTAGGAGTGAATCAAAATCGACAGAAAAACAGAATCTCCTGGTATTCCTTCGTCCAACCGTTCTGAGGACGCGTGAAGACATAACGATTCAAACGAAACGTAAATACAAGAGCGTTTACGAAATCGAGATAGAGGGTACAGATCCCGCTGAAGAGATAAGCAGATTGTTCGATGGAATTCATTGACCCGTTAAAGTCTTTCCAATTTCATCTAACCCGCTGGTTTCTTTCTGCCTGGATTAAACCAACTGTCCTTGGTTGTGACCTTGAAGGTCTGGAACTGGATCCCTCTGACCTGGTCTGTTACGTCCTTCCCTTCCGTTCCATTGTCGATCTGATGGTAACGGACAAGGCCTGTGAAGCGGCTGGCCTGCCCCGACCAGTGAACGCCATTGGGGAGCTGGGCGAGAAACGCGCAATCTTTTTTCTCGGTCATCCGGAGGGTCGCCTGGGACGAAAAACCCAGCGCAAGCAGTCCGCCAGAATGCTCAGATTATTCGCGCATCAGGAGCTTAGTGACAGGGAGATCAAGATTGTCCCCGTATCATTGTTCTGGGGTCATCAACCAGATCACGAAAAATCAGTATTCAAACTGATACTGTCCGAAAACTGGACGGTTACAAGTCGTTTTAAAAAGCTGTTGGCAATTATCTTTCATCCCAATCATATCCTGCTTCAGTTTAGTACTCCGATCAGCCTGGCCAAGATTACAGAAAAGCAGGAGGACCGTGAGAGGCATGTAAGGAAACTTCTGCGAGTACTGCGTGTACATTTTAACAACCAGAAACAGGCGATAATCGGCCCCGACCTTTCACACAGGCGGACCTTGATTAACACAATAATTTCCAGCAATGAAGTCCAGGAAGCGATTGCGAAAGAAGCGATGCGAATCGATACTTCCGCTGAGAAGATCGAAAAGCGCGCCAGGCAATATGCCAGGGAAATTGCCTCGCACCAGTCCTACCGCGTCATTCGTTCTTTTCATGTTCTTTTAAAATGGTTATGGAACAACCTGTATGACGGGATTGAGGTTAACCATATTAATCGGGTAAAAAAACTGGCCCAGTCCCACGAAATCATCTACACGCCATGCCATCGCAGCCATATTGATTACCTGTTGCTGTCTTATGTGCTTTACCACAATGGGCTGACGCCGCCGCACATCGCCGCAGGAAAGAATCTAAACCTGCCGATCGTCGGCGCAATCCTGCGCAGGGCGGGCGCTTTTTACATGCGACGGTCCTTTCAGGGTGATGCAATATACAGGGCGGTATTCGATGAGTATCTGCACCAGATGTTTACCAAGGGCTATTCAGTTGAGTATTTTATTGAGGGTGGCAGAAGCAGAACCGGGCGAACACTAAGCCCGAGGACAGGTATGTTAAACATGACCCTCAGCAGTTTCCAAAAAGATTCCTCCATGCCAATCTGTCTGATGCCCGTGTACTTCGGCTACGAACGAATCATCGAGTCTTCTACTTACATCGGTGAGTTGGCAGGCAAACGCAAAAAGTCAGAATCCATATTCGATATCTTCAAAATATTTAGCCTTTTCAAGTTTTCCTTTGGCCAGGTCACTGTGAATTTTGGTGAACCATTACTTTTAGCAGAGTTCCTTGATGACGAAATTCCTAATTGGCGTGAACTCGAAAACCAGGCGGACCTGTCCAGGGCATGCACTACACTCGCTCATGAACTTGCTATCAGGATAAATAGTGCCGCTGCAGTGAAGGAGGTGAGTCTGGTAGCTACTGCACTGCTTTGTACCCCGAAACAGACGATGGAAGAAAAACACCTTCTGAACCAGATTGAGCTGCTGGCCAACATCGCGCGATCACTTCAATACAGCAAAGACTATTCTGTAACGTCATTACCCGCAACCGAAATCCTGGAAAGTGCTACCACGATCACGGGCCTGCGGCGAAGTGAACATCCATTCGGTGTCACCATCAGTGCGCCAGCCGAGCTGTCGATTCTGTTAACCTATAATCGTAATAATATTTCCCACCTGTTCGCGCTACCTTCTTTAATTGCCCGATATATCAGGACTAAACGAGAAACCTCTTCACCTGAAATTACTGCATTCGTTGAGGATCTCTACCCTTTTATCCAGGCTGAATTTGCCCTGCGCTGGTCTTTTGAAGAGGTTGCAGTGCAAAGCCAGAAAATTGTCCAGTTATTTGAAGGTTTCGGGCTGATTGAGGTACAGAACGAACTAGTGACTACCGCAACTTATGGTAGTAATCAGTTCGCATCCTTACATGAACTGGCCGAAATAATCGAACCGACTCTGGAAAGATTCCACATCGTTAATGCCTTGTTGTCTACAGGCGAAAATCGGTCAATTCAAACCCTGGAATCCGATGCTGCCGCAATCGCACAACAACTTTCAACAATATACGGTATCAATTCGCCGGACTTTTTTGAGAGATCCCTCTTTTCTACCTATATCAAGAGCCTAAAGAGCAGCAACCTCGTCTCGACAGCAGATGGCAGCGTCAGTGATGGGGGTGGGTGGGGTGGTGAGAAAGCTTTCCGGGAATTCGCTGCTGTCACGGCAAGCACACTCGATGCAGACGTGCAGCACAACGTACTGCAAGCCATGCCAACCAGGCAAGATCCGGCAACTGGATAACCCCTTCACTGGAGATAAACATCAAATCTGCTTGATTTTCCTTTCAGGGAATATGAGGGTTTCAATCCTGCAATATCATTGGTTAACAGCGGCCGCTTCAGGACCAGCCTTTCACATCCAGTTGCCAAAGCCGATTGCAACAACCGGGTTGCATCTTCATCTGTTCCGATGAAGCGTTGTAAAAACTGCATTTCACCCTTCACTTTGGCGCTCTTCTCCCTGGTGGGAAACATTGGATCAACAAGAATGACATCCGGTTTATCGAACCCACTGGCAAAGGCATCAAGTACATCGCCATGAACAAGATGCAGTCTGCCGGCGATTTTGGACAAAACCTCGGTCTGCAGTGCTCTGTCGATAGCATCCCCGAGCAGCAATGCCATTACCGGAGACCGCTCATACAAAGTAACCTCGCACCCTAGTGAAGCAAGAAGAAATGAATCCCTGCCCAGGCCTGCAGTGCAATCGACGACCCTGAGATCCATTTTTGCATCCACTGCCTTCGCTATCATTTCCTTTTTACCGCCTCCCCGCCTGAGCCGGTAGCTGAACTCAGCATCCGAGAAGTTGATATGTAACGGATGTTGAAAACTAAATTTATCGACCAGCCTCAATCCTGAATCAGTATCCTGGAGATGATATCTGCTCATCTTGCAGGCACATTGGCAACTTGCTCACGTAGGTACTCCGGCCTTGCTTCCATGGCAGGTAAAGTTTCACCGCGCGCCATCTTTACCAGCCCTATGTCGAGTAGATCTGCTGGTTTCGGCCATACGTCCAGACGAATACGTGATACGGAAGTCCCGATCGCAGATTCGATTTGCTCACGAAAACGCCAGCCATCACCGATGCCAACCCAATCACGAGGTTGCTGCTCAGGAATACCAGATGCATCTACCACGGACTCTGCCCCAAGAAGTAAAGGGACCTTATCTTCAATTCGGTAGGCGCCAAAATACACTTCCTGCTGCCGTGCAGACAAAGCAACGAGCACACCGGTTGCGCCTGATTCACGAAACTCACCCTGTGCAAGGCAAGCAAGGGTGGACACCGGTATTACCGGGATTTGCAGGCCAAATCCCAACCCCTGAACCACGCCGACTGTTATTCTCAATCCGGTGAAAGAACCAGGGCCCTTACCAAAGACAATTCCATCGAGGTCACTCAATTTGGCGTCAGCTTCTTGCACCAGTTGAATAATGGTAGGCAGGATATCCCTGCTATGGGAGCGACCAGATAAGCTCAATTTCTCCATCCTTGACTCGCCAATTTGTAACCCGATGGCGCTATATTTCGAAGACGTATCAATGGCCAACAAGTTCATCGTGATGCCGCTCTTTCCGGTCTGCTTATTTTATTAAGATGTGCTAACGCCTCGTGCTCATTATCGGTCCAGCGCATTTCCGGTAAACTTCCAAGCACCAGCTTTCCATAGGACTTCGAACTGACCCTGGGATCACCCAGTATGAAAAGACCCTGATCGGTTTCCTGCCTGATCAATCTGCCGAATCCCTGCTTCAATGAAATTATCGCCTGGGGTAGGGAGTATTCCATAAAACCATTACCACCTGCAGATGTGATAGATTTTATCATGGCCCTCGAAACAGGATCCGCTGGGTTGGCGAATGGAAGCTTATCAATAACCAGGCATCTCAATCCCGCACCTCGCAAGTCTATTCCCTCCCAAAAACTCATGGTGGCCAGGAGAACACATTTGGAAGCCTGCCTGAATCGTTGCAGCAGCTCTGCTTTGGGTAGCTGTCCTTGATAAAGAATGGGTAAGTCTTGCTGGGCGATCAATATTTGACTCGCAAGTTTCAGCGCCCGGTGACTAGTGAAGAGAATAAGGGACTTTTCCGTGATAAACGGTTCAATCACCTCGATGAGCTTTGCAGTGTGCTCATCCGTGCCGGGTACTGGTAGCCCTTCCGGGATATAGGCCAGCACCTGGTCCTGGTAGTCGAAAGGGCTATGAAACTGTTTCTGAATTACCTCTTCGTCCAGCCCCAGGGAAAGCCTGATATGGTCGAATTGATCGCCCACCGCCAGGGTTGCTGACGTAAAGATCCATCCTGGGCAATCATTATTAAAGTGCGGGGCAAGTTCGGTCGAAATAGAAACAGGCGATAAATGGACAACAAACCCGCGATCTTTGCGTTGCATCCAATGGACATAGGATCCATCCAGATCCTTAGGTTCGGTAAGTAGTGCAAACTGATCGATGATTCGAATGCAACGATGCAGGCAATGTTCCAGACCTCGACTCCGCGGCGCAGCGAATCGCAATAACTGGAGAACATTCTCCAGTGCCATATCAACACACTCCACTGAATCCGCACCAGAATGTTCAAGCCAATGAGAAAGATCGGAAAGTTCACCTTCTTTCCTTGCAGCAACAGACATATCCGCGACGGCGATTTCAAGTTCTCCAGTTGCCGACAAAAGCTGTGTTTCTTCATTTCCAAGCAGGGACAACTCAGCCCTGATATCTCTTGCCAATTCCATGAGTTGACCACTACCAATTCTGCTGCCGAAAAACTGCCTCGCTACTTCAGGTATCTGATGTGCCTCGTCAACAACGACCACTTCTACCCTCGGCAGCAGGTGTGCGAGATTATTTTCCTTTAGCGCGAGATCAGCAAATAAAAGATGATGGTTGACAACCACAAGGTCGGCTCCATTTGCCTGTTCTCTTGCACGATACAACGGGCATTCATCAAACCTGGGGCAATTGCCACCCAGACAATTGTCCCGCGTACTTGTCATCATCGAGATCAGCGCAGGATCATTATGAAAGTCCGACAACTCTGTTAAATCACCTGTCCGGGTTCTCGTTGACCATTCTCTAACACTTACCAGCTTATCAAGAACCTTAGCAGAGGAACCGCTGCCGGAAATTACCTTCAAACTCTTGTCAAGCCGTTCAGGGCAAACATAGTTTGCACGTCCTTTCAGCAGAGCTACTTTGTACCTGCCCTCAAATAAACTGGTGACAAGCGGCAGGTCTTTAAAGAAGAGTTGATCTTGTAACGCTTTGGTTCCCGTTGAAACAATTGCTTTTTTACCAGAGGCTACTAAAGGCAGAAGGTATGCGAAGGTTTTCCCTGTACCCGTGCCTGCCTCAAGCAGTGCATTGTCTCCTGACATGATTGCATCGCTGATAACTTGCGCCAGTTCCAGCTGTACAGGTCTTGATATATATCCCGGAACAATGGACGAGAGCTCACCAGATTCGCTAAATAAATCTTTCAGGGCTTGCATGCAACTATTCCGATCCGCCAGACAATTCTTGTCATCGCTATCTCACCCGCGTTTGTTTCAATTTTGGTTTGTCTCTCATCGCCCTTCCGACTAATCTGGAGGAATGAAAAAACCAACAGTTACTGCGCTGATTCTTGCCGGTGGTAAAGGACGGCGAATGAATTTTCAGGACAAAGGCTGGATATTCTACCGCGACAAACCGTTGATTCAACATGCTATCGATATTGCAAACTCCCAGGTAGACAATATTGTCATCAGTTACAACCAAAATGAAGCCCGTTACGCAGGTCTTGCCTATGCGAGGTCAACTGATATCGAACCCGGATATCCTGGGCCTCTTATGGGCATACTGAGCTGCAAGAAGCTAATCTCAGCTGGACTTGTCTTCGTACTGCCCTGTGATATGCCCGATCTTCCACCTGATATCGTAGACCGCCTTTACTCGAAATTGGGAAGTCACGAACTGACAGTCGCCCATGATGGCAATCGCCTACAGCCGCTTATCTTTCTGGCAAAGACGCAACTCATTGATTCTATCCGGCATTACCTGGAGAAAGGAAATCGCTCGGTCAAGGGATGGGTGGAATCTGTGGATTATGTGGTCGTCGACTTCGCCAGCCAACACGCAGCATTCTGGAACTTAAACGAGCCGTCGCAGCTACAGGAGTAGATCCTGGTTGCCGCACCAGAAAAGAAAATAAAAAAAGAAAAGCCCTCATCGTGAGGGCTTTCTTGATCTAGGAGCTATTTCTTTTTCTTGGCTACCGTTTTCTTGGCAGCCTTCTTTTTAGCAGCCGGCTTCTTCTTGGCTACTTTTTTCTTGGCTACCTTCTTTTTAGCTACCTTTTTCGTTGCAACCTTTTTCGTTGCAGCTTTTTTCTTGACTGCTGGTTTCTTTTTAGCTGCGACTTTTTTCTTGGCTACCGTTTTCTTGGCAACAGTTTTTCTTTTTGCAACTGGTTTTTTCTTAGCGGCAGCCTTACGCTTCGCCACTGGTTTCTTTTTTGCAACCACTTTCATCGCTCCTATTTTACGTTGAAAATATTTTTAAAACACACTTCTTAAAACATATTGTCTCGGCAACCATAATACTTCTCCTCGGCATTTTCGTTAGCTACTTTTGTAACTGCCATCAACTACCAAAAAAACTTTATGCACATAGTTACTAATACGATGCAAAGTTTAGAAAAAAAAATTCACTTTGCACACCTTTTTTTTAAAAAAATTCAAAATAATCAGTGTTTTACTGCTAATACTTCAAATATTTCTAACAATTTCACTGTATCACAGCAATATAGCAACTAAATCAGGTATTCAATCCATCTAACAAAGTAAATATTTTGTCACGTATTGAATCCGTTTCGCCCAGACCATCTACAGAGAAGTAGACAAGATTAATTTTGCTATTGCCAACTAATCCTTTATAAAACATGACCAGCGGTTCGGTTTGCTGACGATAAACACTTAGCCTTTCTATAATCGTTTCTTTTTTATCGTCATCCCTCTGAATCAAATCATCACCGGTGACGTCATCTTTTCCTTCAACTTCAGGCGGGTTGTAATCCGTGTGGTAAACGCGGCCAGAATCCACATGCACTCTACGCCCGCTTAATCTCTTTATTATCTCGTCTTCCGGTACTGAAATTTCAATGACGCACTGAATTTCAATGCCCTGGTCCAGCAGGGCCTGCGCCTGGGGTATTGTTCGAGGAAAACCGTCGAACAGGAAGCCATTTTCGCAGTCGTCCTTGGTAATCCTCTCCTTCACCAGGTCGATGATGATCTCATCAGTAACCAGGGCGCCACTATCCATCACGGTCTTGACCTTATTGCCAAGCTCACTGCCTGCCTTTATTGCTTCGCGCAACATATCACCGGTTGATATCTGCGGTATGCCGAACTTTGCCGTTATAAACTGTGCCTGGGTGCCTTTCCCCACTCCTGGCGCACCCAATAGGATCATTTTCACTAACTAGTCTCCCAAACAAATTGGTTTTATGACGATATCGATCTTCTGGCGGTCACAACATTTGGCAAATGCTCAATCAATTCAAGCATACGGAGTAATCCAGTCAGTTTCGCGACTTCAATCTGCATTTTTAGCGTTACCAGATTTTTCTTCTTATCGGTACGCATTTGAATAGAAACAACATTGGTTGCTTCTCGCATAAATATGCCAGTGATATCGTAGAGCAACCCAGCCCTATCGTAAGCCCGAACGTCGATATTGACAGGGAAAGTAGTATCAACTTTATCTTCCCAATCGAGGCGCATAATTCGCCCATAGACATCTGCTTTTAGTGCCTGCAAACAATCTTGCAGGTGTACGTGCACGGTATTGTCGTCATCAATGACACCCACGATGGAATCCCCCGGTACAGGATTACAACAGTCGGAAATGATGTAGTCCAGGCCACCGAGCCCTGCCACCAGCAAATCCCCCTGTTCAAGTTCTTCATCGTGCAATCCCAGGGTTAACTGCGACTCTCCTGCAGTAGGATCTGCCATCTCAGCGGCGATATCGACTACATTTACAACATCAATTTCGGCGAGCGCAATGGCGTAAAACAGATCGTTGGTATTCTCAAACTCAATCTTGTCTACCAATTGGGTGAAGTCAAGTTTTTCTATGCCCAGATGTGAGAGCTCATCAAGCAATATCTTCTTACCTGCATCGATATTTTTTTGCTTCTCCCTGCGCCCAAACCATGCCTGAATTTTCGCCCTGGCTCTTGAGGTTGTCACATACCCAAGATGTTCGTGTAACCATTCCCTTCTTGGCTCGAGATCTTCTCCAACAATGATTTCTACCTGATCACCCGACTTCAACGTCGTATTTAGCGGAACCACCCGGCCATTGAGTTTGGCTCCTCGACACTTGTGACCGACTTCAGTATGAACCTTATAGGCAAAATCTACTGGTGTTGCCCCTGGCGGCATGTCGACCACATGCCCTTCAGGGGTGAACATATAGATACGATCAAGATTAACGTCCGTCAGAATCTCCTTGGCCAGGTCAGGAACATCCTCCAGTTCATCCTGCCATTCAAGTATCTGCCTGAGCCACTCTATTCTCTCTTCATATGATTTTGATCCATCCCCCTTATCCGGCACCTTGTATTGCCAGTGGGAACAGACACCGAACTCCGCTTCCTCATGCATATCGTCAGTGCGGATCTGTATCTCCAGTACTTTCCCTTCCGGACCAACAACCGCTGTATGAAGAGACTTGTATCCGTTATCTTTTGGATTGGCGATGTAGTCATCAAATTCATGTGGAATGTTTCGCCAAAGATTGTGCACAACCCCCAGAGCGCGGTAACATTCATCGACATTTTTCACCAGCAATCTCACCGCGCGAACATCATAGACCTCAGAAAATGAAATCCCTTTTTTACGCATCTTTCGCCAGATACTGTAAATGTGCTTGGCGCGCCCTTCCAGTTCTGCGTGGATGTCCACCAGGCGCAGCTTATTGGCTAACTCGTTGATAACTTCTTCGATATAGGTTTCTCGTGCCGTTCTTTTTTCATCCAACTGTTGGGCTATTCGTTTGTATGACAAGGGCTCCAGATATCTTAAGGACAGGTCTTCAAGCTCCCACTTCAAGTGGCCAATCCCCAGTCTGTGCGCCAGTGGTGCATATATCTCAAATACTTCCCTGGCGAGTCTGATTCGCTTTTCCGGTTTACTCGTCGATACAGCCCTGATTGCAGAGGTCCTTTCTGCAAGTTTGATCAGTGCGACACGGATATCATCTACTAACGCTACCAGCATTCTCCTGGCCTGTTCCAATTGGTCAGTTTTTTCACCAAGAATTAGCTTTCGATTCCCAAACTGGATATTGCTGATGGCCGCCATCTTCAGAACACCTTCAACAAGGTCGCCTACCCCATCACCAAATTGTTTGCGAACATGGTTGAGCGTTATCTGATTTTCCCGTACTGCCCGGTAGATGATACCGGCAATTATCCCATCTTCATCAACTCGAAGACCATTCAGGATATCGGCCATTTCCAATCCCATGCGGTAGCTACTTCGACCCTCTTCCCACACTGTATTGGTGGTGATTGCTTTTTCTTCAGCTTGCTCAGATAGCTCACACACCTGGCGAACTCTTGACAGGTTTACCGTTGTGTTTTTCTCGGCAAGCTTGCACAACCAGAGTTCAAGATCGACTCTACCATCAACAAATTGGGGTTGTTCTTCTTTGAGCTTGACCATTGTTTTTGTATAAACTTGTTAGTGTATAAATTTGTTAGTGTTGAACTCTGTCAGTGTTGAACTCTGTCAGTGTTGAACTCTGTCAGTGTTGGACATAATCAAAGATCGCATTTTCTACCGGACAAGCAGCGCAATGGATTCAACATGGGTAGTGTGCGGAAACATATCGATTATGCCTAATTGACGCAGTTGATAACCGTTCTCAACGAGAATTTGGGCGTCTCTCGCTAGTGTCCTTGGATTGCAGGAAACGTACACTACCTTCTTAACCCTACTTTTTGCAAGCTTTTTACAAAGCGCCAGAGCCCCCGTCCTCGGCGGGTCTACAAGCACTTTGTTGAACGAATTAAATTCCTGTATCAGATTTTCCTGCATAAACAGATCCAAAACCTCAAATTGGACATTTTTGATCCCGTTCTGGATAGCATTTTCCCTGGCTCTTTCAACGCTTGCCAATGCATTTTCAAGTCCCAGTACCCTACCTACCTTCCGGGCAAGAGGCAGACTAAAGTTGCCGATACCACAAAATGCGTCCAGAACCTGGTCATTTTCATTCACTTCCAGCAGATCCAGCGTGAGGTTCACCATCTTTCGATTAACCCGGGGATTAACCTGGGTAAAATCCAGTGGATGAAAGGAAATCCGGCAATCGTATTCTGGTAGCTGGTAATGCAGACGATCAACCCCATCTTCCGGGAATAATTTGTACACGGATTGTGCATTGCCGGGCTGGAGATAAATATCAACATCGAAATCTCGCCCAAACGTTTTGAACAGATCAAGTTCGTTATTTTGAAGTGGTTCGAGATGACGAAATACCAGGGCGCTGGCTGTATCACCAATCGCAACTTCTATCTGCGGCAGCGCCCTCGGATTATCAAGGCTTGTAATAAACTTTTCCAACGGCTGTATTAAGGTTGCTATCGGATGCTGTAGAACATGGCAAACTTCTATGTCGGCAATGTAAGGCTTCATCTTTTCCCTGAAACCCACAAGCACCCTGCCTTTTTTTTCTACAAACTTTACTCCTAACCTCGCTTTCGATCGGTAGTTGTAAATATCGTCACTAATGGGCGGTAGCCACTCTAACGGTGGGCAGGCTTCAAATTCACGGCGCAGGCGTTCGGCCTTGAATAGCAACTGGAACTCTGCAGACATGTGCTGCAGACTACAACCGCCGCAATATCCGGCCGCACTACATCTCGCCTCTACCCGGCTTGCTGCAGGGTTAGAAATATTACCTGCCCTGCCAAACAGTTTTTTTTGTCTGCGAGTGATGGGTATTGATGTGACAAGTTCGCCGGGCAGGGCTCCGAATACGCCATGCCTGCCGTCGGCAGACACGCCATAGCCATCATCGTCTAGTGATACAACCTCGATATTAACCGGTTCTTTTTTCACTTTTTTTGCTTGTTGCTACGCTGATTACGTGAGTGGTGCCAGGTTGAATCCGGACATAACCGGAATTGTACTTAACCAAAAACACCCGTGGACAGGTATCGATCTCCCCGATCGCAGATTACGACTACAATCGTTGCATCCTCAACTTCTTCGCTAATTTGCAGGGCGCCAGCCACTGCACCACCAGAGGAAACACCGGCAAATATCCCTTCTTCCTGGGCCAGACGCCGCATGGTTTCTTCTGCCGCTGATTGTTCAATATCAATGACCCGATCCACCTGTTTGATATCGAAGATTTTAGGCAGATAAGCTTTTGGCCAGCGGCGAATTCCAGGGATAGCTGATCCCTCCACAGGTTGCAGGCCGATGATTTCAACTTCAGGTTTTACTTCCCTGAAATACCTTGAAACACCCATTATGGTACCGGTTGTTCCCATCGAGCTGACAAAGTGGGTAATCGAACCGTCTGTTTGCTGATAGATCTCCGGCCCCGTGCCAAGATAATGCGATTCCGGGTTATCCGGATTGGCAAACTGATCCAGAACCCTGCCTTTACCTTCTTTTTCCATCTGTTCTGCAAGATCGCGTGCGCCCTCCATTCCTTCCTCTTTCGTCACCATGATCAGTTCAGCGCCATAGGCAGTCATTGCGCTTTTCCTCTCCTCACTCATATGTGATGGCATGATAAGTTTCATTTTGTAACCTTTTATGGCAGCGACCATCGCAAGTGCAATACCGGTGTTACCACTGGTGGCTTCAATAAGCGTATCTCCTTTATTTATCTCTCCACGCTTCTCTGCGCAGACAATCATATTCATGGCAGGACGATCCTTGACCGAGCCTGCTGGATTGTTTCCCTCCAGCTTTAGTAATACCGTGTTGCTGGATTGTCCGCCAAGCCGTTGTAAGCGGACCAGTGGTGTATTCCCTACCTGGTCTTCAATAGTCGGATACTGTTTTTTCATGATTGACGCTCACAGGGCGATAAATAGGTATCGGTAGTGGCCGATGATAGGAGAATTGCTAAGGTTCATATAATATCAGGATCATATATAGTAATTCTTTTGGGTCATATAACTTTTGGGTCATATAAAGAGTTTAAGAAAGGCGTTATTAGAAAGCGTTAGTAAGAAGGGCTTATAAAAAGAATTGCACCGGGCACCCGTTGAAATTGCAGTCACCTCTTCCGGTGATGTTGTGGAAGCAGAACCAATGAAAAAGTTTCAAAAAGAACGATGGCTTGTCGCTTCACTGCCGGTTCTGATCCTGATCACTTTCGCCATAACAACGACCATATCCGGCAAGCCTGGCCTGGGTATTGCCGCTTTTTTCATTATTCTATCCATTGCAATATCGATATATCTTGGTTATCGAGTCCAATCAAATTTAATTAACCCGCTGGAAGAGACAATTTCAGGTTTGTACCAGAAGACACGCGCGGGGCTGAATATCGATGAGCTCCGGGATCTGTTCCCCGCACTGGAATCCTACATTTCTCATCTAGGTCAAGAATTTGAAGATGAGAAGGGAACGCTGAATGAGGAAATTGTTACGTTAAAAGGAAAGTACGCTGGATTAAGACGATATAATTCGGAGATTCTGGATTCACTCGAATCTGTGGATCAGGATACAAGCGAGCCTAACCTCGAAGAAAAAGTGCTGCGGGATCTTAGCCTCTCTGAATTGAAAAGCATTATAGGCTTCACCAACAGAATAAATGACCCGGGGACTCTTGTTAATGCAAAAAGAGCAGACCTCAGTAATTGTATAAACCAAATAACTCAAGCAGTCAGGTCTCTTGAGTTTCTGGTTCAGGAATCAGCCGGTGTTCAACCTTCAAGTGAAAAATGCGAAGTAGAACCCTGGCAAATTGCAGATGATACCCTGGCTTTACTCTGCCCGATTACAGATCGTCTTCAGTACAACGTTTTCGTCAACATCAACAAGCTTTGCCCAGCAACACTGAATGTCGCAAGTGGAATACTCCCCTCGGTTCTATTCCACTACCTACTGTACTACTTTTTGCACAATCAGTCTCCAGGCAGGCAAGAGCAAAATCATGACCTGACACTTGAAATCAGCTTTTCTCCTGAAAATGAACTCATCTTCGAAATCGATAGTAAAAACTACCCGCATTCAACGAAAGCAAGCAAACGCCTGTTGGAACTCACCTGCCAGGAAGTATCATTGGAAGGTGGATTGCTTAGCCTATCCGCGGGATCTGATACAAGCATGCAGAATCCATCCGGGCAAGGTCTCACGGGAATAATTATCTGCGACGCTATTTTACAGCGTGAAAGCCTTCACTCCCGTCTCACTCAACTTGGTGTCCAGATTGTTGATGATTTTAAGGCCACGAAACTTGATTTCTGTATTGTAGATGACGAAACCGGTGAGGCATTCAAAGCCGTTCAAGGATATCTTAAGCCTGACGCCAACATATTACTGCTGAACAACAAAACCCTGTATGAACGTAAGTACTGGCATCAGCTGCGCCATCCACTCGATCAATATGAACTGAAACAGCTGCTGACGTTAATCAAACCGGCCAATCAGGCAACTGAAATCTATGAAATACTGGTTGTCGATGACAACGAGGCAAATCTGCGCTTACTCGAATTACAATTATTAGAACTGGGGCACAATGTCAGCACGGCAATTGATGGGTTCCAGGCCGTAAACCTGTGTACTGAACATCAATTCGACTTGGTTTTTCTCGATATACTAATGCCAGGGATGGATGGAACTGAGACCACTCGATTAATCCATGAGCTCGAAGTTATTATTCCACCTATCGTCGGTGTTACTGCTCATGCAACCAACGAAGAGCGACAAAGTTACCTGACAGCAGGCATGTCGGAAGTCATCGTTAAACCGATACGAATGGAGATGCTAAAATCTGTTCTGCACCGACAAATCAATCTTCCTGATACAAAACCAGCACTTCCCGCGACCAGAATCCAGGTCCTATCGTTATTCGACTTTAACCTGTCTTTGTCTGTTGCCAGAGAGCGACCGGAGTTGGCCGCTGAATTCCTGCAAATTCTCATCTTGAACCTGCCTGCGGACCAGGAACAGATCAACAACGCCTTCAAGAGAAATGATGGCATCGCGCTGAAGGCGAGCGTCCATAAATTAAACGGTGCCGTGAAATATTGCGGTGTCCCCAGATTGGCGAATGCCATCGACAAACTGGAATCGATTGTAAAAACATCCAGCGAAGACCACGCAAGGCGCGCCTTGAAATTGCTCAACAATGAGATCAGCTCGCTGTTGAAATGGTATAGCGATAACCCGGAACCATTCGGGAAGCAGGCAGGTAGTGTGGGAAACACATGAAAATCAAGTTTTACGGCGGCGGTGGATGATCATTTCTTTCGGTTGTCGTGCGAATTCTCGGCAACAACAAATGCGACTGCGAACTCTTTCTCATCCGATATTGAAACATGCCAGCTATTGATTCCTAACTTCTCGCTACGTATCCTTGCACGCCCCGACAGGCTAACGAAAGGTGCTCCGGAGGGAAGTCTGCCGACTGTTATTTGTGAAAAGTTGACGCCCGCACCCATACCGGTTCCGAGCACTTTTGCAACAGCTTCCTTGGCCGCAAACTGCCGTGCCAGGTATCCGGCTTGCCCTGACTTGTAATCATGGTACTTACCTAATTCATCAACGTTTAGAATCTTTCCGGCAAAATTGTCTCCCCATCGACTTAACGACGATTCGATTCTCTGCACTTTTACGATGTCAACTCCCGTTCCTACAATCATCGACCTCTACCCACGAATAAACTTCTCGACTTGAGCGGCCTCGCACCGAGCAATGGCCGCAGTGATTTCCTGACAACCTGCTTCAATATAATTTCTCCTGCATTGGTGTACTCACCCCGGGCAATCTCGAGTAATTGCTGCCCGATGAACGTGCGCTCGGACGACAGACCTTCAGGTACGGATGAGAAACCCTGCTCGACCACAAATCGGTAAATTCCATCTGCTTTGACGACCTCGCCTGTACTAGTATCCATATCAAAGGTAATACCATAGCCGAGAACAGCCAGCAATGAGAGCTCAAATTTCCGTAACTGGACTGTTTGAAAATCTTCGTGTTCCAATTCTGTCAACAAATTTTCGTATCGACTAAACAGGCCGGGCATTTTGTCAAAGCTGCCTAGCACTCGATAAAGCAACTCATTTACGTACATTCCGATCAGGAGATTCTCACCCACCAATCGTCTTGATCGACCTTCAACATCAACTGATCCTCCCGTCCTTAGTTCACCCTCACCATAAACGCTCACCAGGATTGGCGAAAAAGGCTGAAGCAGTCCCAGGTGCCTGGATTTGTGACTTCTTGCCCCTCGGAAGACTAGTGAGTAGCGGCCTTCTTCCATCGAAAAGATATCACAGAGCACACTAGTCTCACGGTACTTTCGAGAGTGTAGGATGTAGAGATGGTGAACCAGGGTTTCAGACATCATCATAACCGAGGCTTTTTAACGCACGATCATCATTGGACCAGCCAGTCTTTACCTTTACCCAGGTCGTTAGCATTACCTTCGATCCAAGCATCTTTTCCATATCGACCCTGGCATCGCTGCCAACGCGCTTCAATCTATCACCTTCCCTGCCGATCAGAATAGCTTTCTGGCCCTGCCTCTCGACAAATATGGTCGCGTCAATATGAGTTGTCTTTCCTTTCTTCACAAATCGCTCTATCTGGATCGTTAGCGCGTAGGGGAGTTCATCACCTAACAATCTCATCAACTTTTCCCTGACGATCTCAGCAACAAGGAAGCGCTCACTGCGATCAGTAATCTGATCATGGGGGAAATAGTAAGGGCCAACAGGCAGTGCCTCTTCGGCCAGGGATTCCAATTTATCAAGATTTTCACCCGTGGTGGCTGAAACCGGCACGATCTCAGCCTCCGGCATCAGCCCCTGGATCTTAGCCAATTGAGGCAGTAGTGCGTGTTTCTTATCGAGTAAATCAATCTTATTGACTGCCACAATAACTTTCAGGTTCTTAGTTTGAGATGACTTTCCGGTGGCTGACGCCTTACCTGCTATCAATTCCGAAACCAGCTGATCGTCACTGCGCCAGTCGGTGCGATCCACTACAAAAATAATCGCGTCCACGTCCCGAATCACACTCCTGGCACTACGGTTCATATAACGATTGATCGCCTTTGGCTCGTCGCCATGGATGCCAGGCGTGTCTACATACATAATTTGTGCTGTTTCTGTGGTCTTAATACCCAGGAGCTGATGCCTGGTCGTTTGCGGCTTACGCGACGTAATTGCCACCTTCTGCCCTAACATCTTATTCAGCAGTGTTGATTTGCCAACATTAGGTCGACCAAGAATCGCAACATAACCACACCTCTGACTAGCCACCGTTTACACCTTCCCTGGTAACACCCAGCAGCTCCAGGGCCCTGGTTGCTGCAATTTGTTCCGCGACTCGCCGATTGCCTCCCTGTCCCTTTGTGACACCCTCTAACAATTCACATCGGCACTCAACATGGAATATCCGGTTATGTTCTTCGCCGCTCATCTCCGTTACCACGTAAATCGGCAGCGCAGCCTGCCTCGCTTGCAAAAATTCCTGCAATCGAGATTTGGCATCCTTATGTAAGTTTTCCAGTGACAATCGGGCAATCCGTGAACTGAACCAATCGAGTATCTTCTCCCTGGTCGTATCGAGATCACTATCCTGGTAGATCGCACCCATAATCGCTTCGAGTGCATCAGAGAGAATGGAGTCTCTATTAAAACTACCACTTCTTAACTCTCCCGTTCCCATAGTGAGATGATCTCCCAGGGATATCTCCCTGGCAATTTCCGCGAGTGTTTGTTCCCGAACCAAATGCGCCCGCAATCGACTCAATTGTCCTTCATGGGCCGTGGGAAATTGCTGGTAAAGGGCATCGGCAATGACAAAATTCAGAATTGCATCTCCTAGGAACTCCAGGCGTTCATTGTTAATCTTACCGTGACTACGGTGGGTCAGTGCCTGGCTCAGAAAATCCAGCCGGTGAAATTGATGGCCAAGTCTCGATTCCAGGCCTTCCAGCGACGGCGGCACTATGAGCTACTCGTCCGCACGATATGGATTTACCTTCTTAACTCGACTGTCTTGTCGAACGAAACGACCATATCAATATTACGTAAGAGATCCATCCTGATTTCATAGTCCATCACTAATTCGACGCCATTGCTTGTGCGATTGATTTTGATATTGTCCTTAATGTTAAAAGTACGAACGCCGTTCACCCTGAAACGTTTGTTCATTGTTTGCGCGATCGCAGCATCTGACTTGTGGATGAATCCATCTTCTTCAGCCATACCTTCAAGCACATTTGCCATGATGTTGAAGTCCCAATACAAAGGCACGAGCTGGCCTGCAAGTGACACCGCAGCCCCTAACGCCAAAATCGTCAGTAACCAGCCAACCGCGCCCATCCCTGCTTGCTTGTGAGGTGCTGGCTTGAAAGCGCGAATGTGAGCAATGTCAAGGGTCATTGTTATTACTCCGTATTACTGGATCCACCTATTTCTCGAAAACCCAGGTAACTGTAAACCCGGTTCCTTGTGCAGCCAAATGGCAATGGCCTTACCGACAATTTGATCCTCGGATGCCAATCCCCAGTAACGACTATCACTACTTTGATCTCGATTATCTCCCATCATAAAGTAGCGCCCCTCAGGAATCACCCACTCGAGTACCCGCGTATCCCTGTAAGGATTCCGGTGAATCAGGTGTTCTACACCACCCAGGTTCTCTTTATACTCAAGATAACGCGGCTTTTCAGGCGGACGTTGTGCTACAAACACCTGCGTCTGCTTTTTATCATTAATGTACAACGTTTTATCCTGGTATCTTACTCTGTCACCCGGGATTCCCACTACTCGTTTTATAAAGTATTCGTCTTCATGGGGTGGAATGAACACCATGACATCACCGGTTTTTGGATCATCAACCCTAAATACCTTTGTACCAATGACCGGCAGCCGAATACCATAGGCATATTTGTTTACCAGGATAAAATCACCAACCTCCAGTGTTGGAATCATTGAACCTGTTGGAATCTGAAAGGGTTCAAACAGGAAGGATCGAAGCACCAGTACAATGAGAAGCACAGGGAAAAAAGATATTGAGTATTCGACAACGACTGGTTCCCGCAGAATTTTTTCGAGCGCTTCACCTGAAGCTTTGCCATCCTGCAAACCTTCTTTTGCCAATAATGCAGCAGCCTTGCGCCTGGGTTTCAACAGGAAGATTTCAATTAACCAGACCACCCCGGTAATAGCGGTACCCAGAACCAGAATCAGGGGGAAATTGATGCTCACTATTTGTCCACCCTGAGCACCGCCAGAAAAGCTTCCTGTGGAATCTCCACATTGCCTACTTGCTTCATCCGTTTTTTACCCGCTTTTTGCTTCTCCAGCAATTTCTTCTTGCGGGTGATATCACCCCCATAACACTTTGCAGTAACATTCTTGCGAAGGGCCTTTACAGTTTGTCGTGCAATTATCTGTCCACCGATCGCCGCCTGAATCGCGACATCGAACATTTGTCGGGGAATAAGCTCTTTCATCTTCTTAATCAGCGAAAATCCTTTTCCACGTGCGTCATCACCATGGACAATAACCGCAAGCGCATCTACCTTATCGCCATTAATCAACACGTCAAGCCGGACCAGATTGGCTGCTTCAAATCTTGTAAAACTGTAATCCAGGGAAGCATAGCCTCTTGATACAGATTTCAATCGATCAAAAAAATCAAGGACAACTTCACTCATGGGCAGGTCATAGGTAATCGCCACCTGGTTGCCGACGAACTGCATGTCTTTTTGCGCGCCACGGCGTTCGACACACAGACTGATCACATTACCCAGGTGTTCTGAAGGGACCAGGATGTTAGCCTGCACGATCGGCTCGCGCATTTCTGCGATAGTTGATGGGTCTGGTAACTGGGATGGGTTATCTACCTGGAATACTTCTCCCTTCCTGGTCAATACCTCGTAGACTACTGTCGGTGCAGAAGTTATGAGATCGAGATTGTATTCACGCTCGAGTCGTTCCTGGACTATCTCCATATGCAACATGCCGAGAAATCCGCACCGGAAACCGTTACCAAGGGCATCGGAACTCTCAGGTTCATACACCAGTGATGCGTCGTTCAGGGTCAGTTTTTCCAGTGCATCTCGAAAACCATTGTAATCATCGGCACTCACGGTAAACAGACCGGCGAACACCTGCGGTTTTACCTTTTCAAAACCCGGCAATGCAGGCACTGAGTCCGCCCTGGCCAGCGCAATCGTATCTCCCACTGGCGCACCCTTGACATCCTTGATGCCTGCGACGACAAATCCCACTTCGCCAGAGCGCAATACGCCTGTTTCTTTTCTATTGGGCGTAAATATTCCAATGGAATCCACCTGGTGAATTTTCCCGATGGATTTCAGGATGATTCTGTCTTTGACAGCAAATTCGCCCTTCATAACACGCACCAGGGACACGACACCCAGATAGTTATCAAACCAGGAATCAATAATCAGCGCCTGAAGGTCTTCATCACGAAAATCATCTGGTGGCGGTATGATCCTGATGATCTCTTCCAGCAGTTCTTGTACACCCACGCCACTCTTGGCACTGACCTGCAGCGCGCCGCTTGCATCAATACCGATGATTTCTTCAATCTCCTGACACACCTTGTCCGGATCCGCCTGGGGCAAATCAATTTTGTTCAATACCGGTAATACTTCCAGGCCCTGTTCCATTGCCGTATAACAGTTGGCAACAGATTGTGCCTCAACACCCTGCGCGGCATCAACGACCAGCAGTGCACCCTCACAGGCAGCCATGGAACGTGACACCTCGTAGCTAAAATCGACGTGCCCAGGGGTATCGATGATATTAAATTGATAAGTATGCCCGTCATCAGAGTCATACATCAATGTGACACTTTGTGCTTTGATGGTGATGCCGCGCTCTCGCTCAATGTCCATCGAATCGAGAACCTGATCGTTCATTTCCCTCTCTGACAAACCACCACACATCTGTATAAAACGATCAGCCAGCGTAGACTTCCCATGGTCGATATGGGCGATAATTGAAAAGTTCCTGATGTATTGCGGACTGACAACCACGGCGAGATTTTGAGACTCAAGAAAAAGCGAGAAGTCTAAAGGAATAAGCGCTCATAAGCCATTGAAAACACTCGCCCGTTCTTGCCCTGAATCGCTCACGGCAATATTTTGATGACCAGAAATTCAGGTCGCTGGTTGCGCACAATCCTCAACGGAATTGCGACGTTTACGTCTAGCTCTCGCACCAGGGCTTCAAATTCCTCACTACTATTCACCCATTGGCTATCAATTGTTGTGATAACGTCACCAGGCGCTATTCCAGCCGTACGACCGGGTCCCTGTGCAACTCGAACAACCAGCACACCTTTGTCTATACCCAGTTGCTCCCTTTCTTCATCTGGTAATTCCTGCACCTCAATACCCAGTCGATTTCCAGCTGAACCAATACTGTTTTGAGTTAACTCCTCAAAATTGTCTTGTTCGAGTAGACCGATTCTGACCGATATTTTCTTCTTCTTGCCTTTCCGTACTATCAGCAGGCTGGCCATGGTATCTGCCCTGGTCCGCCCCACGATATGCGGCAGATCGGATGACAGGTCGATCTGTTTACCGTTGAACTCCAAAATAATATCCCCAACTCGCAGATCGGCAGATTCTGCAGGACTACCATCAAAAACCTGGGTAATTAGCGCGCCCGACGGTCGATCCAGCCCAAAAGATTCCGCAAGATCACGATCGACAGGTTGAATGAGCACGCCCAACCAACCCCTGGAGACAGTACCTTTTTCTTTAAGTTGTGCGACCACCTCCATCGCTACATCTATTGGAATTGCAAAAGACAAACCCATATAACCACCAGAGCGGGTAAATATTTGTGAGTTAATACCCACGACTTCACCCTCAAGGTTCAGCAAAGGCCCCCCGGAATTTCCGGGATTAATCGCTACATCGGTCTGAATAAACGGCACATAATTATTTCTGCCGCGCCGCTCGGGTAAGCTTCGACCCTTTGCACTGACAATACCCTGTGTAACAGAGAACTCAAATCCAAAAGGAGAACCAATGGCAACAACCCATTCACCAACCTCGAGTGATTCCGAACTTCCAATATCAACGACTGGCAAATCTATTGCCTCGATTTTCAAAAGAGCCAAATCAGAGAGGGGATCGGCGCCGACAAGCTTCGCTTCTCTTTCCCTGCGATCACTTAAGGCCACAATAATCTCATCTGCACCTTCAACGACATGGTTATTCGTTAGAATGTATCCATCGCTGGATATGATAAATCCAGATCCAGTGGCCGGCCTGGGTACTTGCCCTCTCGGCATATTCCGAAAAAACCGGCGAAAGAATTCTGGCATCTGGTCTTCATCAAACTGATCCCTGGGAGACGGAACCGTTCTGGTGGTGTTTATGTTAACAACCGCAGGGGAGACATTCTTCACCAGTTCCGTAAATTCCGGTAATGCCGCATGAGCAGCCAGAGAACCTGCAACCAGACATCCTGTTACGATGAAGCGATGGAAATTATTCATTTATTCTTACCTCTTTGATCTTCAATCTGCCGAGTGACTGACTTTTACACATCGCCACTCCAGCGGATAATCCAGCAATGGCACCAGCGACAGTCTGGGCTTCACCCAGTTGGGCATAATCACAGATGCTGCCCCCTGTAATAAAACCAATGAGTGGTAACAGCAGGGAATTTGTCAACAACACCAGTTGATCACGAAGTGATAGTGTCACTCTAATCTGTGATTGATAGTCGCCTGGCAGCGTCATGATAACCTTATTATTTTGAATGCAACCTTTTCTGCAACCAGCACACGCTACCGGTTCGATTTGGATTCGTGACTTCAGGGAATTATGATTGAGAATCTCTGCGGTTGTCGAAAGCACGATGGGTAAATAGTGGCCGGTAGCTACAGGTTAATAGATAATCGGTTCGACAGATTCAGCTACCTTTTGCGCGGTAGTAATCGGCACTTCGCCGACAACAGTAATTTGTCCCTGGCTCCCTTGTAACCGGCGCGAGATAACGACCGTGCCACCAATCTGGGTCACGATATCTGCGAGATTTGATGTTCCAGATTTCTCGATAAAAATTGAAAACGTCGCCAATCCATCCGTGTAATGCAACTGATCTGAACCAGGTACCTGAACGGGCCTGAAACCGCTTGGTAACCAGGTTACTTGCCAGAGGGGTTTAGTCGCTACTTCCAGAGGATTCCCCACGACACTGCCCAGCAACCGATGAAAAACTGCATCCTTCGAAAGCGAAGAAACGAACATGCCTTCTTCGACTGGATCCCCTATCTCGATATTCGAAAACTGAAATACTTCCCGGACCCGGTGGCGGTCCACATCAATCATCTGGGATTGCAGCAACAGTCCTGTCTCTTTATCCAGCCACAAACGATATCCATATCGATCATTATGTTTTGGTGAGATGGCCAGTTTAACAGCGATACGCCCGGCAATCCTATCCTCACCGTGCAAAGCGAATCGATACATATCCCGCGATGCAGCGATATTTTCACTAAACGCGCCGCTGAAAGGCCCGATTGCCACACGATGTCCAAAATCAACCTGGTCACTCTTTTCATGGTAGCAGGTGACTTCTTCATCCACTCGTGTAATTTCAATCAGTTCGCCATTTAGTTGCAACAGGCGTTCTACTTCCTTGCCATCCTCAAGCTTATGGAAAATTTGCATGGTATTGAAATTCCCGCCATGCATGTAGGTAAATGTTCCCCGATAATTCTGATCGTGAAGTGCGCTCGCCATTTTATTCAGCCACAAATCTACTTCCCGCTCATCGGCGCCTGCATAACCTGCAGGCAGCCAGAGCAGCGGCAGGCAAACAGCGGTTAACCCTGCTCGTATCAACTGCCACCTGGATACCTGTATGGCCAATGTTCTGAATCTATTCATCGTAAATGGTACTTCTCAAGTAATTCTATTTGTTCGTCTGGCTGGGGAATTTTACTAACCGGGCATTTGATCTCATTCTTGCCATGCGGTCGTGCTGGTTTAGGTAAGCCCGAAGGCGCAGCTTGGCCTCTTCATCTAATTCCTTCAGTTCCAGGTTCTCTATGTTGGCTTCATTTCTACCGGCTATGTCGAAAGTTGCTGGAATTTCATTGGATACCAGTTGCACATCGGGGTCTGGCAGCTCTATTGAAGGAACAGTTGCAGGGGATACACTCGTTGAAGGAGCACTCGACAAAGTAGAGCTTGCAATCTCAGTGCCGCCCCTGGGTGAGTTTACCTGCATGCCAACGAACACGGCGACCACAAGCGAGGCAGCAATGGCAAGTGCCGCAAGGGGTTTAAAGGTTACAGAGTGATTAGCGCCTTCAGTGGATGCAGAGCCTTCAGCGGGTAGAGAGCCTTCAGCGGGTAGAGAGCCTTCAGCGGGTAGAGAGCCTTCAGCGGGTAGAGAGCCTTCAGCGGGTAGAGAGCCTTCAGCGGGTAGAGAGCCTTCAGCGGGTAGAGAGCCT
>SMVA01332033.1_pt1 | contig 33686 bp, 35 predicted proteins | sample 2456451 | NCBI WGS metagenome assembly SMVA01 (sample SAMN11095933, study PRJNA526329) | marine sediment metagenome | biome: Marine sediment; feature: Surficial sediment; material: Deep marine sediment; isolation source: Hadal surficial sediment | place: Pacific Ocean | collected 2014-05 | depth... | reverse complement strand
TCATGAAATTATTTCGAACAAAAATTATCCTAAAGGATTTGGAAGTTGATAGGATTTTAGTGATTTCCAAGTCATTTTTCGATAGGCGATTGGAGAGGTTCTCGTTTTTCTTTTAACCCGGATTATGCATTAGAACTTCGTGATGAGGATTGAAAGCGTAATAAAATATGTATTTTATTTTCCGATAGTTATTGGGATTAAGCAGCATCTCTATGGTTAACCATAAATGATGCAAGGCACATATTTTGAAGCAATTTCACACCGTAATACCTGTCTGCCGGCAAGGCTAGGGACTTTTTAATGCATAATCCGGGATAAACATATTTCGTATTGCTTTTGAGGTTGACTATTTATAAATTTGGTTCTACTGTTATTTTAATGGAATATTTATTTTTAAGTCCTTATGCCGGACAGGCATTTCATTTTTTTCTTGATAAAAAAACGAAACAAAAAAATCAAGGCTGACAATAATTTAATAACCTAAATTTCATAAAAACTAAGTGCAGCCGAGTGATTTTCGAGCAAGCTCTCAACTTCTCGGTTTTACTAAGTTCTCATCTTATTTAGAACATCAAATTCTTGAAGGCCATCCCTAACAATTAGCATTAAATAATATATCATCGGTTTTTTCATTAAAATCGTGGTAGTACCTGTTACAATAATTATATTGGCTTCTTCTTTTTCCTTTTTTATTCCCATAAAAAACCCAATAAATTTATGTAATTTTGTGACCTCAAAAAATGATGTAAGATATTATGTTCAATAATTTAAGTGATAAATTAGACAAGGCACTTCATGTTCTAAAAGGGCATGGAAGTATTACAGAAATTAATGTTGCGGAAACGCTTAAAGAAGTTCGTAGAGCTTTACTTGATGCCGATGTCAACTTTAAAATTGCGAAAGATTTTACGAATCAGATTAAAGAAAAAGCTTTTGGTCAGAATGTATTAACTACCTTGAACCCGGGTCAGTTAATGGTAAAAATCGTAAAAGAAGAATTGACCAAATTAATGGGGGGAGAAACTATAGGTTTGAACTTAAAAGGTTCTCCAACGATAATTCTGATGTCAGGATTGCAAGGTTCGGGTAAAACAACATTCTCAGGTAAGCTGGCCTATTACTTAAAAAACAAAAAAGCAAAAGAAGTATTATTGGTAGGTTGTGATGTATATCGTCCGGCTGCCATCAATCAATTACAGGTTATTGGAGAACAAATTGGCGTGGAGGTTTATGCGGAAGTAGAGAATAAAAACCCAGTTGAAATTTCTAAAAATGCCATCAAATACGCCAGGTCAAAAGGTAAAAATGTAGTGATTATTGATACTGCAGGACGATTGGCGGTTGATGAGAAAATGATGACCGAAATTTCGAACATCCATAAAGCTGTTCAACCTCAAGAAACATTGTTTGTTGTTGATTCTATGACAGGTCAGGATGCAGTGAATACGGCCAAAGCATTTAACGATATTTTAAATTTTGAAGGAGTTGTTCTTACAAAACTAGACGGCGACAGTCGCGGTGGTGCGGCGCTATCAATTAAATCTGTTGTTAACAAACCTATTAAATTTATCGGTACAGGAGAAAAAATGCAAGCCATTGATGTTTTTCATCCTGATCGTATGGCAGAGAGAATATTGGGAATGGGTGATGTTGTTTCCTTAGTGGAAAGAGCTCAGGAACAATATGATGAGGAAGAAGCCCGAAAAATTCAAAAGAAAATTGCAAAGAACCAATTTGGTTTTGATGATTTCTATAAACAGATTCAACAAATCAAGAAAATGGGAAATATGAAGGATTTGATCGGCATGATTCCGGGAGTTGGAAAAGCGATGAAAGATGTGGATATAGATGACGATGCTTTTAAAGGAATTGAAGCCATTATTCATTCTATGACCCCTGAAGAAAGAAGCAAACCAGCCATCATTAATGCCAATAGAAAAAAAAGAATTTCTAAAGGATCCGGAACATCTGTACAGGATGTGAATCAATTGATGAAACAATTTTCACAAATGAGCAAAATGATGAAAATGATGCAAGGCGGAGGAAGTAAAAAAATGATGCAAATGATGAAGGGAATGGGTAGGTAAATTAAGACAGTTAGCAGTTGGCAGTATTCACAAACATAACCAACTGAACCCTGACCCCTGAGCACTGAACCAAACACTGAACACTGAAACTTAATTTATGACAATCCTCGACGGTAGAGCAACATCCGATATAATCAAAGAAGAAATTGCAGCAGCGGTAAAAATATTAAAAACCAATGGTAAAAAAATACCTCACTTGGCCGCAATTTTAGTTGGATCAGATGGTGCCAGTATGACCTATGTCAATGCCAAAGTAAAAGCCTGTGAAAAAGTAGGTTTCAATTCAACTTTAATTGATTTACCCGAAGATGCGACAGAAGAACAATTACTCCATGAAATTTCCGAATTGAACAAAGACAACGAGATTGACGGATTTATTGTTCAATTACCTCTCCCCAAACAAATTGACGAACAAAAAATTTTAATGGCCGTTGATCCGGATAAAGATGTTGATGGGTTTCATCCAGTAAATGTTGGAAAAATGACCTTAGAATTGCCAACATTTTTACCCGCTACCCCATTTGGAATCATGCAATTACTAGAGCGTTATAAGGTGGAGACATCAGGAAAAAATGTTGTAGTTATTGGAAGAAGTAATATTGTAGGTAGACCTATGAGTATCTTGCTGAGTCAGAAAAGAATCGTTGGAAATGCAACCGTAACGGTTGCTCATAGCAGGACTAAAAACCTTAAAGAATTATGCCAAAATGCTGATATTATTGTCGCTGCATTGGGTATCCCGGAATTCTTAACCGGTGATATGGTGAAGGACGGAGTTGCCATTATTGATGTTGGAATTACCAGAATAAAAGACGATACCAAAAAAAGAGGTTATCGATTGGCGGGTGATGTTCATTTTGAAAGTGTGAGTAAAAAAGCTAGTTTTATTACTCCTGTACCTGGAGGTGTTGGGCCAATGACCATTGCTATGTTGCTTAAAAACACTCTATTATCCTGTGAAAGAAGAGGGAATTAATTTTCTTTATTCAATAAAGGGTTGGTGTAAATTTTCAATAACCTATAATAAACATCATCATTACTTGCCTTTGACAAATAGTTTTTAAAATCTTCAAGGTCATCCCAACTATAGTAATATTTATATTTATTATCATTGTACAACAAATCATAAGCCATATAATTTGTTTTCCAAAGTTGGTAATTTTTATAAACGATCTTGTCCATGCTTTTTGCAATTTCCAAAACATCTCGTTTTTTATGATTTGTAAATTGAATATTATCCACATCCAGTTTTTCGAAAACAAGTTTTACATTTCCCTTGTATTCGTTAATACCATGAACAATACTATTTATGTTTTCAAAATTCCTTTTTTTGTAGCTTCCTTCTTTATTCTTAATACTTAGCTCGTAAGCTTTTTCAAAGGCGCATGGTTCAAATTCAAAGGAAATTGTTGAAACTACAATATTTAAATCAGCAATTGCCTGTTTGATATCTTCACCCCCACTTAATAAAAGCATTTTAATCAATCCCGGAGATGTAATATCATTACCATCTTTTGTTCTTCCACTACCCTGTGATATCCATGAACTAACCTTTTTCTCGGTAATCGAATAGCGTAAATAGTGTGAAAGATTGATTGAATTTCTAATCATTTCAACCCTGCTTCCACTTCTTAAAACGGTGAACATATTGTTCAGTTTTGCTACCTCTTTCATAGTCTCATTAATCATTAAATTATCACCTAATGAAATTTCGGTAAATGGCTCTCCGATATCATACAAATGATTTTGTAATAAAGCCGAATCCAAAAAAATATCTCTGTGGTTGGAAATATATAAGCAATTGGAAAGATCGAAAGTGTCTAAGCCTTTAATTTCAAAAGAATCCATTGAGTTTTTTATGGAGTTCTTGATAATCATTTCAATAAATTTTACCATAAAATCGGCACAATTATTACAGGCTTTCAATTTTAAAATAATATCTTTCTTTTTCCAAAGAGGGTAGAAATATTGCACTCCTTTTACAAACTCATCACTTGTCTCCAGCCATTTGAGCGCTTCTTTTACCTGAACCTCTGAATAGGGCTCAATCGAACTAAAATTATTTTTTCTTTCAGTCAACATAATCTTATTCTCTTTTATCTATAAACAAGATAGGCTTTCTGCTCATACCAGGGAATTTTAACAGGTCAATTTCTTCATTTGATACAAATTCAATATTGGGAGAAACCCTTAATTTTGCCCTAAAATGATCTTTTAACTTGATCAATAGTTCTTTAGATGTGGTATTTGATTTTTCATTGGTTCCCAATTTGATGGTGATATTATCTGTACCTATATCGTTATTATCAATCTCAATGATATAGCTTTTAATTTCATGAAAATCATTGAGTAAATTATACATGGCCGGAGGATAAATTGTAGTTCCCTTATATTTAATCATTTGTTTTTTCCTTCCTATAACCGGGCCTAATCGCAATGTGTTTCTACCACATTTACAATCCTCAACATGTGCTTTTACAACATCTCCTGTTTTAAATCGAAGCAAAGGCATCGCTTCAACGCCAAGCGTTGTAATAACCAATTCACCTTCTTCTCCTTCTTTAACAAGTTGATCATTATCATCTAAAATTTCAACAATGATCAATTCAGGATGATGGTGGCCTCCTTGTTGATATTCGCATTCTGCAAAGGCGGTATTCATTTCCGTTGAGGCATAGGTAGAATATAAATGGATGTTCCATTTTTCTTTAATTTTATTCGACAATATATTTAATGAAAAGTCCTGATTCTTTAGGGGCTCACCAATGCAGATAACTGCTTTAACTGAACTTTTATTCTGATCAATATTGTTTTTCTCGGCATATTCGATCAGTTTTAATAAAAACGATGGAACGGCAATAAGGTAAGTAGGCTTAAATTTATGAATCGAATCCCATTGTAATTCCGGTATTCCTGCACCCACTCTTATAATCCCTGCACCCAATTTTCTCGCTCCCAAAAAATAGGCCAATCCAGCCATAAATCGCCTATCCATGGTTGTCATTAATTGGATGGTATCGTTTTTTGTAATTTTAGAACAGGCAAAAGAAATGGCTTCATTATAGGCCAATCGATCCAAATCTTTATCGGTCAAACCGAAGAATACCGGTTTTCCGGTTGTGCCCGAAGTGGTAACATAATCGATTATTTTAGAAGAATCAACACAGATAAAATCCTTATTATATTTTTGTAAATCTTCTTTTGTCGTTACAGGAATTTTTGGCAAATCCTCCAATTTTTGAATATCGGAAATTTCAATGTCATTTTCATGAAATAATTTTTTATAAAAGGTTGAATTTGATGCCAAATAAGCAATCAATTCCTGCAATTTTTCTTCTTGTAATTGCTTTATGTATTGTTTGGATTTTAATTCTATTTCAGGAATCATTTAATTTCCTATTTATTTTTTTAATGTATCGTTCAATATTCTTTCTATCGGGCACTGTTGTTATTTCTTTGGTGAGAGCCTTTTTAAATTTATTTATAGCGGCTTTATAATATTTGTTTTCATAATAATATTTTCCAACAAAATAATACACTTCCCAGGAATCAGGATTCAATGATATAAATCTATCAATATCATTTGTATTATATGTTATTCTCTTATCAATATTTTGCTGAATTTTACGTTTTTCAATTCTGAATTCCTCATAATTTCGATATTCCAAGGTATTGATAAAAGAATCTTTGGCAATTGCATATTGAGGTAGAGATACCGTTTGTATTTTTTGATTCGACTTAGCAAATACACTATCCAACTGAAAAGCAACAAACTCGCCCATTTGATAAGGTTGGGCAGAAACCCAAACCATTCTTTTTTTAGGCTGAAAAACAATACCATGATGGGCTAAAAGCTGGTTCAGGGCTTTTTCATTTCCATAGCCAATTTTTTTATTTTTCAACCCTTCTTTATTCCTTAAAATTGCGACAGCAGTTTCGGGGGTAATTTTAACTGTTTCCTTTAAGAGCTCCTCCATTCTATCATATCTATATTTGGAATGACTTTCGATAATATGTTTTAGATTCTTTTCATCCGCCTTGTAAACCTCACTCTGAAAATGATTGGAACATATTAATTTAGAAGTGTTTTCTGCTTCATAAACTCCAAAATTCTCGGGAGATATTTCTATAATTACCGCCTTATTATCCTTTGCGCTTCCTATCAATATAGATTCAGAAACAAATACTTCTTTTTTTCTAGCTATTTCAATGGCCTCTTCAATAGTCGCAGCATATTGAATAATTTCTCGGGTTACCAATGATATGGGTGTCCTGGCAATTAATGGCACATCAGATTTTCCAGCATTTATGGTTACCGTTAATCCTTTTTCATTCATTCCTGACATGACACCGATCATCCCAGCCCAGGATACCGACATAAACTTATATCCTTTTTCGGGTTGGATAAACGAGATTATTTTTTCTTCTGCAAATTCATCACCTGCATAAAAATCAAAATTTCTCGCAATTAATAAATCACCATCTATGGTGTTATTTCCCCAAACAGCAAAAGAAGAACAACCAACCAAAGCCAAATCCTGTAGGGCATGGCCAATATCATGAGCACTATGAAGATACAACTCTCTCAAATATTTATTGGCTATATAATCGTATTTGTCTGTACTATACCTGGACAGGCCGTATATTTCTACTTTGTATTCTTCTTTAATATGTAAATAAATTTCGCGATTATACCAGGCCAAAAACTTTCGCAGTAAATATTGTTTGAATTTTGATGGAACTATTTCTTCTACTTTTGAGAAAAATATTTCTTGTTGTTTTTTCATCAATTCTTGGGATAATACCCCAATAGAATTCCCTAAATCTAATGGATTACCCTCGGCAATCAATTCCCATTGACCGTATTGGTTTTTACGTAAACTATTATTTCCCTTAAAAATTAAAGTGTCATTAATTTCAATTCTGCTGTCATCCGAAATGGAATATGAACTAATATTTGGTTCGTTGTTTTGAGATTTTTTTACACCGCAAGAAAAAATGATACCGGATATCAATAGCAAAACTAAATATTGATATGTACGTTTTAATCGAATCATTCACTTATGGATTGTTCAATGGAATGCATTAATTTTTCTTTGCCAATAATATGCGAACATGTTAAAACGCCACCAATTGTTACTCCTAATATTCCATGCATATTTAAACTTTGACCTGTAAAAAACAAATTTTTCAATTTGGTTTTAGGCGATATAAATGCCATCATCGGGCTTTCAGCATTTTTTAAATACCCATACATAGAACCTTCATTACTCCCTATATAATCACGATAAGATAAAGGTGTTGACGCATAAACGGATTGGATACAATCTCTAATATTGGGAAACTTCTTTTCCAGTTCACTAATGAAAATATCTGATTTTTTCTTCTTAAAATCCTCATAGCTCCTTCCCCTTTCCGATTTCTCAGCAACTGTATTAAATGTACCTTCCCATTGCTTAACGTCATCATACTTCATATAAGTCATCGCGGTTAAATTATCTGCCCATTCCGATTGATTTTTTTGAACCCCCATAGAAATCATATAGCCTTCTGGCCAGGAAGTATCAGAATATTCCTGAGCTTTCCATATATTAGCAGGATCCTTATAATGGTAATAATTATAATTCAAATACTTAAAGGTCCTGGGTTTAAATATCAAATAAATACTAAATCCTGCAATAACATTTTCTAATTGATTGATTCGGTTTACATGTGCTTTTCGCATACCTCTTCCATCTAACATTTTAATCGTTAGCTTGGGTTCAATATTGGAGATAAAAATATCACCATGAATAATATCTCCTTTTTTGGTCATAACGGAAATTAAATCCTTATTTTCAAAACAAAAATCTACAACCTCCTGATGTTTAAATACTTCTCCTCCAAATTCTCTTATTCTTTTGATCAATAATCTTGCGATTTGACCCCCGCCATTAACACATCGCCAAGAGCTAAGAATGTACGAATTTATGGATAAAGCGTGCACATAAAACGGCGTATTCTCATATCCGGCATATAAAAAATTAGAACCTGCCAATACAGATTTTAAAAGATCATTGTCTGTTATAGAATCCAAATAATCCGATACCTTCAAAGTTAAAACGGATCTGTCATAACCTGTCGAACTTGCATCTAAATTATACAAAGGAAAACTCTTACAAGTATCTTTTAATTTTTGGCAATATGTATGAATAGCTTTTCCCTCTTCGGGGAATTGTTTAATCAACGAACTTGTAAAATTTTCATAACCCTGAGCGTGATAATATTCCTTATCATCTCCATCAAAAGTGATAATATCAAATTTATCTTCATCCAATTTTTGAAGTTTCAGATCATCCATGATCCCCAAATACTTAAAATATTGATGCAAATTTTCTCCCTCGCCCAAAGCACCAATATAATGCACTCCTGTATCAAAAATATTTTTATCTCTTACAAAAATTTGTAAGTTACCACCATATTGATTGTTTTTTTCGAGAACACAAACAGAATATCCATGGCGTGCCAAGATATTAGCAGAAACTAAACCTCCCAAACCACTACCTATAATAATTATGTCATATTTTTCCTTCACTAATTATTCTTTGTTAATAACACCATGTTTTCATCTTCACTACGGATTGAATATCCCAATTTTTCAATATTTTTTATTGGAAAGGTTTGATTTACAATCACAATAAGGTTAAATTTAATGATTTCTAACATACCGGTTAAATCAACATCTTTTAGATCTGTCAATAATAAAGTTTCAAATTGATTCAGGTTTATTGTTTTGATGTCGGAAACATAAATCACCTTTCTATGTACGTTGGTATAACAGTTTCTAGCTACGCTTTGTTTTAAATTATCATTAATAACAGATGTAATTTTTCTTTCTAAAGATTTTGCAACCAAAAGAATATCTAATTGACCATGATCATCTCCAAGATGTAAAATTTTTGATTTCATGGGTAATTCAACATTCAATTGATGGTAGGTATGCTTATTTTTTTCAAAATCTTCTCTAACCAGTTTGAGAATCTTTGGGTCTTTATATCTATAATTTGACAGTAATATTTTTTTAAAATAATCTTCGGTTTCTATCTCGTTTCTAAATTTTAAAAATCCGTTTTTGTAAAATTTACCAATTTTTTTAGTCCGCTCCCTAGCCGTTATCCCAAATTGTTTGTCATCATATTTAATTCTTTCTCCTACTTTTACGGTTAAACTACCATCGTAAATAATAAAATCATTCTTTGGCATTACTTCGGAATTACCATGTAAATAAATAGGTAAAATATCTAATTTCAATTGCTCTTGCAAAAAGAAAGCTCCTTTATGAAAACGTCCTATTTTATTCGTAAACGATCTCTTTGCTTCGGGAAATACCACTAATAAATAACCTTGATCTATCTTTTGTTGTAAGTGATCTGTACTGCCATCAACACCACTAGAAACCGGATAAAATCCCAAAACTCTTGCCAATATTCCAAAAATAGGCGATTTAAAAACCCAATCATTAACCAAATATACAATGTTGTGGGTTAAAAGTCCCATTGTTAAAGTATCCAATGACGAAGCGTGATTGGCAATTATTATAGCTGGTTTTTCAAAAGCTTCTCCAACATCATTGATTACTTTTTTCTTTACAAAAGGATTGGTGTACAAAACCATTGTTACCATTTTTGCTGTAGCTTTATGCAACCATTTGAATTTTATTTTCTTAGATATAGGCAGGATTTGTAGAATCGTAATACTAAATAAAGACAATAATATACCTCCCAAACCATAGAAAAATAGCAAGAAAAAAGAATGGATCAAAAGCCTGATTCTAATCGGTTCAAATCCTTTTTCTGCCCTGTTTTTCACAAACAATCGGAATAGGAATGGCTGTATGGTAAAGGCGACAAAAACCGTAATTAAAATTCCTACCAATGATAAAATTGAAATAGATCTCAGTGCCGGATGTTTGGCAAAAATCAAAGCACCTACTCCTAAAATAGTTGTTATCACAGATAGAATTATGGATACTTTATATGTCGTTATTTCTTTGGATCCATAGGTGTAATCCTTAACCAAACCGTTGGTCATAAAAATACTGTAATCCACTCCTAATCCAAAAATAAATGTGGTTATAATCACATTAAAAATAGTGAATTCTATACCAAAAAATCCCATTACACCCAATGTTAAGACCCAGGTTAGCATAATTGGAATTACTGTCAATAAGGTTAATTCAATATTTCTAAAAAATAGCAAGAGAATAATAACGATGGCCAGGAAAGAATAATTTATTAATGATGAAAAATTATCCCTTAATCCTCCTAAAAATGTCTCACTAATATACTTTCGATCAATTAAAATAGTATTGGGAATATTTTCTATAATTTCTTCTAATATTACTTTTTGAGATTCATCCATTTTAACCAATGAAACGGCTGTTTTGAGTTCGGTTGTATCAGAAATATACTCATGTGTCAATAGTGCTTTAATATCTGAATAATCCTTTATATCCAACAGCGAATATTCCTTATCCAACATATTATAAAAAGGAATGTAGGTATTTGCTTTGAAACCAACTTTTTTGCCAATTTCGATAAAATCTATTTTTACCTGTTGTTTATTGAAACTTGTCCAAAATGAATTCCATCGATCCAATTTTCTTTGCTGTTCTTTGGGCGAAAGCACAATAGAACCATTAGAACTAAATTGAATAATATCTCCTGACAATTGAGCCTTTTGCAGGGCTTGTTGAATTTTAGTATTGGCATCTAAAACATCATCCATCTCATCTCCATAAGCCACAATATATATGGATTTAGAGGAAAGTTTTAATATAGAATCTAAGTGATCTTCTGCCGTAAGGATGGCTTCACTTTGATAATTCATACTGTTTAAATCCTTATTAAACTTCGCATTTTTATAGGTAAAAAAACTAAGAATCAATACTAATAAACATCCAATAATTAAGAATTTATTTTTATCGTATTTATAAGCCGCTATTTTTTCAATGAAGTTTTTAGATGTTTTATCCTTTTGTGGATTAGGCTTATAAAATAAAGGGATAATCAGTAAAGCGAACACCGAAGCCGAAATTACACTAATAGCTGCAAAAATACCCAAATCCTGTAAGGCTTGAGATTTTAAAAAGAGTAAACATAAAAACGCTGTAGCAGTGGTTATACTACTCATTAAAATGGGTTTGGTGATATCATCATACAATTGTTTTACGCTATTGTTCTTTCTAAAATGAGTAAGAATATGCAAAGAATAATCCAATGTTATTCCCAATAAAACAGAACCTATTCCCAGGGAAATAGCTGAAATCGTATCTCTGATAAAATACAGAGAGACTATGGCAATCAATGCACCAATAATTGTTGGAATAAATAACAAAACCGGTATAGTGAATCTCTTATAAAAGAGAACCAGAATAAGCAGTAAAATGGACAAGGCGACACTCACTGTATATTTTATATCTGTCTTGATTTGATTTGCATTGGAAACGGCAATAACGGTAGAACCATAATATTCACTTATAACCTTGCGCTCATACTTTTTGTTTAATGCCTCTGAAATTGTATATAATTTTCTGACAAAATCTGTGTTGGCATCTGTTTCATTTGTTGGTAGTTTCGGCTTGATAAATAATAAAATATTTTTCTTGTTTTTTGTCATTAAAAAACCATTGAAAATATCAAAATCGTCAGATATTTTTAATTGTTCCAGTTTTTTTAACGCTCTAAATGTCAATCCAAAAGGATCCTTTCGAATTTGTTTTTTGGCAATCAATCCACTTGGAGAAATCAACGTTTTAAAATTGCTTTTGACAACCGAATCTAAACTATCCCTATTGAGTTTTTGTTTTAAATATTGATAATCACTTTCTTCTAAAAATAGCGGTAAATTGGCAAAGATAAAATCCATGGTATTTACCATATCATCATCGGATATTTCTCCCTGAATATTTAAAATATAATCTTTACACGATGTTTGTAAACTGTCAATAATCTCAGAAGCATAAGCAGTTAAATCATCTGGCGTTCCATCTGCTTTGACAGAAATATTAATGATTATTTTATCAGAAAAGTCTGTGTTTTTCAAAACCTTATTGAGGGTTTTGGTTTCTTCAGATTGCGGAATAACTTTGGAAATATCTTCTTCTAAATTTAATCGAAGAGAAAAATATAATAAACTGCATACCAATAAAAACAAGAAACCTACTAATACTAATTTTCTGTTTTTAAAGTAATTATAAAGTTTGTAAAAGATATTGTTCAAGGTTTTTTAGTTCTTAATTTAAAAAAAATATATCCAATCAGTCCAAAAAATAATGCAGAAATTGAAGCCAATGCAAAACTTCCAACGATATATTCTTTGATATGCTCAAACAATTTAACATTGCTTGTTATGGTGTCAAAATCAAAACTGATTTCTTCAGTTCCTATGATCCAGTTACCCATTTTATAGCTGGCATACACTATAAACGGAATTAGAGGAGGGAAACTAATATTTGAAAAGGAAAAGGCAATTGCTTTATTCAATTTAAAAACCACGGCCAAAGCCAAAGTCAATATGGTTTGAAATCCCCAAAAAGGTGAAATACCAATAAAGACACCCAAGGCAATGGAAAAAGCTTTTTTTCCCGGAGAATCAGAACTTTGTAAAACATTTTCTATAAAGAATCGCTTGATTCCTTTTCGTTGTATCTTTAAAAATAAATCTCTTGGTTTTATATAAAAAAAGGCGACCAAAACCAACCAGGTATTTAAAACACTTATTCTTGCAAAATCTTTATAGGGCCGAAAATGAGACACTCTATCATCATGATACAATACCTTAATTGGAACATTTTTAACTGGTATCCCTCGCCAGGCAACCTTTACGATCGATTCTATTTCGAATTCAAACTTAGTCGTGTAAAATTTGATGTTGTTTAGAGTTTTCAAAGGGTATACACGAAATCCTGATTGTGTATCTGTCAATTTTTTACCGGTTTCAATCCAATACCAAAAATTCGAAAATTTATTTCCAAAACTGCTGCCTTTGGGAACGGAATCATGGGCCATATTCCTTGAACCGATTAACAAAACCTCTTTGTATTTTTCAAGCTCATCAATAAAAACAGGAATATCATCGGCAAAATGCTGACCATCGGAATCAATGGTTATGGCATATTCAAACCCTTCTTGACAAGCTCTTTCAAAACCTCGTCTTAAAGCAAGGCCCTTACCTTTATTTTTAGGGAAGTTGATTATTTGAAGTCTGGAAACATATTCCTTTAAAATTTGAAAAGTGTTATCGGTACTGCCATCATTGACAATTATAATATGGATTGTGTAATTTAAAACGTCATCAATAACTTTTTTCAATGTTTGATCGTTATTATATGTGGGTATAATAACGCAACATTTTAAATTTGAAATTTTTATTGAAATTTCATCAAAACTATCCACTAACAAAGGTTTAAATTATCGTTGTGAAATTACATTTTTTTCTTCTTCTGTGAAATTATTCGAATGTAAAATATAGTCTTTGATATAGTTCTTTAATTCAAGAGATTCTATTTGATGGAAATTAGATAGTACAAAATTCTTATCTTCTTCGAGGTGTTTATGATATTTTAAAATCTTAGGGCTATTTTGTTGCAAACTCAGCCGTATAAATCTAATTTCTATATTTTCAGGTTCTTCCACAACAGCAAATTCTACCAAAGAAACTCCCTTTTTAAAGACTTCTGTTTTCAGTTTAGAGCCTTTTTCATATTTGGCGGTCATTGCAATTACAGATCCTTTGTAGGCTACCAAAACTTTATCATCATTTTTTGTTACAGATTCCAGTTTTTTATTTAATGCCAAGACATTCTGTTTCGAATTGTGGGCTTCTTTATATAAAAGCCTTATTTCAGCAAGATCCAATTTAATCAATATGGTGATGATACCAACAAAAATGAAAAGTGATTTCATAGCAACAGGATTTGTTTTAGTCTTGTGGTAAATATTTCTTTGGAATAGGATTTTCTTGAGTTTCCTGAGTCCAATAAATATTTAAAATCCACCATCTTTTCCCATCATTTAACAACTGAATGCTATTGACACCCCTCATGAAAGGCTCCTTATCTGATTCACTATGAAAGGATTGATAGGTACTGAAAACCTGGGTTATATTTCCAAAGGTATTTACGGTTCTATGAATTTCCTTTTCGAAGAAACCATTTTCCACCAACCAGCTTCCTGAACTTTTAATATAATCCTCAGGTGTCATAAAACGTGCTTGATAAACACCTTCTTTGTTTTTCCCGGATGGAATTAATTTGGCATCAGGATGAAATAAATACCGCATCAATTCCCAATCTCGTTCCTCACCTTTTTCACCTGAAATTACGCCATAAAGTGCTGATATAGTACTATCTAAAGTTTTTACTTTATCTATGTTTTTTTCAATGGGCGATTGGGCTTGCATCGTTATTGATAAAACAAACAGTACAGATATCAGGGATTTGAGTTTTTTCATTTGGTTTATTTCACTAGATTCAAAGTTAACATTAGTTTAGATACTTCCCGGGATTTCAAATATAATTTCTCTTAATTATTCTAGGCATTTCTATTATTGAAATTGCGACAGATAAAACTACAAAAATTTTGAATCATCGAGATTCGTTCTATATCACATATCCATCTTCAGGTTGCAGTATTTTTCTAACCATGGCTTTCAATATGTTATTCCTACAAGTTTATGGAGGTGAGTTTTATCTTTTAATTGACTTAACATAAAATGAGCAACATCTGCACGTGAAATCATTTTTGTCAGTATATAATGTCCTGCTTCGGAACCATGTTTATATTTGATTCTTTTCTTTCCATTGGTAAGTTACCCGGGACGAGCAATAGTCCAATCCAAATTACTTTTTATAATGAGCTTTTCCTGATTTTCATGATCAGAGGGTCGGTAAACCTGACTTTCGTATGACAAGCAAATAAGGGTTGGAAAAAATTAACTCATTCGGTTTATGTTTCGAACATATTATTCTGTTGAATTTAAATAGAAAAACAAACCCCTTTAACAAAATTGCCGGTAAACCCTATCTGTTTTCAAATTAATTATTTTTAACAACCGGCTGAGTCCAGGCCATTTCATACAATATATTTTCGATGGGATTATGATGAAGCTTTGTAGAAGTAATTTTACATCTTACGAAAAGAATATCATCATTTAACTCAAATGTGGCCATCGTACCTTCAATAGATTCAAACTCTTCTGTTTTTGATTGCCCTTTTCTACATCCAATGAAGGAGATCGTATAGTTGATTCCAGTTTCCTGAGCTACTTCAACTGATAATTTATTCTCATCAAATACCAATTCTTTGAGTTTCACACCTGTAGTGGCATAAAAACTTCCTTTCTCCATGGCATCTATTAATGATGCGGGCGTGAGTGAATCCGCTTGCACCATGATCCAACCTCTTCCTGCATTGCTCCACTTACTATCTTTGACATGGTAATGATGAGTATCATCAGTGGCAAGGCCATACATCAATGGTTTATTATTTTCTATGTAGGAGATATTGATTTGATCCCACATTTCTTCTGTCGACATATGAATAGAATCTCCTAAGTTATGAACCATGGGATGGCCATTAAATACTTCAAAAAATCTTTCTCCTTTTAAGGCCATCATATCTTCAAGGCTAACGGAATAAAAGAAGTTAGGGTGATTTATATGCGGAATCATCGGCGTACCTGTTTCAAGTCTTTGTTTGTTCACCGCATCGATATTATTTTGAAGAACTTCTAATATACTATGACCTCCTTTGGGTTCAATTTTATGTTGAATATTGGTAGCATTCACATGCACATGTTTGTCCTCAAATCTATCTGTAATTTCCTCAGATCTAATAATGAGGAATTTACCCTTCTGTTCATAACGTTTTTTATATTCTTCATGAGTTTTTAATTTTACCTGAATTCGACCAGAATCTAATCGATGATTCACCCAATCTTCACCATATTTTTCGAGGTAGTTTTTAAAAGCCATTTGGTAAATAGAATCCTTAGAAATTGTAATCCATTTATCTCCTTCGGCTAAGATATTATGGTCAGACAAGGCTATAAAATGATAAGCATTTGATTGATACCAATCTACAATTACTTCGGGAAATTCATCTCCATCACTCCAATAGGAATGTGTGTGGAGATTGCCCTTATACCATTGCTTTATCGTCTTTTTCTCTGAATCATATTTTTTGTCTATACAATTTGTAAACGCTACAATGCTAAATAAAATGCATACTGTTTTTAAGTATTTCATTGTGTTAATTTTAAGCCCAAATATTTGGACGGTGAAAATCAATAATTTATAATAGTATACCTAATCTTCAAAAGTGATGATCACATTTCCGATTTTTTGACCCTTTTCAACATAGCTATACGCATCGGAAATCTCTTCCATCGTATACTCTCTATCTATTATTGGCCTGAATTTTCCTTGTCCGATAAGCTTTTTAATCAAAAGAACGCTTCTTTTACAATCATATGGAATAGGAAATACGACTTTTTTAGTTGCCTTCCCGCCAGGCAAGACGCCAATAATTTTGGTAAAAATTGAGAAAAATATATTTTGGGCCATCCAACCTAGTTCAGATGATATATATATTCCACCCGGTTGTAATAAGCGTTTACATTTACCAAATGAACTTTTCCCTACCGCATCGAAAACCAATTCATATTTTTGATCGTCCATTGTAAAATCTTCTTTCTGATAATCAATAACTTTATTGGCTCCTAATAATTTTATTAAACCTAGATTTTTCGTATTACATACGGCTGTCACATTGACATCAAAATATTTTAATAGTTGCACTGCTGCTGATCCAATAGCTCCTGTTGAACCATATACTAGGACTTGGTCACCACTTTTAAGATCCACTTTATTAATCACATTATAGGCATAATGAGCTCCTTCCAAACTAGCTGCCGCTTCTTTGTATGATATGTCACCCGGAATTGTAGCAAGAGCTTTATCCTCTGATAATGTCAAATATTGCGCGTGAGAATTTAACCCCGTATCTTCAAACCCAAAAACTTTATCCCCAATTTTAAAAGACCCGACATCTTTACCAACACCTTCAATCATCCCCGCAAAATCAGTTCCAAGAATTGGATTTTTTGGTTTTAACAAACCTGTGAACAAACGCATAATCCAAGGTTGGGCTCTGAGCATGGCACAATCTGTTCTATTCACAGTTGTTGCATATACTCTTACCAATACCTCATTTTCTTTGGGATTGGGTTTGTCCATATGACTTAGCTTAAGCACACTCGGTGGTCCATATTGTGTATAAATAATGGCTTTCATCACTGTTGGAATAATTCTTTTATTGTTCGATAAATCTTATTTTTCCTTTTTTAATCATTTTAATTCCCAATATTATCAGCGTAATAATTAGTGCTAAAAAGTAGATGGAGGTTGCCATACTTTTTATAATGGAAAAAATATTTGTTGTAGTCGCAGTAAATTGAGCTATGTCTGGATATGATTTCAGCATCATGATTATTCCCATATTTTCCATATAATCTGCTACTCCTGCAATTATTGGTAACAAACATAGATAAAAATATTCAGAATCAAATTTGTTTAGTTTTTTAAGAAAATAACCCATTAACAGGCAATAACTTATTGCGAAGAGAAGTGGATAAACCATGTCAACTGGAATTTGATTGAAAAGATACACTTCACGTCCGTTTTCTCCAAGAGTACTAAATAGGGATTGAATGTATTCAAAATTATAGCCGGTCGGCATCATATCCAGCAATTTCATCCCATTCGAAAATTCCATTGTTTTTGGAATTGTAATGGTGAGCATAAATGCATAAATAAGATTCGTAAGAATAAAAAATATCAATACTTTTTTTCCCGATATATTTTGATCTATCATATGAACCAATCGTTTCATTTTATTTCTTGTCAATTAATTAAGCCCAGATTCTTTAAACAATCTTTTTGGTTAAAAACCAATAAACAAGATAAAGCATACCTGGTGGAAATATTCCCAGAATAAAATACGGATTTGTAATTAAATCAAAACGCATCAAAAAGAGTCCGAACATTCCAATTACAGCGATAACACCTCCCAGGCCTTCCTATTTAAATGCAAGGGTTAATCCAATAATGGAACTGATTGGAAAAAAATAAAAGTAATCGTTTCCTCTGAGTCTAAGAACTTTTCACCAGTTTCCTCTTCTCCAAAAATGTGTGCAATTGTAAAAAACAAAATAAAAGACAAAATAATTGTTCCCCAAATTCTTGCGAGCCATTTGATTAATTTTATGATTTTTATCTCATTATTCATGCCATCTCAATAACCAATTATATGCCAATCTTTAAATTAAAGCATTTATTTAGTCAGATGGATATACATTTTTAAAAGCTTCACCAACCCTATATTGAGCCGATAATTTCAAGGCCACAGTATCCTTAAACCTGGTTATATTTTTAATTTTAACCATCCCATTTTCCTGAATAATATTTAGTTCTATGTTGAGTGTATTATTTATTTCGGGGTTGATTAAGGCCATAAATTTTACATTGGAACACTTTTCCATAAACAATTTAGAACCAACAGTATCTTCAGTAATTTCTTTGATAATTTGCATCATACAAACCCCAGGCATTACAGGATTATCAGGAAAATGACCCTTAAAAATTTCATGGTCTTTATTGATGTCGATATCAACAGATAACAGTCCTTGATCCTTGCTAATATTCTTTGATTTTATCTTGTAAAAATTTTCTAATATCATTTTTTTAAATTGAATTTATAGGCCATTCCAAATTGAAATAAGGAATTGGTTCGTGTATTATTATCATCAAAAAACTCATCTGTAAAAACGCCTATTGTGCCTTGTTTATACCTTGCCTCTAGGATTAATCCAAAATCAAACTGATATCCCAAACCTCCATAAAAGGCAAGATCCAAAAAAAATGTATCGCTATCCCAACCATTATTGGCAAGACTGATAAAACTATAATCTAAATTTAAATCGATACTTACACCAACGAGTAAATGAAATCTTTCATCATTCATAACAAAAAACTTATTTGTCAATCCGATTGAAATATAATTGATATTGACACTTTCATCCTCAAAAAACCTAGAATTCGCTCCTTGGCTAGAATACGTGAGTTCAGGTTGCAACGCGTAAAAACTTGAATGTTGAATATTTAAAAAAGCACCAAGATATAAACCTGTTTTCGAATCCAGATATGTATTTGTTAATGTGGAATAATTTGCTCCTATCCTAATACCGGCTTTTGCTTTTTTTTGAGCTTGAATCATAAAACTCACAGTAAGCATCAAAAATGCTAAAATTAACTTTCTCATGTATACATTCTAAAAATTAAAAATAATAAATTCCATAATTAAAACGATACTAATTACTTATATATTTTAAATGAATAGACATTTTTATATTTTGATGCTCTATTTCAATACTTTTGGCTATTCCATTTTCCACTTGATTAAAGTTCAATCTCATTTTTTCTTTGTTTTTAGTTGTATTGATAATTTCAATTAACTCTTGATTTTCAATGGAGAAAACATAATAGTTAAACTTTTTATTTAAAATTGTTTGGTATATACTTTCATGATCCTTTGAGAATTCCTTTACCACCTTATTCTTCTGTTTTACAAGGATTTGAAAATCATTTTGCAGGGTATTGATAATAAATTTTTTATTGAGTACATCCGAACTATAATTCAACTTTACAATGTCATCCATAATTTCAAAATCAAATATTTTTTTACCAAATTCTGAGGTTAAAACGATTCGATGATGGTCCTTTTTTATTTTTTTTATAATGAGTATTCCTCCAAATTTATGCTTGAATACATTGAATCTGGCTTTGTATATATAGTCTTTTTCAAGATCGGAAAAGTAACTATTTGATATAATATCAATGGAAGGGCTTTGCTTCATAAACCCTTTGGTAGTTGACAAACTGCATGAAGCGAATACGATTAAAAGACAACTAATTAGAAAATTCCGAATCGGTAACTGGCTCATTTAATATTTGATTTAAGAATTTTAACAAGGTATAATCCTCAGAAGATTCTATCATTTTAACCTCTATGACATTCAATGTAACTTTATCAAATTTAAGTACAAATTTGCGAATCAATGATTTCATTTTTTTGTCAAGAGGGACAAAACTTACTATATAATTATTAGTACTCTTATGATAGGTAATTTTAAATTTACTTTCATCAAACATATCTCCTTTAACACTTTTAATGATTAAATCATTTAAGGATTTGAATGTTTTATGTGAGGCCAAATTAATATCACTTTTATTACCATCATCATTGATATATAATTTATTATTTTTAAAAATGGCACTGTATTTAAAAGGACTTTGGTATTCCCATTTGATAAAATTCGGATATTTATAAACCAATTTTCCACTTGATTTGATATCATTCGACAAAAAGTCTAAATGTTTGTATTGCTCAAAATCACTAATTATAGAAGTCGTGCTTTTTGATTTTTCTATCACTTTATTTCTTAAATCTTTGGCTTCCAATACCGACATGGATGAGTTCTGGGTCATGGCAATATTTGAAACGAATATTAAAATTATCGGAAGTATATAGACTTTAATCTTCATAGGCTTTATGATTGAACAACTCCTCTAAAGTAATTGATTTGAAGTTATTATTCTCTAAAAAATGCAATAATTGACTCAAAATATCGACACTTTTTTCACTAGTATCATGCATTAAAATTACATCACCTTTTTTAATTTTCGATTTGATATTACGCATAATTTTCTCTGATCTTTTTACTGTAGTATCATAGGTTCGAATACTCCAACCAAAAGTTTTTAAATTCAACAATTTAATAGCTTTGGCTATATTTGGGTTGGTCACCCCAAAAGGAGGCCTGAAAAATTTCAATTTTAAATTGGTAATTTCATTGACCTTTTCTTGAGTATGTTGAATATCTGCAAGAACTCTTTTTGTTGACAAAAAACCATAATTATTGGAATGAATAAAAGAATGATTCCCTATTACATGTCCCTCAGCAAGGATCCGTTTGATAATTTCAGGGTGCTTTATTATATTTTTACCAATACAAAAAAAAGTAGCCTTGGCATCATACTCCTGAAGAAGACTTAATACCTGTGGCGTATATTCGAAATGTGGCCCATCATCAAAAGTCAGTGCAATCACATTTTCCTTAATCTTATCATTCTTGTGATCTGCCCTTAAAAAATAATTCCAGCGAATATGAAAAGAACCGATGACGGTTACTATAAGCCATAGAATGATGAGTCTAAAAAGCCACCAAAAAGAAATATCCCATGTGCTTTTCAATAGTATAAAAACTATGAAAAATACAAGGGTTATCATATTTACATTTTTAAATGTCAGCATGAATTTAATAGTGTAAAACTGTGATTTTCACCTCTATACTGATTGTATAATAATATATTCTTTAGCGGAAAATTGGCTTGATCGTTCAATTTTAAAATATCCGGAATTTCTTGTTTTTTCAGAATATGACAGGCAGTCCACATCCCAAATGCCGAAACAGAATTATACTCACCGGAAAGATGTTTATAATATAATTGCTGTATGTTTTTAAAAATAGAATCTTGCAAATAACTGTAAACGGAATCATATTCAATATCTCCATTAAGCCCCATAATTATAGCATCAAGATCAGAAATATTCAAATTATTATTTTTCAAAAATTGAATCAATTTAATTTCTATTTCAGTTTCACCTAAAGTATTATACATTGAAACATCAACCAACTTGGCATAGGATTCATTCGTTTTTTGGTTCTCCAATACAAAAAATTGAGCCCCTTCGCTAAAAATGGCTCCCTTTGAATTCTGTTCAATTGGCGACGTATCTTTTACATGTCCAATCAATTTATACAAACTGGTTGTATATTCTCCCAATTCGTCAACAGCTCCAACCAAAACGTTATCTACTTCATCTTCCAGCATCATTTGGGCATCTATTAAAGCTGACTCAAAGGAAGTGGCACCGTGAACATAGGTAACATTATATGCCTTGCAACCCAATCCCAAAGCTATTTGAGCACCAACGGTATTATGTGTTGATTGTATAAATGAAGTTGGCGTCAGGTATTGTTCATCATTATCGATAATATTTTTTAAGAATTTATCTGAGTCTTTTACACAACCCATACCTGTACCTGAAATTATTGCTTCGGGTGTTTCCAGTCCAGCCTCCTTCAATGCAAGGGTAGATGCAACCACCCCCATTTTAACGCCATTAGACATACGCCGGATCATTGCAGGTTTTATATATGCTTTATAATTAGGCTTGTGTGCATAAACAACTGGCTCAGTCAATTGTTCAAAGTTTTCAAAAACAGTATCTATTGAAGAATTCTGAGCCGACACGCATCCTATTCCATTGATATAACAATTCTTCATGATTCAGGCTTTTGAAAAAATTAAGGTAGAGCAATTGCCTCCAAAACCAAAGGAATTTGACAAAACATGATTTATTTTTTTATGTAAAACATCAATCACAGGAACAATATTTGATTCCGAAATGGGTGTTTCAAAATTCAAGTTCGGAAAAATAATATCCTTTTGTAGGGATAAAATTGAATATACGGCTTCTATTGCTGCAGCGGCAGCCAAGGTGTGTCCGGTATAAGCTTTGGTCGAACTTAAATCAGGAATATTTTCTCCAAAAACGTTCAATATGGCATTACTCTCCGAGCTATCGTTGTTTTCAGTAGCTGTTCCATGAGCATTGATATAGTCAATATCATTAGGTGATAAGTTTGCAAGGCGTAAAGCCTTCTTCATTGCCAGGGTTGCTCCTTCACCACTTTCTGAAGAAGCTGTTTGATGAAAAGCATCATTTGCGTTTGCATATCCTGACACATAGGCCAATATCTCTTTGTTTTCCTTTTTTACAATTTCATCAGATTCCAATACTAAAAAAGCGGCTGCCTCTCCCAAATTTAAACCGGTTCTGTTTTTATCAAATGGTTTACAATTATCTTCAGAAAGAATCATTAAAGTATTAAAACCATTGATGGTAAACTTTGATAAACAGTCGCTTCCACCAACAATGACTCTATCCAATTTACCGGCTTTGATCATTCTGGCGCCCAACATGATTGCATTGGCTGAAGATGAACAAGCCGTACTTATGGTAGTGACAAAATCTGTAATTCCTAATTTATTGGCGATTTTTGTGGTCGCAGCAGCAGCGGGGTGACTTTCAATATACTTTCGGTTTTTTGTTTCCTCAAATTGCGAATAATAATGCTTTTCAGTCATATCCATTCCTCCTACACTTGTGGCCGAAATCAATCCTGTTTTATACGCTGTTATTTTTGTGATTTTAGCATTTCTCACAGCTTCCTGAGCTGCAATCTGAGCCAACAATGCTGTTCTGGAATAATTATTTGTATCGGGCAAATCCAATATTTTAATCAATTCATCATTGGTTGCTTTTATTTCTCCAACTTTAATCTGATTTTTATGATGTGTCTCTATATTTTTTATTCTGGATATTCCCGGTGTTTTATCAATCAAAGATTGAAAATTTTCTTCAAGGTTATTCCCTATTGAAGAAATGATTCCCATTCCTGTGATGGCAACACCTCTAGCCATGATTATTTGGTTCTGTTGCCTGTGATATATAATGCCATGGTATCAATAGATTCAAAAATGGATTTTCCTTTTTTAGGATCCGATAATTTGATACCATAATCTTTGTCTAACATCACAATTAATTCAAGAGCATCGATAGAATCTAATCCCAATCCATCTCCAAATAAGGGGTCGTTATTTTCGATTTCTGAAATTTCTATATCTTCTAAATTAAGGTTTTCAATAATTTTCTCTTTCAATTCTAATTTTAAATCTTCCATGATCAATCTTTATATATTCTTATTAAATTTTTCTCCGTATGCTCTATGTTGCCCTTTTCAGACACCAAATATAAAAAAGCTTCACAGCTATCTTCATCTATATTTACCCAACCGGCCAAAACACTATTACATTTTTCAGTTTGTATTAAGCAATTTTCATAAGTATGATGAAAATTTGCATTATATTTTTCAAAAATAAAAAAAGCATTCTCACTTTTCAATTGACGTTTGATACTTATTTCTCCAATGCCAATATTAGGCAATGTATAAACAAAAACCGCAGGACTTGGAAAATAATTTTCACGATCATTAATCGAATTCTGATACTTTCTGTCAGTATCTAAACTTGAAGCATTATTTGAAAAAATAATTGCTGTATTCCTATCAACTAATGCCGTTTTATTCAACAAAATTTCGGCTCCCAAAAAAGCCAGTTTGCTTAAACTATCCATTTTAAAAAACTTAGAATATTTTATTTCTAAAGTTTTGTAAACATTTTTTAAAAATGTCTGAATATCATGGTTTTCATCCTTGAAAATAGGCTTGCCATTTAAAACTACCTGATAGTCTTTAATTTTAAGGTAAGCCTGTATAAATAATTTTTTAGTCAATATTAATCTTTTTTTTACAAACAAATAGGGTATGATATTCTCCAACATTTAAGTCCTCATTTACCATTAACCCTGCTCTATCAACCAATTTACTCATGACTTCTGCCGAATACATTTTACTATTACCACTCGCCAAGGCGGTGAAATACAACGATGTAGCCTCCAGAATAAACTTGGCATTATCAAATTTTTGCCTATCTGTAAATGTTTCCATAATAAGTAACTCCGCTTGATCATCCATTGACTCAACACAAGTTCTTAATATTTTAACAATTTCATCTTCAGAAAAACAATCTAAAAATTGACTCATCCAAATAATATCGGCACCTTCAGGAATCATTGGATTTTCTGATAACCAATCAATTTCATGTCCCGATATTCTATTTTCAAAACCTTCATCTTTAGCATAGGCAATTGCCTTTGTCAATTGTCCCGGTAAATCCACTATTTTTATCTTAACATCATTATTGAATTTACACGAGCTGATTGCAAATTTACCCGTATTCCCCCCAATATCAAATATCACTTTTGGATGTCTTTTAAAAATTATTTCCAAGGCATCATCAAATACATCATCCGAATAATGATGATCAAAATCAAACCACGATTTTTGAATTTCCGGTGTTAATTGAGACAAACCTTCATATATTGTTTTCCAATTACCCAATTCTTTCAAGCCCTTAGGGCTACCCGTTATTATGGATTCATTTAAATGATGTAATCCCTTATAGCAAACATCATTTGTAAAATTTATATTAACATCAACCGTATTATTAAAATTTAAAAAATAACCCGTTTTGGTTAACTCATAATTATTTTCAGAATTTTTGATGACAATATCGGAGCTTTCGGCTATTTCCAATAAAACACCAATACCATATGAACTAATGGATAGTTCCTGAGCAATCTCATCGGTCATAATACCTCCCTCCATTCTTCTTTCAAAAATAAGGTCTAAAATCCCTAACTTTCTAAGAGAAACTGTGGCTTGAAATACAAATGGTGCAAAAGCGATTTTTTGCGCTTCCTCCAAGGCTTCTATAGCTTTTAATGTTTTAGTCGACATGCTTATTTTGGTTATTTGATTTTATAAATGTAAGCGATTTTAATGAATGCAAATCATGGCTTGAACTATTTTCTATTAAAAAATGAATTTTCCTCATTTATTTTTATTTTATTTATTTTTCTACTTTTTTTAAAATTATGGCCGCATTACTTCCTCCAAAACCGGAAGCTGTTTTTAAAAACATATTCATTTTCTTTTTCTCTGTTTTTTCAATGATATTTATGGCATATGAAACACCCAACTCATCAAAACCCTCAGAAGCTAAAAGGGTGTTATGAACTAAGGATTCAATTCCTATTACGATTTCTAAAAGTCCTGATGCCCCTAAAGTATGGCCATAATATCCTTTCAAACTATTCAGCGGAATGTCTAACATGTTTAAACGATTGAATGCAACCGATTCCATTTCATCATTAAAACTTGTCGCGGTTCCATGGGCAGAAATATAATTGATTTCCTTTTCAGAAATCTGAGCTTCACGCAATGCTGATTTTACACTCAAATACAATCCTTCACCAGTTCTTGAAGGCCCTGAAATATGATTGGCATCGTTACAAGATCCGCTTCCTAGGATTTGAACTGTTTCATTGGATGTATTAGAAATTGTCGAACTTACTAAAACACTTGCGATAGCTTCACCAATATTAATTCCTGATCTGTTTTTCGAAAAGGGTTTGCAGGGTGCATCACTTATCGCATGAAACGATGTAAAACCGGATAAAATAAATTCGGTGACCAAATCGCCACTTACGATAATAATATCATCATACATTTTAGATTTGATCAATCTATCGGCAACGGAAACTGCTAAAACTCCCGAAACACAGGCATTTGATAATAGAATCGCTTCATTTTCAAATTTAAAAAAAATTTGAATTTGTTTGCCAAGCACCGATAAATAGACCCTTTTTTTATCTTTATAAAATTTCGATTGAGGAGATAATACATCAATATTCCCTTTTGTAGTTGATATGATTAATCCGGTTTTTTTTGAAATTTTCAGTTTCGACTTTTCGAGAATATCGTAAACAGAAAGCAACATCATTTTTTCCAGACTGGTGTATATATCTATATTTCCCAGCATAGAAAACTGATCGTCTATCCTATTTTTATCGATTAAAGTGCCATAAAAGGATTCACCATTTTGTCTACTATGCTTTTTAATACCCGATTTTTGATGCATTAAATTATTAAAATTTGAGGCACTGTCAAACCCCAATGAGGAAATTATATGATGATTTGTGATAAAAGTTTCTCTCATACAATCTATTTTATTAAGCCGACTTTCTTTTTCCATGCCTTAAAAAAAGATGGAAGGTTTAAGGATAAATCTCCATTGACCTCAACAAAAACCTGAATGGTTCTTCCTAAACAGACCACTTTACCCTCAGTATTAAATATTTTATAGGTAAAAATCATTTTAGCAGCAGGTACATCTTCAAAAGTTGTTTCAATAGTCGCGACATCACCATATTTAAGAGGTAATTTATGCCGACTGAATGATTCAACTATAGGTGTTACATATCCGTTATTCTTGATATCTAAATAAGATAGACTATGTTTTCTACCAAAAGCTTCTCTACCTTCTTCAAAATAAGAGATATAATTACCATGCCATACGATTCCTAAAGGATCGGTTTCATTGAATCTAACACGAACGGTTGTTGTATCTTTAATTGTCATTTTTAAACTGTATTTTTTGCCTTATCATAGTAAATAGAAATCATTACCAATATGATAAAAAATAGTCCTAACAAACTAATTTCAGGCAATATATCTAAGAAGCTTCCATTTCTGATTATCACGTCATAAAACCCACTTAAACCCCAGTTCATTGGTGATAATTTTGCTATTATCTGCATAAAATTAGGCATCATAAATATCGGAATCCAAACCCCTCCAACAGCTGCTAAAAGAACCACGGATGTGGCACCAAGTGGAGCTGACTGTTCTGTAGTATTTGATAAGGTACCTAATAATATCCCAAAACCTATAGCTGCCAAACCGCAAAAAAGAGCTACTAAAAATAATAAAAAGTAACTTCCATTAATAGAGAATTCAGGCAATCCCAAATAAGGAAATAAATAAAACCCAACGAACAACATTAGCAAGAATTGCAACATACAAACCGTTAAATAGATGATTATTTTTCCACCCAAAATAGTGGTATATGAAATGGGACTGGTTTTTAAACGAACAAAGGTTCCTTGATTTTTTTCGTTTACAATATTGATTGACAATGGTATTACTATAAAAAATATAGCAAACAATGCCCAGGCCGGAACATTATGTTGTACTGAATTAGGTTCAATTTCCTTGTTTTTCTGATGAGTATTAACTTCTAAAAAAGTTATAAAACTAGAATTATCAAACAATTCACCTTCAATTTCCAACTCCCTTTGAAAAGCATTATAGATACTTTGTGACTCAATTTTTGATACCATTTTATCAATGGCATTCTTGACTCCATTTTTAAATGACGAATGAGCCACAGGATCAAAATACAATTTGATTTGTTGAACATCAATAGGAATTTCAACCGTTAAATCTTCTTTCTCCTCCATACTAATTTCACTCAAAATCCTATTCACATTTCGAGAAACTTTGGCATTTAAATTGGCTGTCAAATTTTCCGGAATAATAATAGCCATTTTATATTTGCCCTTTAGAACCAAATCATTGGCTTGATTTTCATCGATGAATTTTTCATTGATTTTACGAATAATTTCAAAGTTGTTTGTTTCCTCTAAACTGGTAATAATACGATGTGATAATTCATCGGCATCGTAATCTACCACAAGAATTGGAATTTTAACATTATCTGCATTTACAAAAGAACTATTTTGAATCAAAGTTACCGTGATTAACAGTACCAAAGGCATTAAAAAAAGAACGACCAAACCACCCAAATCTCTTTTTAGAAGTAAAAACTCTTTATATGTTGCTATTCGTAACTTATACATAATCCCGTAATTCTCCTCCTGTTAAATGAAGATAAACATCTTCTAATCTTCTAGCTTTTTCAGTAGCATTGATCAATTCGATCGGGCTGCCTTTTGCAATAATTTTACCGCTGTCAATGATCGCTACTCTTGTACAAAATTGTTCTGCTTCCACCATATGATGTGAGGTGTAAATTATGGTGGTACCCTTTGAATTCAATTGTTTCAGATGTTGAATGATCACGTTTTTTGATTGAACATCCACACCAACTGTTGGCTCATCCAAAAACAATATTTTTGGATTGTGTAATATACCGGCTATCAAATTTATTCGACGCTTCATACCTCCTGAAAAAGTTTTCACTTGCTTATTTGCAAATTTTAAAAGCCCCAAATTCTTTAAAGAAATATGAATAACATCGTGTAATTCTTTTCCTTTCAAACCATACATTGCGCCAAAATATAATAGGTTTTCAAAGGCAGTTAAAGTTGGGTATAATGCATATTCCTGAGGAACTACTCCAATTAAATATTGTATTTGTTTTCTATTCTTTTTAAAATTTAATCCATCTATTTCTATGATTCCTGAACTTGGTTTTAACAAACCACTCAACATAGAAATAAGGGTTGTTTTTCCTGCCCCGTTAGGCCCTAACAATCCAAAAATCTCTGATTTTTTAACAGTTAAATCCATAGGTGATACTGCATAATCATCAGAATCTTTATATTTTTTGGCCAATTGATTAATTTGAATCATTATCTCATCCATTTAAGCAACTGCTTTTCTTAATTCTTTAAAAAACTTTTCCTCTTTATCTGCCAGTACATCCATTTGATTTGCAATATCATTATAAGCGTCATTTTTAACACTTCTGTTTTTATAAATACGAGATGCATCCAGTGCAAAATCTCTCCACAAATCTCCAATTACGGTCATTTCTTTGGATAATTCAACCAATTTATTATTCGCTAGTATTTTGCTTGCTTCTTGTAAAAAAGCTGCGTAGATATATCGAAAACCACCTCCACCGGTACCAATTTCTTCTTGCATTCTAACGATTTGCCCTAAATAATGATTGGCTACTTTCACTCCTTTTTTTACAGGCCATTTTCTCACTAGATTAGCGGTCAATCTAATTCCTCTCACTCCAACAATAGGTATCGGAGCCAACATATCTCTACAAGTATTTTTTATCCCTTTTACAATGGCCTTTTCCAGCTGTAACTCTTTCGGAAAATTAATGGGATAATAAATATGTCCCTTTGGAGCAAATGCCCCCTTTGCAAAACGAACTTTTTCAAGTTCTTTTGCAGTCAAAGTCGTTACTTTTTCCATAACCGGATCACTAATTAGATAGTAATCATCTTTCTTACCATACACGATTAAATTATGGGCATTAAAATGAAAACGATATTCATCGGGAAAATAAGTTAAATTATAAACGCCTACTTGTAAACCTACCGGGTTATTATTTCTTAAATTTTCGTCTAATCGTGCTTTTGCCTTTTCCCGGTTTTTGAATTTTTCTTTTTTAATTTTTATACCAACTCGCTTGGCAAATCGCTTAAAAATTTGCCCGGGCATTGTGCGATACGTAATAGCTGGGGCATGATTTATCTTTAATAAAGGAATATAACAGAACAACAAACCAGAGCCAATTCCAAAAACCATAGGCTCACTTATATCATAGCCATTATATTTCATTAAATTGGATACAACCCCGTTCTCGCAATGCGCCGTTTGGTGGTGCGTAAAATCAATCTTCATATTCAATATTCTTTAATTTTTCAATAGAAATTTCAAATACATCGGCATAATTTTTCAATATTTTCGATGATAATTTTTTAAATACTGAGGGTTTAAAATGACGTTTTAATCTCCATGTCCATATTCCGGCATAACTAGACAATATATTAATATCCATTTTATGAAGCTCCATATAATATTCTATGGGACTGGTTTTCTCATTTAGCACCTTATATTTCGCCTTACTTATACGTTCATTTATATCTTCAATAGCATTATTCAAAGCAATAGTTTTAGGATCCCAACCAGAACTCTTGGCGGTAACATAATTCCCATCATCATCAACTGCATAGCAAAGTTCTTTAAAATTCGCTGAAGCCAAATTACTTTTATCTTGTGGAACATCCTTTTTTTTCACAGGTCTAAATTTTGATTACTTATTTGATCATAAATTAATTAAAAAATTGAAAATCCCAATAACTAGTGGAATATGCACTTTGTTCTCATATAAATCCCGAGTTTTTGATATATATTCCCATTTTTGAAGAAATTTTTAAAATTTATTAATATTCATTTTGTCTTTATATATTTATTGTTTTTTAATGGCCATATATAACATTCATACACTCATTTCTTTATGTGACTATATTTATAATTATCGATGTTTCATATTTCAAAAATTATTTTACTTCCCTGATAAACAAATTCAATTGACAAGATAACAATTCCTTTTCTCCATCATAAACATTACATTGTAAATTACAAATACAATATTGATCTGTATCAAATCTTGAAATTAATAATGCCTTTGAAATGATTGTCGTTCCAACCGACGGACATGAAAAAATTACAATTTTTTTTATGGAACTTATAAAACCAATTAATTTGGTTCCTTTCCCTTCCAAATCATCATCTTCAAAATAACTTTTACCTACAATTGACGAACAAGTTTGTGCTGCGAATTCAACCAAACCAACTTCGCTAAAAACACTATTCTCGACAAAAACGCAATTTTTATGAATTTTAAATGAAGTAGATACATGTTTATCATCTAATGACAATACCTTATCCACCAACAAAAAAGGTGCTCGATGCGGTAAGAAATTAGAAATATCTATTTTTTCAAGATTGATCATTACTTTGCGATAACTGTTTTCATCTGACCTGAAGCAACCATTTCTTTATTAGCATTATAAACATGAATCTCTACGAGAGTAACTCCCATAATTACATGCAAAATTTGAACTTCGGTTATAATTGTTTCGTTCAATTTTGGAAGTGTCAATATTTCAATTTTTTTTATTGAACCTAAATATCCTGTTGGTGCTTGTTCGCCTTTAAGGTAATATTCATAGCCAGTATGCAAGGCTACAGTTTGTGCCATATTTTCAATCAAACCGGATTCCAATAACACTCCACTATCAAAAAAAATATTATTCTTTCGAATGGTTAGGGATGAAACGACTTTGGTTTTTGAAAAATACAATAAAACATCTACCATAACAAAAGGTTTTTTTTGAGGTATTAAATGTTCTATATTTTTTATTGGTTGATCAATAATGTTCAAATTAATAAACAGTTAAAAGGGAATATGCATATAAAAAACGAGAACTTTCCGGAACAGAAAGTAATATTTTATCTCCTTTTTTTAATTTACCCGACTCCATCAATTCTTCCAGCATTAAGTAAATAGATCCAGAACCAATATTTCCTACTTGACTCAAATTGATAAACCAATTTTCCAATGGTACATTCACACCTTGCTTTTGCATTTCATCAAATAATTTGTCCTTAAAAAAATAGGAAGAAATATGTGGTAAATAATAGTCGATATCTTCTGGTTTGAGCTTGTTTTTTTCTATCGCTTTTTTCAAACTGTCAACACCTTTTTCAATGATGTTTTCACTCAATAATTTCACATCCTGTTTGATGGCAAATATTGATTTTTCATTCCATGATTGTGAAGGGAATTCACTCCATGATTTCAATTCTCCATTTTCAAGTTTATCACTACCGGCATACATACAGGTTTCTAATTCAAAAGCATAAGAATACCCTTCCATCCACTCAATTTTTAAGGGCATTTTTCCTTTGGGTTCATTCTCTAAAAGCATGGCTCCGGCACCATCGGATAACATCCAGCGAATAAAATCTTTATTAAAAGATAAAATTGGTTTTTCTTCCAGATCCTTTAAATGAGATATTTCCGGTTCAAAAACATCCGATTTCAACCATGTTGAAATTCTTTCTGAACCCGTACAAACGGCATTATTTGTTTGCCCCGATTTTATAGCCAAAAATCCATATTTTAACGCATTCATACCGGAACAACAAGCCCCAGAGACTGTGTTTACTTCCATATTTCCATTTTTCAAAAGTCCATGCACCATGGATGCGTGTGATGGTAAAATTTGATCGGGACTTGTCGTGCCACAAGAAAGCAACTCCATCTGATCACTTTTGAATTCATCATCAAACAATAATTCAATAGCAGCTTTGGTTAATTGTGCATTATTATGTGTTACTTGATGATCGCCATCAAGGGCATAATATCTTGTGGTAATTTTATTATTTCTGAGCACCAATCTTCTCACCTTTGATTCCACGCCATTGATAATTCCCAATTTAGCTTCCATCTCATCATTGCTTATGGGATTGTTGGGTAAATATTTTGAAATTCTAGTTATGTAAACGTCCTTCATTGTTATTACTTCTACTTTAAATCTATAGATGAATAATATTGTTTGTCTCTTTTAATATTACCAATTAAAGGCACGTAAGTTAACAAAAATAATGCAAAAACTATGGGCGCCATTACCCAAATAGCAAATACAAGATACATATTAAATAATTTCATCCATCCCTTCCGTTTTTCACTTTTTGGTTTGCTTTTTTTGGAAATTAAATTGGCCCATTTAGCAAATAACACATTAGCTCGCTTGTCCATTAAAACCAAAAAAGGTTTGATCTTAATTGCTTTTTTTTCAAGAAGTTGGTCTTGTAAGGAATCGAAATTATTACGCAGCAAATTTTTCAAAATAACAGGACCGAATTTTGACGATTCATCAATGTCTTTATCCGAAACTCCGGGCCTTGGGAAAATACCTAAATATCTTTTCTTCACGCCCGAAAACATCCATTGAACAATTGTAATCACACTGATATGATTTATATGTCTGTCAACCAAAGCAATATTACCAACCAAATTAGCTTGCTTTTCTAAAAGCAATCTTTTCACTTTTTCTTGAGCTTGTATCCACATATTTCTACAGCCAATAACAGTAATAACGGGCGTATCTTTTAATAATGAATTTGCGATTTTAC
>SMVA01115120.1_pt1 | contig 33746 bp, 29 predicted proteins | sample 2456451 | NCBI WGS metagenome assembly SMVA01 (sample SAMN11095933, study PRJNA526329) | marine sediment metagenome | biome: Marine sediment; feature: Surficial sediment; material: Deep marine sediment; isolation source: Hadal surficial sediment | place: Pacific Ocean | collected 2014-05 | depth... | reverse complement strand
GACGACATCACTACGCGGATCAACGCGGATTGCCAAACGGCGTCACGAAAACGACGAGTTCCGCCGCGACCAGCAATCGGCGTATCGGCGAGTAACAGAACCGGGATGCGCTAGGCGCGTTCCGAGAGTAGGGAGAGACATGATGTATCGCGCAATCTTCGCAACCCTGGCCCTCCTGTTGGGCAGTATCGGCCAGGCCGGGGCGGCTCGGATCCTCGAACAGAACGAAGGAGCTTACGAGCTGCTGCTTGGCGAAGTCAGGCTACCCCGTGGAGAGACCAGTTCGGTGCTCTTCAAGCCTTGCGAGGCGTGCGCAATTACCTTACTTCGCGTGAGCACTGCGACCACCTATGTCGTGAACGGCGAGCCGTTGGAGTTCTCGGACTTCTTGGACGCCGTGCAGGCGATTCGCCGGCTGAGAAGAAGCGACCAGAACACCGCCGTGGGTCTGTTTTTCGATATCGAGTCGCGGCGGGTCACCCGGCTGCATATCAATCACTTAGGCTGGTAACCGAAACTGCGCGCGAGCCAGGAAGGCACGTCATTAGAATGAGGGACGAATCATGAGTGTTACCAGCAAACGTGGCGCGTGGCTATTCGCCGGGACACTCTGGGCGCTAGCATCTGGACTCCCCGCCTTCGCCGACGACACGGAGCTTTTCGTCTCGAACTCCAGTCAGTTTTCGAGCACCGCTCAGCCCAACATCCTCTTTATCATCGATACCTCGTACAGCATGCTCACCGAGATAGAAACCCAGGCCACCTACGATCCGGAGACCCTCTACGATGGTAGCTGTAGCGCCGATCGGGTGTACTGGCGCACGGGCCCCGGCAATCCCCCGCTCTGCAACACGTCGTTTTGGTTCAACGACGACGCGTTGATGTGCGATGTCGCCATCCAGGCGTTTACCACTAGTGCCGGCCGCTACACGGACGGCATGGCCCAATACGACCCCGGCAACCAAGACCGTTGGGAGTGGCTCCACCAAAGCCGGAAAGACCGCCTCGTGGAGTGCCAGGACGATAGCGGCTCGCACGGCGACGTCTCTGGCGTGCTCTACGCCCAAAACGGCGATGACACTCAGCTTTGGAGTGCCGCTGAGGTGGACGAGGTTGCGTGGGGCCAGTCCCCGACGAACCGGGTGTATACGATCTACGGCGGCAACTACCTGAACTGGTATTACGGCCCGGTTAGTACGTCCACGCGTCTTCGGCTCGTGAAAGACGCGGCTATGAATCTTCTGCACACCATCAACGGCGTCAACGTCGGCCTGATGCAGTTCAATACCAGTGAAGGCGGACCCCTGGTCTACGCGATGGAGGACATCGCTACAGCACGCGACGCTATGGCCACCGCGATCAACGATCTGCCTGTGACTTTTTGGACGCCCTTGTCCGAGACGCTGTACGAGGCCCATCAATATTACGCAGGAGGGAATGTCTTCTACGGCGACCCCGCCTACGGGCACGGGCCATATTACTCGGTGTCGAACAGCCGCGCCCCGCCCGGCTCCGGCACCTACAACTCGCCGATAAAGTACGGCTGCCAGAAGAACTACATCATCCTGCTCACGGACGGTGAGCCCACCTATGACACCAGCGCCGAAACTAAGATCGAGGCGCTTCCGGGCTTCGCCGAGCTAGTCGGGGCCGACTGTGATGGCAGCGGAAGCGGGAGTTGCCTGGATGACCTGGCGGAATATATGTTCAAGGTGGATCTCGATGGCAATCCTGACAACGGCACGCAGAATGTTATAACCCACACCATCGGATTTGCCGTGGACTTTCCCCTCCTGGCTTCCACAGCATCGCGAGGGGGTGGCGAATATAATACGGCCGACGACACGGCGTCGCTGTCGACGGCGTTAACCAACATCGTCACGGAGATTCTGGATAGCAGTACGACCTTCACCGCACCCACAGTGGCCGTAAACAGCTTCAACCGAACCCAAAATATCAACGACATGTTTATCAGCGTGTTCGACTCATCGGGAGACGTGCACTGGCCGGGTAACCTGAAGAAGTATCGCCTGCGCGTATCCGATGGGGAAGTCGTAGACGCTAACGACAATCTCGCGGTGGACCCGGACACCGGCTATTTCGTCGACACCGCCCAGAGCTTCTGGTCTGCGGAAGTGGACGGGCCGGACACTACCGCGGGAGGGGCCGCCAACCTGCTTCCGGACCCTGTGGCGCGTGATGTGTATACCTACCTGGGTGATCCGGTCCTCAGCGCTGCCACCAATCGCGTCGCCAGCACCAATTTGCTGATCGACGATGCGCTATTGGGCATAGGGCAGCCGGGTGATCCCACGCGGAGCGATCTCATCAATTTTATTCTCGGCCTCGATGTGACGGATATTGATAACGACACCATCGTCGACGAGCCACGCTATCAGATGGGTGACCCACTGCATGCGAAACCGATATCGATCATCTACGGTGGAACCGTGGGCAGCCCAGACATCGACGATGCCGTGGTCTACTTCGCCACCAACGACGGTTACCTCCATGCTATCGATCCCGAGACAGGTGTGGAGATATGGAGCTTCATCCCGCCGGAGTTCATGGACGATCAAGTCGAGCTGTTTGCCAACGCGGCTTCACCTGACAAGCACTACGGGATAGACGGCAACATGACGGTGCAGCACCTGATGAAAAATAATAACGGTATCGTGGAGCCCGGAGAGGGCGAAAAAGTGTATCTCTTCTTCGGCCTGCGCCGAGGCGGGATGTCGTACTATGGCCTGGACGTCACCAATCCGGATATCCCCCGATTCATGTGGATGCTGGACAGCGCGACCCTCCCAGGCGTGGGACAGACCTGGTCCACCCCCATGGCCAGCCGAATCGACATTCAGGGCGCGGCTCAGAACGCCGACAAGATGGTGCTGGTCTTCGGCGGCGGCTACGACCCGACCCAGGACAACAACGTCGGTAGCACGGACATCCAGGGCAACGCGATCTACATCGTGGACTCGGTCAGCGGCTCGCTGCTCTGGCACGCCAGCGACAGCGGCTCGAACCGCAACCTGGCGAAGATGCAGTACTCGATCCCGTCCGACGTCAGGGTCATTGATCTGAATGCCGATGAGTTCGCCGATCGAATGTACGTGGCGGACATGGGTGGGCAGGTCTGGCGTTTCGACATCTTTAACGGTGAGTCGGTCAGTAACTTGATTACCGGCGGCGTCATCGCTGAACTCGGTGGCGCACCGCAGGACCCACCGCCGGTCGCCGATACCCGACGCTTCTACTATGCGCCGGATGTCGCCCTGGTCAATGACTACAATAATAACTTCGTGCACGTCGGGATCGGCTCCGGCCACCGCGCGCACCCCAATAGCGAGTTTACCGAGGACCACTTTTATGCGCTGCGCGACTACCTTGTATTCGGCACCCGAACCCAGGCGGAGTACGACGCGGTCACGCCGACGACCGCAGCCGATCTCGTCGACGTCACCGATGACATCAACGCGGACGTGCCCATCGGCAGCCCGGGCTGGCGCTTCGAGTTGCGCGATGGCGGCTGGGTGGGTGAGAAGGTGCTGGCGGAGGCCCGCACGTTCGATAATCAGGTCTTCTTCACGACTTTCAGCCCAGAGGCCAGCGCCACTGCAGAGGACTGCCAACCTGTATTGGGCACCAATCGCCTGTACGTCCTGGACGTCTTCACCGGCGCACCGGTCAATAATCTGGACGAGGTCGGGGGTGAGGAGATTCTCACTCAGTCCGACCGCTACGTGGAGTTCCTGGGCACGATCGCCAGCGAGGTGGTCTTCCTATTCCCGTCGCCGGACGATCCCGACACCTGTGTCGGTAATGAGTGCACTCCGCCGCCGATGGCCTGTGTGGGTCTCTTCTGCTTCCCGCCAGGGTTCGTGAACGACCCGGTGATGACATTCTGGAGCCAGGAAGGCGCTCAGTGACGAGTTAGCGAGTCAGGACCGTCTTCACCGGTCTCGCCGATGGACGATGCGATAGAGCGCCGGCAGGACCACCAAAGTCAGCAGCGTCGATGACACGATTCCTCCGATGACGACCGTGGCTAACGGTCGTTGCACCTCAGAGCCAATACCACTGTTGAGCGCCATCGGCACGAAGCCTAGTGACGCCACCAGTGCGGTCATCAATACCGGACGAAGGCGCGTCAGCGCACCTTCGACGATCGCTTCATCGAGAGGCCGGCCGGAGGCGCACAGATCGCGGAAAAACGTCACCATGACGAGGCCGTTCAGCACCGCAATCCCTGAGAGCGCGATGAACCCGACCGCCGCCGATATGGAAAACGGAATGCCGCGCACCAGGAGCGCCACGAGGCCGCCAGTCAACGCCAACGGTACTCCCGAGAAAATCACCGCAGCGTCGCGTATCGATCCCAACGCCACAACGAGCAGGACGACGATGATCAGCAGGGTCATCGGCACGACCACCGCGAGACGGTTCGTTGCCGATTGCAGATGCTGAAACGTGCCACCGTACTCGATCCAGTATCCAACCGGAATATCGACTTGTTCTTGGACCGCGCGTTGCACGTCCCTGACGAACGAACCGAGATCGCGCCCGCGGACATTAGACGTGACAACCACGCGACGTTTACCGTTCTCGCGCGGCACTTGGTTGTAGCCGGTTGCCAGCCGAAGGTCCGCAACCTCCCGCAACGGAACGTAACCACCGTCAGTGAGCGGAACCGGCAGAGAGGCCAGCTGATCGGGGTCAGAACGCAGATTTTCGGGTAGCCGCACGACGATATTGATACGCCGATCGCCCTCATAAATCTGTCCGGCGACGACGCCACCGATTGCCGTGGCAACCACATCCTGCAGCTCGGCGATCGTCACGCCGTATCGTGCCAGCACGTCGCGCTTCGGCACCACCGTCATGACGGGTAACCCGGTCGCTTGCTCCACCGCCACGTCCGCCGCGCCGGGAACTGCGCCGATGGCCTGCTCGATTTCTCCCCCGAGTCGGATGAGTTCGTCGAAATCGTCGCCGAAGACTTTCACGGCAAGCTCGGCGCGCACGCCGGCGATCAGCTCATTGAAGCGCATCTGAATAGGCTGCAGGAACTCGTACCGGTTACCCGGAATCGGCGTCACGAGTGCTCGCAGATCGGCCACGACGTCGGCCTTCGGTTTCCTCGGATCAGGCCATTCCTCGCGCGGTTTGAGGATGATGAAATTGTCGGCAACACTCGGCGGCATCGGATCCGTCGCGATCTCGGCGCTGCCGATTTTGGCAAATACGCGCTCGACCTCCGGCATGTCTCTGATCCGGGCTTCGAGCTGCATTTGTAGCTCGATCGCCTGTTGCAACGAGGTACCCGGAATACGCAGCGCGTGCATCGCGATATCGCCCTCGTCAAGGGTCGGCACGAACTCGGCGCCCAAACGAGTGGCCAGCAGACTCGCCGCGACAACCAGCGCGGCAGCAGCGCCGACCGTGAACCAACGAAACCGCAGCGCAGTTTCGAGCACCGGTCGATAGATCCGTCGAGCCCCATCGACGACCAGGTTCCTGTTCTCCGGGACCGGTCGGCGAAACAGCACCGCAACGCTCGCGGGGATAAATGTCACCGATAGAATCATCGCGCTGACGAGTGCGATGACGACCGTCGTCGCCATCGGGTGAAACATTTTTCCTTCGACACCCGTCAGCGCGAATATCGGGATGTAGACAGCCGTGATGATGCCGACGCCGAACACCGCCGGGCGTATGACCTCGCGCGTCGCGTCGCGCACGACGGCCAACCGTTCCTCAATCTTCTGTTCCCCGCTTCGGCTCGCTTCGCTGAGCCGCCGCAGGCAGTTCTCGACAATGATCACGGCGCCGTCGACGATCAGCCCGAAGTCGAGTGCGCCGAGACTCATCAGATTGGCGCTGACTCCGCTCTGCACCATGCCACTAATCGTCATCAGCATCGCAACCGGGATGACCATCGCCGTCAATAACGCGGCACGCACGTTGCCCAACAAAAGGAACAACACGACGACGACTAACAGGGCGCCTTCGAGCAGATTCTTTCGGACCGTGGCCAAGGTTTCGTCGACAAGTTCGGTGCGATCGTAAACGGCCGTCACGGTGATACCGGGCGGCAGACTAGGCTTGATCTCTTCGAGCTGCTCGGCGACCGCGTTGGCCACCACTCGGCTGTTCTCGCCGATCAACATGAAGACCGTACTCATGACGACTTCGCGCCCATTTTGCGTCGCTGCGCCGGCGCGGAGCTCTCTACCGGGACCGACACTGGCCACATCGGAGATCCGTATGGGAATACCGTTCTGCTGGCTGATCACGATGTTCGCCAGGTCCTGCGAGCCCGCCGCCTGGCCGGTTACACGTATCAACCATTGCGCACCGTTGTATTCGATGAATCCGGCGCCGCGATTGTCGTTGTTCTGCCGTAGCGCCGTGACCACATCCCGATACGTCAGCCCGAAGGCCAGCAGCTTCACCGGATCCGGAGCAACCAGTATCTCCTTCTTGAATCCGCCGACTGGATTGACCTCGACGACTCCGCGCACACGCAGGAGCTGCGGGCGGATGATCCAGTCGTGAACCGACCGTAGATCCGTGGGCGTGACGGGCGTACCGTCGGCATTGACCGCGTTCGGCTCCGCATCCACCGTGAACATGAAGATCTCACCTAGCCCGGTAGCGATCGGGCCGAGCGCCGGCTCCAGCGAAGCCGGAAACGTCGCCCTTGCGGCGTTCAGCCGCTCCGCAACCTGCTGGCGGGCGAAATAGATATCCGTATCGTCCTCAAAGACGATCGTAATTTGCGACAGACCATATCGCGATATCGAACGTGTGTAGTCGAGTCGCGGCAGCCCCGCCATCGCGTTTTCGAGCGGGACGCTCACTCGTTGCTCGACCTCGAGAGGCGTGTAGCCCGGCGCCGGCGTATTAACGACCACCTGCACGTTGGTGATGTCCGGTACGGCATCGATCGGCAATCGTGAGAAATTCCAGACGCCCAGGCCGGAAAATAGTAAAACGAATATCAGCACAAGACCGCGTTGGTCGATCGAGTATCTAATAATCTGTTCGAGCATGGTACGACCCTGTCTCAGTGATCGTGGGAAGCGCCGGACTTTTCGATGTCGGCTTTGAGCACGTAGCTGTTTTCCGTCACGTAGCGCGTCCCTGGCTCAAGGCCGCCGAGCACCTCAGCCCACTCCCCCGCCTGCCGGCCCAATCGCAGCATACGAACCTCGTATTGATCGCCGACCTGGGCATACACGACCGTGAAGTCGCGAAAGCTCTGTAACCCGCTCCGTCTGACCGCGAGGGGGACGGCGTGCTCTGCTACCTGGACTCGTGCAGTCACGTAAGTTCCAGGCACCCACGACCCATCGCTGTTGTCGAGGACGACCCGAGCCGTGACCGCTTGGTTAGCCTCTGCGAGGACGCTGATCTGCGAGATCGTGCCCACGCTGGCCGGCCCATCCGTGGCCGGCGCGACAGTCACGTTTGCACCGACGCGCAACCGCGATCGATCGCCGGGGAAGACGGCAAGCTCGGCCCACACTGACGACGTATCGACAATCGTAAACAAACGACGCCCACCGGTCTGCTCACCCGCATGCGCGCTTCGCTCGGTGATGACGCCGTCGATGGGTGCGTTAATCGTGTACGGATTGAGACTCTCGTTACTCTCGACGGTCGCCAGGGTCTGTCCCTGTCGCACCATTTCGCCGAGCGACACGTCGACGGACAAGATCGCGCCATCGAAACGCGCGCTGACCTCCCGGACCCGCTCCCTATCGGGCACGATGCGGCCGTAGACGGTGATCGTTTCCTCGATCACTGCCGGGCCCGCCACCATCGTTTCGAGCCCGAATGCCTCGGCCATCTCCGCACTAATCCTCGTCCGCCCTTCGAAGCTCTCGTACTCCCAGTGATGCGCCCGGCCGTCGTAGGACGCATCGATCGAAACGACGAACGAATGCGGCTCGTAGATGGTGGCGGTGCCGCGCAGGAAGTCTGCCTGCGGGCGGAAGCCGATCTCATCGATTCGGTTGCCCAGGCGCGTCAACCGGACGCCGAGATCAATACTCTCCGGGCCGAGCGGCCGCCCCCCATCCGTCGCCCACGCACGAAACTCGGGCGGTACGCCGGTCTCGAATATCGCCAGTTCGAGGACGAAGTCGCCGTCTACGAGTAAGTTGCCATTGTGAGGCCCTCGCTGCGGTGCTTCCTCCGCCAGGGCGTTTCCCATCGCTCCCGATGAGCTACTTTGCCGCTCACTGTCGCACGCGACGAGCGCCCCGACGAGCAGCAATATTCCGAAGAACCGTGTTCGTGTCATCATGGCTGACCTCATTGCGCCGTGACCGGTTGCGCGAGCCGCACTCCGGTCAAGCGCTCAATCTCTATGACGATTCGATGAGCACCGATGTTCGCTTCGAGCAAATCGCTGTTCGCTTCGAGTAGCTCCGCTTGCACGACAGTCCATTCGAAGTAGCTGTAACGTCCAAGCTCATAGGCCCTGCGGGTGTCTGCGAGCGCGCGTTCGATGCGGGGAATCACATCCTCTGTCAACCGATCGGCGAGTTGTGTGTTGTGCCTTAACTCCTGGTAGAGCACGAACAACGCGGTTTCGATCCGGACGCGCGCCGCGGTTGCTTCGGCGTCGATTCGAGCAACGTTGGCGCGAGCTTCGGCGATGCGCCCCTGATTGCGGTCGCGCACGGCCAACGGAATCGTAATACCGCCGATCAGGGCCAGATCATCCGTGCGCTCGATCCGGCGCACTCCGGCATACACCCGCCAGCTCGGTTTGCTCTGTGCCTCGGCCAAGCGCAACTCGGCTTCGTTCAGCCGGTGCTGCGACATGAACCGGGCAAGCTCAGGGTTCTGCTCCGCGCGAGACAGCAGCGTCTCGAAGGGCTCAACTGCCGGCAGTGCCTGGAGCTCGCCGCTAACCGATCCGAAATCCGGCCACGTCTCACCCCATTGCGCACTCAGCCGATGATACGCGGACAGCAGCTCATGCTCGTAGTCCTCCTCGAGCAGTTCGGCGCGCGCGAGCTCGGCCTCGGCGCGCGCGAGATCGGCGTCCAGCGCCCGGCTCGCGGCGACCCGGATCGTGACCGCCTCGACGGTCTCTTCCGTCAGACGGACAGCTTCCGCCGCGTTGCGCAATCGCCCCTGGTAGGCTAGACAGGTCACGAATCGGCGAGCGGTTTCTGCCGCGGCATCGAGCCGCGCGATCTCGGCATCAACTGTGCGGAGAGAAACGCCGGCGCTTGCGGCATCGACGAGCCGCTCGCGGACGCCGCGCTCCAGAATCCAACCGAGCGTCACGGTCGTCTCGGCGCTATCCAGGTTGTGGAAAGCATCGCTACCGAGCGCGTCCTCGACGGCCACGCCGAGTTCCGGGTTGGGAACGAGTCCTGCCTGCAGCAGCCGGCCTTCTGCCGCCTCGATCTGATAACCGAAAACGGTCAGATCAGGGTTCCTGGCAATAGTTCTCGCGAGCGCCTCCGGCAGGCTGATGGTCGGGCGAGTCGCCGGCGAGTCAGTCTGCGCCCAGGCGAGCGCGGTGACCATCGATAAACACAAGCACACGCTTAAATGGCGCGCGAATAAGGTCCACATAAAACGGATCTCCCATCGCGGTACAGCCTCCGCAGAAATTACCAGCGGACAGCTGATACAAGCGCCCATAGGGCGCACGAACGAGTTTAGTGACTCGGTGAGTAGGAGAGGTGCGGGGGTGCACGCAGAGGCGGTCGCCAGCGCGTGTTGCGCACGCTGGGCCGTGGAACGGCAGCGTTCTTCGGGGCACTCCGATCAGCCGGCCTCAGGACGGTAAACAGCCCGAGCCCGAACCAGACAAGGAACACCAGCAACTTCGATGCGCCGGCGCTAAGCTCGACGACCGACATGTCCTTGTCACCCTCATGATCCTGATCGCCGGTATGTTCGTGACGATCATCCGCACCGGCGAAATGCGTGTCTGTCCCGTGAGTGTCGACGACCTGGCCGTGCACATGCGTGCCCTGCGGCACACCGGCATAGCCATCCGCGTTGACGTGCAGGTGTAAACCGCTCACCTGCAACGCGACGAGGCTCAGACCGGCGGCCAGCAAGATGGGATATGAGAGGCGGCGCATGCGAGAAGTATAGCAAAGACAGCCTGATACGTAGGCGGCCCTAACGACTCTGCCGTTCACTGGCCGCTCGGTTCCAGCGAATACCCGCGCCACAGGGAGAACAGAGCGGGGAACACAATCAGCGCCGTCAGCAACGCGGAAATGACGCCACCGACCATGGGTGCTGCAATCCGCTTCATTACGTCCGCACCGGCGCCGCTGCTGAGCATGATGGGCATGAGGCCTATGCAAGTGGATAGCCCGGTCATCACCATCGGCCTGATTCTATGGCTTGCTCCCTCAATGATGGCGTCCCGCAGTTCGCTCGCGGTTTTGACCTGGTGTTCCCGATATGCGAGATCGAGATAGAGCATCATCAACAAGCCGAGCTCCACCGCCAAGCCGGCGACCGCAATCATGCCGACCCACACGGCGACGCTCATGTTGTAATCGAGCACCCAGAGCAGCCATACCCCACCGGTCAAACTCAACGGCAGAGAAAGCATGATGATCAGCGCTTCGGTCAACCGTCCTCTGTGTATGTACAGCATGAAAAATATCAGGAGCAGTACCGCGGGCACGAGCACCTGCAGTTTCGCTTTAGCGCGTTCGAGGTATTCAAACTGGCCTGCCCACGTAAGCCGGTATCCGGCGGGAATCTCGACGCGATCGGCAATGACCGCCCTGCCCAGCTCGACGTAGTCCGCGATTCCGATGTCCTGCTGAACGTCGACGAAGACGAAACCTACCAATTGCCCGTCCTCGCTGCGCACCATCGGGGGACCCGTGCGAAAAACTATATCCGTCACCTGAGTGATAGGAATTTGCGCACCGGTCGGTGTTGGTACCAGCACGCGCTCCAGCGCCTCTAGATCGTCTCGATAATCACGCGAATAACGCAGCAGTATCGAGTAGCGTTCGCGACCTTCAATCGTCTCGGAGACCTGCATGCCGCCCACCGCAGCAAGTATGACTGTCTCGATATCGTCAACGGTTAACCCGAAACGTGCGGCGGCTTCGCGGTTGATATCGAAATCGAGAAAATAACCGCCCGTTGAGCGCTCCGCAAACGCGCTTCGGGTATAAGGCGCCGTGCGCTCGTCCATGAGTAGCGCCCGTTCGATAGCAACTGCGGTGCGCTCGATCGTCTGCAGGTCTGCGCCGAAAACTTTGATGCCCAACGATGAGCGAATTCCGGTTGCGAGCATCTCGGTCCGCGTCTGGATTGGCATCCAAAAGATATTGGGCATACCAGGAATTCGGATTGCTTGGTCCATCTCGGCGATCAGATCATCCCACGTAAGGCCCTCTCGCCACTGATCCTGGGGCTTTAACGTGATGACCGTCTCTATCATCGAGAGCGGCGCGGGGTCCGTGGCGCTCGTCGAACGTCCCACTTTTCCGAACACATGCTCGACCTCGGGAAATTGGATCAGCACGGCATCCATGGTCTGTAATGTCTGTGTGGCCTCGGTGATGGACATGCCGGGCAGCGTCGTCGGCATGTAGAGAATCGAGCCTTCGTTGAGGGGCGGCATGAACTCGCTACCGAGCGAGCGCAGCGCGGGCACACTGACCACGAGTATCACGATAGCGACACCTACGACGACCCAGCGCCCGCGTACGGCAGCTTCGACCACCGGCCGGTACATGGCGACGAGCGCGCGCGTCAACACATTCCGCTCCGAACGTGTACGACCCCGTATCAACCAGACCGCAAGTGCGGGGACCAACGTGATCGATAACAGGGCCGCGGCCGCCATTGAGTAAGTCTTCGTAAAGGCCAGCGGGCTGAATAGGCGGCCCTCTGTTCCTTCGAGAGCAAACACCGGCATGAAAGAGACTGTGATGATTAGCAACGAAAAGAAAACGCTGGGCCCCACCTCCTGCATGGCCTCGATCACGACCTGCCCGCGCGTTTGCGTATTGGTTTCGGTTGCCAGCCGTTTGTGGACGTTCTCGATCATGACGATCGCCGCGTCAACCATGGCGCCGATCGCCACCGCTATTCCGCCGAGTGACATGACGTTGGCCGTGAGACCTTGGTAGGTCATGGGAATGAATGCGAGTAAGACGGCTACGGGGAGCGTCACTACGACTATCAGCGTCGATCGCACGTGCAATAGAAATATCAGAATAACAACTGAGACGATCAGCATCTCCTCGATCAGCGTGCGTTTGAGCGTATCGACGGTCGCCTGAATCAACGTTGATCGATCGTAGACCGGCACGATCTCCAGGCCCTCCGGCAGGCCGGGTTTCATATCTTCGAGGCGTTGCTTGACTCGATCGATGACAGCCAGCGCATTACTACCGTAGCGCATGACCACGATTCCGCCTACGGTAAGACCTTCGCCGTCGAGTTCGGCTTGCCCCCTTTGCATCGCGGGACCGAGCGTCACGGTACCCACGTCGCGGACCGTGACCGGGACGCCACCCGCCGTGACCTTTAATACCACCGACTCCAGGTCTTTAGTCGAACTCACGTATCCACGGCCCCGAATGAACTGCTCATGGCCCGCGATCTCGATCACACGGCCACCGACGTCATTGTTGGAGGCACGTATCGCCGCAGCGACGTGCTGCAGTCGGATACCGTAGGCAGCCAGCTTGTTCGGGTCGACGTTGACCTGATACTCCTTCACATAGCCGCCCACCGAAGCGACCTCCGCAACGCCTTCCACTGACTCCAGAGCGTACTTGAGGGTGAAATCCTGCAACGAGCGCAGATCGGCGAGGCTCAAGTTGCCGGTTCTATCCACCAGCGCGTACTGATACACCCAGCCCACGCCCGTGGCATCCGGGCCGAGCGTAGGCGTAACCCCCGCCGGGAGATCGGCGGTTGCACTATTCAGGTATTCGAGCACGCGTGAGCGGGCCCAATAGATGTCGATCGAATCTTCGAAGACGACATAGACGAACGACAGTCCCATAAAACTTTGGCCGCGCACGAACTGGACCCCGGGCGCGGCGAGGAGAGTCGTCGTCAGAGGATACGTAATTTGGTCCTCGACCAGATCCGGACTGCGGCCCGGCCACTCGGTGAATACGATCACCTGCACATCGGAGAGGTCGGGTATCGCGTCCAGCGGCGCCGTCACAAGCGCCCGATAGCCCGCAAACGTCAGTGCGGCCACACCGGCGATGATGAGGAAAGGATTACGGCCGCAATAACCGATGAGCCTCGCGATCGGTCCGATTGGAGCGCGGCTTACCATTGGTCGAGTCCCGATCGAAGTCGACTCTCGGAAGCAATCAGGAACGTGCCCGAGATCACAACCCGAGCGCCCGCCTCGAGTCCATCGATGACCTCGATCTGTTCGCCAGCCCTGAAGCCCGTTTGAATGTATCGAGGCGCCAGCAAGCCATCGCCGAGATCTTCGAAGACGACGCGGCGTTCTCCGGAAAATATAACCGCTTCGATCGGGACCACGAGCCGCTCGCCAAGATCGGCGTAGAGCATAACCTCGGCGTACATCTCGGGTTTGAGCAGCCCATTAGGATTGTCGAGCTCAACTCGAATTCGGGCCGTGCGGCTTTCGCCATCGAGAAACGGATAGATATAGTCCACCGACGCTTCGAAACGTTGATTCGGGAGATAAGGCAAAGTCACGACGACGGCCATTCCGGGCGCAACGATGCTGAGGTCCGCCTCGTAGATCTCGGCTTCGACCCAGACGCGGGACAAATCGGCGATCCTCATCAAAGTCATGCCTGCACGATGCGCGGTCCCTGCAACGATGTTCTTCGTCACGACCGTGCCGGAGCGCGGCGCGACAATCGGTATATAGTCGCGCGGCGTACCCCGGCGATCTAACGCCGCGATCTCCGCATCGGTCACGTTCCACAACTGCAAGCGCTTGCGCGCCGCGTCGACCAGAGCGCCCGTCCCGAGCCGACGTCTGACCTCGAGATACTCCTGTTGGGCTGCCAGCAGGTCCGGCCCATACACGGTGAAGAGGGTCTCTCCTGCCTCCACCTGCACACCCACGTAATCGGCACTCAGCTCCCCGATCCAGGCATCGAAGCGCAGCGTTACATCGGTTAGCGTCGTCTCGTCGTAGGTCACAATACCGACAGCGCGGATGCTGCGTTGCATCGGCATGCGCCGTACTTCGCCTGTCTTGAGCCCGATCGCCTGTCTGCGGCGTGCGTCCACGGTGATCGTGCCGGGCGGCAATTCCTCCGGCGACTCATCTCGCATAGCCCGTTGACCGCCTGAGATCATCGTCAAGCCGGAGCGTTTGGTGGCTAGATCAAAAATAAGCGTGGCCTGGCCGAGGCCTTCCTTACTGATTTCAACGGTCAGGGGCCAACTGCCGTCCATCGGCAACGTGAACGGCCCTTCGTAGCGCCCGGGCGCCGTCTGTTCAATCGTAGCCGGTGCTCTCATTTCCGGCATCGCGCCCATGGCCAGCATCGTCGCGACCACATTGATCTTCGCATCGTCCACTGGGGCACCATTGAGATCGGTCAGTACGATCAGCACGCTGTTCTCACCGATTTTGGGAGTCTCGGGGTTGACACGGACGGACAGCCGAAACGGACCGGCCTGGTTCATCGATGCATCCGGAATCGCACCCGCCGTTTGATCCTGTTCGCCGGCCCAATAAAGGCCGATGCCGATTCCTGCCATCAACGCGATGGCAACGACGGGTATAAGAGCTATGTATTTCTTCATGATCATCACCTATGGCGTCCTCGCCGCTTCGACCGGGAATGTGGCACTCGCAATGCCTACTCCAACCAACGATCCACCCGCTGCTCGTTCGAGTTCGGCGCGCATGCGCCAATAGTCCGCGCGAGCCCGCTCATAGCGCTGCTCGGTAGCTAATAACTGTCGCTCAGCGGTCACGACGTTGATGAATTGACCGGCACCACTTCGATAATCCGCGAGTGCCGCGTCAAGATTGTTTTCGGAAAGCTGCAGCAGGCGCTCTTCATAGAGACGAATGACCTCGATGGCATGGTGTGTGTGAGTGTATGCGCTTTCCAGCGTCGCAAGAATCTCCAGACGCCGCGCCGCTAGCCGGTATCGGTCACGTCGCAAGTCCGCACTCGCCGCATCGCGTTCCGCCCGACGCCTGTCTCGATACAGCGGGACGTTGATCGAAACTCCAATTTGCAGGCGCTTGTCTGCCGGATCGAGCGTACCAATATATCCGACACTGACATTGAAGTCCGGAAGAAACGCTTTGTCCGCCAGGTCGACTTGGGCGCTTGCCGCGGCAACTTGCGCTTCAATACGGCGAATCTCCGGGTGACCGACTTCAGCGCTCCGACGCAGCTGCTGAATGTCCGGTAGCGACTCCGGAGATGCGATCGCGGCCGGCGGCGGCAGTGGATCGGCCGGATCGCGATTCAAGAGTGCGTTGATCCGGGCGCGAAGGCTGATACGGTCGTGCTCCAACGCCAACTGCCGCTCCTGTAACAACACCGTCTCGACTTCTACCTGCAGGACGTCTTGTTGAAGCGCGAGACCGGCCGCATAACGCGTTTCAGCGACACGCGCGAGGTCGGTCAACAACGCTTGAGTAGCCGCATTGATCTCGATCGCGCGATGCAGATAGTGCCATTCCGCATAAGCCTGATGTGCTGTCGCAAACAGTTGCAGGCGAGTTGCGTCGAGATCTCGGGCGGCAGCGTCTGCCCTATGCGTCGCGATTGTCCGTCTTAAGTCCCGCTTGCCTGGCCACGGTAACGGCTGGCTGAACTGACCGATGTGGCGGACGCCGATATCGCTTCCGATGCTGTTGGGTGCCAGCCCATAGTTAAACGTCGGGTCGGCGAGCGCACCGGCCGGCTCAATCCGGAACGCCGCCGCTTCGGCCGCGGCGGCCACGCTTCGAAGATCAGGATTGTTGGCTTCGATCGCCGCGATCAGCGCTTGCGGAGTCAACGCATCGAGATTCTCCAACGATCCTTCACGACCGGAAGGCGCCGGTTGGGCTCGAGACTCGACTGCTAGCAGAACTGCGACGCAGGCTACCAAGAGAATTGACGCCTTCCAGCGCGCCTTGGAGTGGGCCGTCCGCCCACGAATCGTCGACATGAACACTCTCCTCTTCTAAAACCAAAGAAAGGTGGGTTTCAGAAGGGAGCGCTAGTTCAGATAGACACAGAAGAGTACGTTGAGGGGTGGAGTGGGTAGATCCCAGGCGACGTCGGAGGGTGGGCCCGTACTGCAAGCGCCCGTAGGGAGGGAAAAACGAGCCGCCAATGTGGCGAACAAGACTGGATGGTCATCCAGCGGCGCGTTGGCGAGCCTGACCTGCGGGGTTCGTCCGTCATAGTCGACACGGTCGACATACGTACAGCCCCCCGAAGCACAGTCCTGCTGCATCGGTGTCGGACAGTGCGGACAATGGCCGTCCATCTGGCCGTCCATCGCGCCATCCATCGCGCCATCCATCTGGCCGTCCATCTCGGCGGCCATTAGGCAAGGCTGGACCACCATGCCCAGCCAGACGACGGCCAGCGGCGCCATGATCCGGGGGACCCAGCGCCGACTGCGGTTGCGAATAGGTTGGAGCAGATTCATCGAGCTAATCCTCGGGCCGAGTATAGCGCCATATCAGTCTCACAGTAGTGAGAACAGGGCCACATTTCGTCGTGGGCTCCTGCTGACATCTCGTATTGATATTTAATCCAGGCTTCTCACACGACCGATACCAGCGATTCTTACGCGCTCCTCGGAGACCGTTCCGTAGTAGCCGATGGCGCCCGCACCGGCCATCGTACCAGCCAAAACCCCGCCGTTCATGCTCAATGTCACGTCCGAAGCGCCGGCGAGATCCACCTTTGCATTCGTAACGACGATTCCTCCCAAGTCGATCTCGCTCGCTCCGGCGACGGAAAGGTCCAAGCTCTCGTAACGCCCATCGCGTCCCTCCACCTGATTGGCACCCGTGATCTCGAGTTTGAGCCGGTCACCTGCAAAACCGGATAAGTCGAGTTGGTTGGCACCGGCAAGCTCCAGTTCATTCAGCTCGGGCATCACGATCTCGGCCTTCAGTCGTGTTTCGCTCCTGCGCCACCACCGCCAGTCACCGGATGATCTGCGTTTCAATACGAGCCGGTCTCCTCGGACGTAGACGTTCACGTCATCCTCCAGGCCCTCGGCGTGAGATACTTCGACGTGCCACTCGCCCCCCTGAGTTAGGCTGACCTGCCACAGCCCTTCGATATCAACGCGCTTAAAATCCGCAACGTCGAACGTCGTAGTGATCTGCTCGCCCACGGCGACCGCTGAACTGACCGCCATACGCGTTGTCCCGGTGTCCGACTGAGAAAGGGCCACGCGACCAATCACAGCCATGACGATCATGAGCAGTGTGACGAAGCCCACCGCCGATACGATTACCAGTTGACTCTTTCTCATTTTCTCTTGTCTCCGTCGTCTTGGACAAAGTATTCGGCGAGTTCGTCAATGCCGATGTCAAGGACTCGCATCGCCCGGAAGAGTCTCGGTAACTCGTCACGGACAAGCTCTGCTCTCATCTGATCGAGAATCGTAACGGTCGCGTCTGCACTCACGAAATATCCACGACCCCGCCGATTCTCGATGATCTCTCTATCCGTTAGCGCTTGATAACTCTTCGTGACGGTGTTCGGGTTGACTCCAAGATCAATCGCCAACTCACGAATGGACGGTATCCTCTCTCCAGTTTTCCACTCCCCTTGGAGGATTCGATCACGAATCTGGTCCGCGATTTGATGATAGATTCCCTTGGGCTCGCTAAACTCCATCGCTAACCTGGGTCTCCCTGACCCGCAGCCAGGCCGCGACCCAGCACATGGCCGGCAGGCCAACGAAATAGAGGGCTGTCACACCGATCTCAGCCGCATCGATAACGCCACGATAGAGCGAGTAGAGGTTGTCGATCCTCAGTTCGAGATCGTCGAAAGACGGAACGAGAACAAACCAAAAGATCAGCAGAGCTGCCACGATCAAACCAATGCACGCGATAGTGATTGTAAGTGTGGTCTTGATGAGATGATTCTTTCGGAACCACGCCGCGCCGAGAAAATAAAGGGATTGAACAACTACGAAATGGCCGAACAGGCTCCATCTCATTGAATCAAACGGATTGAACCATTGATTGCGCTGCCCAAAGAGCAGCGAGTTAACTGCCTCGACTACGACAGATGTCAGGCTCGTGAGGACCAACAGGTAACCGATGAAGATTACCGTGACCGACAAGAGCCGGGCGATCGTCTTCTCCAACGCCGAAGCCGGGAGCAGAAGGTACGACTCGTTCTCTGTCTTGTCATGGAGTTCCTTAAAAGCCCGGCTCGAGGCGATTGGGCCCCAGGTAATGAGCATGCCGATAAACCAGGCTAGATAGAAATTCTCGTTGCCGCTGGCTGAACCACGCGAGAGCATCGTGATAATTAGTATGATCCCAGCCAATGTTGCGGAGGTTGTTAATAAGGAGCGGTATCCGGCTATCGCATCGTTGCGGATCAGCAATTCCAGGCGACGGGGGGAAAAGATTTCGTTCATGCCTCTACCCTGCCCGCTTCGAACAGGGAGGAAATTGTCTCGGGGCTCGCGATCACCGATTTGAACAACACTTCCAAATCCACTTGCCCATCGGTGGCGTTCTCGTCCTTCCAGACCGCACTGAATCCGCCGACCGTCGGTTCGCAATAGAGCAATCCCTCGGCGTGACTGTCTGGCCGCGTCGTGCTGTGGGAGATTCGAATGTGGGACGTCACCTGTGCCAGCGTCTGATTGAATAGCACCGTCCCCTCGTGAAGTATCACGATGGGGTCGATCAGGGCCTCCACGTCCCGCACTTGGTGAGTGGAGATGATGAATATCTGTTCGTCAGTCAGCGCTTCGGCGATCAGGCGACGAAACAGCCCCTTCGACGGAATGTCCAGACCATTGGTCGGCTCATCCAGCAACACCAGGGAAGCGTTGCAGGCCAACCCGAAGGACAGCAGGAATTTCTTCTTCTGCCCGTAAGAGAGCGTGGTGAGCTTGCGCTCCCGGGGGAGATCGAATTCTTGACGGTAGCGATCAAGACGATCGTGGTCGAAGCCCGGATAGAACGGTGCACGGACCCTCACGTATTCCCGGTCAGTCATGCCCGGGGTGTTCAATTCCTCCGGGAGAACGAAGAGTTTGGACAGCAGGCCCGGATCACGCTTGGCCGGGTCGTAACCCAACGTGGTCAACGTGCCCTCGGTGGGAAAGAGGAGGCCCGTCATGAGTTTCAGCAATGTGGATTTGCCCGCTCCGTTGAGGCCCAGCAAACCGTAGATGTTGCCTGGCTGAAGGGTTAGATCCATCTCCTGGAAGAGATCTTTCCGACCGTAGCTAAAGGAGAGATCCTTGATCTCGATCATGTCTGCCCGTTGTTAATATTAGTGTCCTAGTAAACTAATACACTAAGATCATAATGTCAAACATCAAGGATTACGGGGGAAACCGATGCTCGCATCGAGCGGTTCGGCGGCGCTTGACACGGCGGATGCGCTGCTCGACAGTCAGGGCCGGGGATCAAACAAGAACAGGAACGCCCATGCGCCGATCAACGCCCGTCAGCCAGTTACTCTTTGTCTCGACCGCCTTCGTTGCCTTGCTGTGCGGCGTCATTACCGGCGCGAGTGCGCAGACGACTGCTTACGACCCCTACCAAGAAGAGGCGCAGAACATGCGGCTCGTCGGCTACAACGATCTGCAGGGCCGTAGCGCCTATCAGCCGGTGATTCAGCAGCAAGGTGATCGCTGGATTGCCTACATCGGCCATCATAATGGCCGCGCCCAGAATCCACTGGCGGGCAGGGTAGAGGGAAATGGTACCTCGATCGTCGATGTCACGGATCCGACGAACCCTGAATATATCGCCCACATCCCAGGTGGCGACGGGGGCGAAGATTCCGAAGCGCAGATGGTGCGAACGTGTGCGGGCAGCGATCTGCCCGGCGGCGTCAACGGCAGTTACTATCTGTTACGCGCGCTCGGCCCGAACGGGCACCAGATCTGGGACGTGACGACGCCCGAGAAGCCGACACTGGTTTCCTCGATGGAGGAGACCGGGCTCAGGGATACACACAAGAACTGGTGGGAATGCGATACCGGCATCGCGTATCTCGTTTCCGGTGTCGAGGGTTGGGCGCCACGGCGTATGACACAAGTCTACGATCTCTCGGTTCCGGCTGAACCGCGCTTCATTCGCAACTTCGGCCTTCCCGGACAGCAACCCGGTGGGTCCGAACACGATGAGATGGCTATTTACGAGTTGCATGGTCCGATTGCCGTCGGTAACCGTATCTATTTCGGCTACGGCACGTTCTTGAATGGTGTCATCCAGATCGTCGATCGCGAGAAGCTGCTGCGCGGCAACCCCGCAGTCACGAATCCTTTCGAACCAACGGACGAAAATCTAACCTATCCGGTCATCACGACGATGTATACCGGACCACGGCTCGGTGCGCATACGGCGTTTCCGGTTCTCGGCATCGACATACCGGAGTTTGCGGAGAACTCCGAAGGCCGCACGCGTGACATGCTCCTGGTCGTAGGTGAATCCTTGCGCAACGAATGCCTCGAGAACAGGCAGATGATGTACATGGTGGATATCACCGACGAGACACGGCCATGGCCGGTCGGGAACTTTCAAGTCCCCGAGGAGAGCGGCGATTTCTGTGAGCGTGGCGGGCGCTTCGGCACCCACTCTTCGAATGAGAACATGACGCCGATTTACTACAAGAGAGTCGTCTTCCTCGCGTACTTCAATGGCGGCATACGGGCGGTGGACATTCGCGATCCGTGGGCTCCTAAAGAGATCGGTTACTACATCCCGCCGATCACCGAGGCGACGACGCAGCGCTGCATCAGCGTGGAAGGCGTCGAGCGCTGCAAGACTGCGATCCAGACGAATAACTTGGACGTCGACGATCGGGGCTATGTCTACGCGGTCGATCGAGCCAATACCGGCCTCCATATCGTCGAGCTGACCGGTTCGGCGCGCGAGGTTGCCAATTTCCAGTGAAGCAGCGCGCCCGGAGTTATCACGTATATGTCATCGCGCTCCTCTGCGGCGGGAGCACGATGCCTGCAATCGGCTGGACGCACTGGGAAGGGTTCGAAGCCGCCGACCCCGCGACCCCTGCTGCAATACTCACGTTCGACAGCGCTGTTGCACGTTATACGGCGTTGGACGCCGAGCCTCTGCCGTGGCGCGCACTTTTCAACGGTGACTCGAGCACGGTCCGCGGACGATCCAGGGCAGAGGCCGGCGCCAAAACCGTTTCAGGTCAGGCGGGCGCTGCGCCGCACACTCCGGCTACGATGAAATAATGATGCCGCGCGTGATACGCGCCGCCGTCTGCGGCATCTATGCAGTCTGTACCCTCACGATTGTCGTCATCGCCGGCGGCTGCACGACGACCGGCCAGACTCTCGGATCCACGGTAGTCCAACGCAACACCGTCAGCGGAATATCCGCCGAGCCGCCGGTGTTATCTGCCGCGCAGCTTGCTCTACTCGCGCGCAGGACGCAGCGCGAGGAGGAATTGCTCGACGCGCCGCTGACGGCGGAATCGGCTGCGGAAATCGCGCTGCTGCATCATCCCTCGGTCGAGCGCGCGCTCGAAACACTCGGCATGCCCGGGTTCGATCGCTTACGACTCGCGCATCTCGTCAACCCGGCCTTCAACCGGGGGCGGCCGCCGAGTACCGTAGAGACCAGGATCGAGAAGCCTCTGTCTGTGAATCTGATGACCTGGGTCATTATTCCAGCTCTTGATTCGAGCGGTTCCACTGAGGAGCGCACCGCGCGCGTGCAGGCTGCCGATGAGATCGTTGCGCTACTCTTCGCTGCACGGCGCGCGTGGGTCAGCGCCGTCGCCGCACGGCAATCGGTACGTTATTTCGAGGACGTCGTAGTGGCGGTGGAGGCCGGCCGCGAGATCATGGAGAGTATGCGGCGCGTCGGTAATTCCTCGGAGCTCGAGACACTGCGTGCACAGACTCTATATGCCGATGCCGTCGCGCACCTCACCACCGTACAGGTGACGGCTGCGATCGAGCGCGAGCGGCTCGTTCAGACGCTCGGACTCTGGGGCATGGACGCCGAGCGCGTGCGGTTTCCCGAGCGGCTACCGGATCTGCCACCTGCGCCGGTCGGGGCCGACGGTCTCGAGGCGCGAGCAATCGCGCAGCGCTTCGATGTCCATGCCGGACGGCTCGAAGGCCTCGCAGGCGAGGCCGGCGTGAACGCGCGTGCCGACGTGCGGACTGCGTGGCTTGCCTATCGCGGCGCGTACGATCTTGCCCGACACATGCGTGACGCACTCGTACCGCTCGCAAATCGCGTTTCCGAAGAACAGCTCAAGCTCTACAACGGTATGCTGATCAGCGTACTCGATCTTGTGGCGGACGCGACCGAGCGCATCAACGCGGTCAATGCCGCGCTCGGCACCGAACGCGATTTCTGGCTCGCCGAGATTGAGTTGCAGCGCGCTATGTCCGGTGTCGGTGTATCGGCGGTAGCGGCGCGACCAGGGGTTCAAGGCGGGTTTCGGCCAGGGGCTGCCTATCATGTCCACTAGATTACGTCTCCGATGGTCTCGCGCCGCAGCTTTCTAACGAGCGCGGCCGGCGTGGTCGTGAGCGCCGGCGCGGTCTCCCGCGCCGCTCTCGCCAGCGTGCCCGAGGCACCGTTAACGAAGTCCGCCGCCACACAACCGCCACCCTCGCCGCCGACAGGGAGGCCTTATCAGCCCGTCGTGACGCTGAACGGCTGGTCGCTCCCCTGGCGCATGCAGGATGGCATCAAGGAGTTCCACCTGATCGCCGAGCCCGTCGAGCGCGAAATCGCCCCAGGCATGACGGCACACCTGTGGGGGTACAACGGCCAGTCGCCCGGTCCGACTATCGAATGTGTCGAGGGCGATCGCGTGCGTATTTTCGTCACCAACAAGCTGCCCGAGTACACGACAGTCCACTGGCACGGCGTGCAGGTGCCGAATGGCGTGGATGGTGTCGCCGGCCTAACGCAGCCCCCGATTCAACCGGGAGAGACCTGGGTATACGAATTCGATATGCAGCATGCGGGCACGTTCATGTATCACCCGCATGCCGACGGTATGGTGCAATTCGCGATGGGTATGATGGGTACCATCGTCGTGCATCCGCAGGATACAGCGCTGCGAGCTGTCGATCGTGACTTCGCGTTCGTCATGAGTGCCTACGACATCGAGCCAGGCAGCTACACGCCGCGTGTCAACACGATGCTCGATTTCAACCTGTGGACCTGGAACAGTCGCGTATTCCCCGGTATATCGCCGCTCGTCGTGCGCCAGGGTGACCGGGTCAGGATACGGATCGGTAATCTCACGATGACCAATCACCCGATCCACTTACACGGCCATTCATTCGAGGTCACCGGTACCGATGGTGGCTGGGTGCCGGAAGCGGCACGTTGGCCGGAGGCGACGATCGATGTCGGCGTCGGTCAGATACGCACGATCGAGTTCGTCGCCGATGCCCCTGGCGACTGGGCTTTCCATTGTCACAAGACGCATCACGTGATGAACGCCATGGGTCACGACGTACCGACGTCGATCGGCGTCGACTTCGAAGATGCCGCGACCAAGTTGCGCCGGCTGATCCCTGAGTACATGGTCATGGGCGCCCGCGGTTCCGCTGAGATGGCGTCGATGAAGATGAAGCTCCCCGAGAACACGTTGCCGATGATGACGGGAGAGGGGCCGTACGGGCCGATCGGAATGGGCGGCATGTTTACCGTGTTCAAGGTACGTGCCGACCAGCCGCGCGGCGACTATAGCGACCCGGGATGGTATGAGCCACCGCCGGGAACCATCGCTTACCGCAACACCTGAAGCGGCTAGATGACCGTGACGAACAACGTTCGCTTATTCATCACGATACTGACCACCGCAGTCATCTCCCCGGGTCTCGCGCAGGCCGCGGCGAATATTCTTTTGATCATCGGCGACGACATGGGCGTCGAGACTCTGGCGTCTTACGGCCTCGGAGAGAACCCACCTACAACTGCGGCCCTGGACGAGCTGGCCAGAGACGGGGTGCGCTTTACGAATGTCTGGTCACAGCCTTTATGCTCGCCGACGCGAGCAACGATCATGACCGGACGTTACGGCTTCAGGACGGGTATCGGGTCGCCGCAGGGAGTTGTGCGGCCCCCATTACCTGATATTCCGCAAAAGCCGGCGTGGGCCTCTTATGAGACTCCACCGGCTGTCTACGGCGGCATGGGGCCCGGGGAGTCAGCGGTGCGGCCGTCTCACGGCCTGCTGGCCGACGAGTACACGCTGCCGATGGCGTTCAACGCGAATAAACATCTCGGTTATTCCACGGCCGCGATCGGCAAGTGGCACCTCGCCGATGCAGTGAACGGTTGGTTGGATCATCCGAATCTGACCGGCTTCGATCATTTTTCCGGAGTAATGAGCGGTACCCCCGAGTCGTACTTCGCCTGGAACAAAGTGACCGATGGCGACGCTTCGGGCGCCGTCGGCTACATGCCGGCTGACAAGGCGGACGATGCCATCGCGTGGATCGAAGCGCAGGGAGAGAACCCCTGGTTCCTATGGTTCGCATTCAACCTGCCGCACATACCGCTGCATCTGCCTCCCGAAGAATATTGGCAAGACGATCATTCCGACCTCGATCCGAAGTCCGTCCCCGAGGAGCGATCCGACGACTACTATGCCGGAATGATAGAAGCACTGGATACGCAGATCGGTAAGCTGCTGGCCGCGATGGGGCCGCGAGTTCGCGAGGACACGTACGTGATTTTTATCGGTGATAACGGCACTGCCACCGGCAACGTGAGCGCGCCATTCCAGGCGAGGCGCGCGAAGAACACGATTTTCCAGGGCGGCATTAACGTCCCGTTGCTAGTCAGCGGGCCCAGCGTGGCACGCGGCGCAACATCGGACGCGCTGATCAACTCGACAGATTTGTTCGCGACGATCATGGAGATGGCCGGCATCGCTCCGGAGGAGACCGTTCCGGAGGATGTCACTACGGACTCCGTCAGTTTTCTATCGGCGCTCGCGAACCCCGACGCCCCATCGGAACGCGAGTGGGTCTATGCGGACGTTTTCACCGGCGGTCTCGACGGCGTCGAGGACGCAAACTATGCCATTCGCAATTCTCGGTACAAACTTCTCAGGCATCGGGGGTCGGAGGAATTCTACGATCTACAAGCGGACCCCTACGAGCAGAGCAATCTCCTGGCGGAGCAGATGTCTCCGCAAGGGCATCGCGAATATCTATTACTGAAGGAACGAGTTACGACGTTACGCGGCGGCGAGTCACGACCGTGAGCCACGCCCATCGACTCAAGCAACGATTCGAATAGACCCAGGGGCTAATTCCGCTGATCTCTCTCCTTGATGCGCCGGCGGCGCTCGTCTTCTAGCGCGTTGGCACGCTCGGCGCCTGGCAGGAGAAGCTCGCTGCCATCGGCACGTATGAGATGCTGCAGCCACAGCCCGGAGGAACCCGTGTACGTCGGATTGCCACTTATCGTGACTCGCTCGCCCACGATGACGGAGTCGTCCGTCCAACCGCCCACGGTCAGGTTCAACTTCCCAGGCAACTCTATAGACCACTTCACGAGATCGCCTGCGTCATCCGTCACGTCCAGAGCAATCATCGCGTGCGGGTTGAATAAACTGAACTCTGTAACGAGCCCTTCAACTGTGACCGTCAGGCTGGCATCATAAACAGGCGTACGCGCATGATGAGAATGGATGCTCTCGGTCGACAGGAGGGTAAGAATACCAAGGAGCCAGATCGGCCGCTGCTTCATGGCCGGTCCTCCCGTCTCGAGAACTCAGTAGGCGGTTCGCAATTTTCGTACGCAGAGATCTCCTGATCCGGGGCCCAACCCCAAACTTTTTTTAGCACGACAGGTTGGCTCAAGCTCCAGGGATCATCCAGGGTTGCGCTAAGGAGCAGCCGCTTGCCGTCGTCCGAGCGACTGTAGCGCTCTACGGCCGTGAGTTGATCGCTATGCTCAGCCCCCCAGAATGTGAGGTTTCCTCTCACACCGGAAGTTTCTACGACTAGCGTATCTCCCTCGTAATGCCCAACAGACCACCCGAGCGGACTGGGCGCCTGATCTTCCGGACGTTCACGACCATCGAGATACACCGTCCGTCTTGCTTCCCATTCCCCATAGCGCATCTCGACTCTGTCGTCGTAGCGGCGTATCTCCAACTGATGCGGCGAGAAAATCTGTTTCGCGAACCCCCAGGGTTCGCAACGCAGAAAGCCCGGATCATCCGCCGGGTCCCGCGGATAGTTCTCCAACGCGGCGGCGGTAAACCGCGGGAGAAAATATTGCTCCCGCTGGTAGCGTCCGGCAGCCCGCGTCAGTTCCGCCAGCGGGCGGTCGTCGTTGGCGGGGTCATCCAGTAATTCATCGAGATAGGCGAGGCTCACATCGGTACAGAAAAGGGAGCATTGGCTGTCCGCTATCGTATGTGGCGGATCGCTCCACATGCCCTCGAGGCTGGAATCATCCGCTTGAGCCTGCACGAACGTCGGGATGCACAGCAAGAGCACCTGGATGATCACGATAGAGGCAAGACACGACGTTCGAGTCATTATCGCTCCCCCGTCATTGGGATTCGTCCTGTGCGCCAAAGAGACTTTCACCGGTCGATAGCGTCAGCGTACGAACGGCCGCTATCAGGCCGCCGGCCCTCTCCCGGGACCCGACCACCGTGACCACATGCCCAACCTGCAATGAATTTCGGTTCCAGCCACGGCGTAGCAGGTGGTTGGAGCTACCCAATTCGAAGGCCCAATTCTCGACATCGCCGTTTTCATTCTCAACGTCGAGGTAGAACCACGTGTGCGGGTTTCTCCACTCGACTTTGGTCACCGTCCCCGTCAAATCGATTGGGTCCTCTCGGTCGAAGATCGCGGCGAACGAGTGGTGCGCTTCGCCGGGACCGGCGGCGGCAAGAAGTCCGGCTATCGTGAGATATCTAAACAGACCCGCTCTCATCAGTGTCTCCTCCAGTCTCTGTGCGGACAGCGACTACTCGTACACGGGTTGTGCCCACTTATTGTTTTCGCAGACAGACTCTAGCAACTCTTCCTGTGGCGCGAAGTCCCAGGTCATGTTCTTGATCCACGGCTCTGCGAAAACACTGGGATCCTCGATCGTAAGACGCACCGTCATGTGGCCGAAGTCGGTGCGCGTATAGCGTTCTTCAAGCCGCAGCATCTCCGATTGAGGATAGAGGCCCAGCCATCCCCTGGTGTTAAAGCCGATCGTATCGACGACAAGCGTGTCTTCTTCCCAGTGACCGATCGAATGCCCCAGCCAGTTCGGATTAGGGTCCGCCGCGTGCTCTCGCCCATCCAGAAAAAACTGACGAAAGCCCGGGATCCCCTCGAAGAGAAACAGAATTAAATCTGGCGTTTGGACGAACTTCATGAAGCCGCTCGAGCCTGGCGGTGGACTGGGCAGACAGCGTGCCTGTGGTTGATCCATAATCCGGGATCTTCGCTCCATGGCGACTTCAGCGGCCCACGGCAGCGGATCGGCCGCTTCGGGATAGGGGTCGTCGCTGCGCAGCCAGACGCCCGATAAGTCGGGCCGGCCATCTGCGGTCCGTGGTACCGGCAGATTCGGGATAATCTGTCGATCGCGAATCTCGGCCGCAATCGTACCCGGGTCGTCTCCCAATGTGTTTAATGAGACGCCCTCTGCGAGGCTAACATCGAGCTGACGTGCGTCACCCGCATTTAGCGTGATGGGCTCGCTGGTAAAATTTCTGAACGCACAACACGGCATACGAACGGACAATACGTAGGTCCCGGCGGGTAAATCGCTGAAGTCATAATGCCCAGTCGCCGAGCTACGTGTTCGTATGTCGCTGCCGATCCCCGTATCCCTGACCCGTACCGCGGCGTCGACTACGGCCAAGCCGTCTGGGCCCGAGATTCTGCCCGCTAGAGAACTCCAATCGGACTGCGCCGTTCCAGGCTGCGCGATCGACAGCAGGCAGACGGCAACTCCAAGTCGAGAGACGTTCAATTGCTTCCCACTCGATAGTTATTAGTTTCGGGCGCTCTGAAGGTCAGATTCTAGCCGGTTCAATCCATTACGGCTATCGGCTGGCGGCGCATCGAGGGCACGTAGAAGCGCCAAAATATCACTACTGAGACGTTCTCGTCTTCCAGATTCGATACCCCTCGAGCGCGCCCAGAACGACCAGGTGGATCAGGCCAGGCACGACATCGAAAGCCACCAGCAGCCAGTGGGCAAATACGAGCAGTGCGGCAGCATAGATCCAACGGTGGATGCGCTTCCACCAGCGTCTCAACCGCCGTACCGACCACTCATTGCTGGTGATTGCGAGGGGAATGAAGATCGCGAATGCAAGCCACCCGGCCAGTATCCCGGGCTCCGCGGCCTCGGCCAGCAGGTCCGCCGACAGCCTGGATCGAGCCAGATACGCCCAGGTATGCAGGGCAGCATAGCCAAACGCCGCGACGCCGAAATAGCGTCGCCGCTGCAGGAGCCAGCCCACCCAACGGCGGCCAGGGAACATCAATCGCAGCGGTGTGACGGCCAGGGCCACGATCAACAGGCGCGCGGAAAGCTCGCCGGTCAAGTGCATGACCTCTCCGTAAAATAGCTTGCCGTTCAGATAACCGATGAGTGCGGCGGCGCCGGGAGAAGCGAGCAGCAGCCACAGAACATAATGTGAATCGACGAGGCGTCGGAGCATTCGTAGAGGATAGAGGATAACCGGCGATGAGCTTAGCGTAGAAATCTGAATAAAGCTCAAGTCTGCGCCGACGTGTATTGACGCTCGCAGCCGGCGCACCTAGGATGATTGCGAGTATAAGCAAAACAAACTTGGATTCTCAGGAGAGCCCAATGACCTTCTTCAAGACGCTAGCAGCGATTCTGGTGGCTGGTCTCCTCTCGACGGCCGCTCAAGCACAAGTCGGCAATAACACCGATGTGATCAATCCGAATGTAGCGGATGAAGACCGACTCGCCGGCGTAGCCCATCTGGATGACGCCCTCGTGGCCGCGATAGTCGATCAGCGGCCGTTGGCGGACACGCTCGAGCTCGATGCCCTCCTGAGCCGGTCATTGAGCGAGGTACAGCGGGTAGAACTCTACGCGGAGCTCTTTATCCCGATCAATCTCAATACGGCCAGCGGAATAGAAATACTGTTGATCCCCGGCCTGAGCAACCGTATGGCGCACGAGTTCGACGAGTATCGGCCGTATACGTCGTTGGTGCAGTTCAGACGGGAGATCGGCAAGTACGTGGATGAGGACGAAGTGGCGCGTCTCGAACAATACGTCTTCGTGCCCCTCGACCTGAACTCCGCAAGTCGAGAGGACTTCGCGGGCATACCTGGCGTCGGCAACCGCATGGTGCGGGAGTTTCTCGAGTACCGACCCTATCAGAGTATGGAGCAGTTCCGCCGCGAGATCGGCAAGTATGTGGACGACGACGAGGTTGGCCGGCTCGAGCGCTACATGACGATCAGATAACGAGCGAATTCCAGTTAACTGGACAGTTCCGCCGAAGCGCTTCGATGTTGAGGATGCGCCAACCACCATTATAATTGCAGCGGTAAGGTGAAGACATGATTCGCGTAGCTGTTCTCTTTTTCGGTTCCCTCTGGTTCGCGGCACCCACGGCTGTCGCTCATCACTCTCAGGCGGCATTCTACGACGTAGCGAGTAGGACCGAGATAGAAGGAGAGGTCACCAGTACGCGGTGGAGGAACCCCCACGTCGTGTTCGCCGTGACGGTCATCGGCGCGGACGGCCAGGAGGAAGAATGGAGAGTGGAAAGCAACTCCTTGAATGCGCTCGAACGTATCGGGATCAGTCCCGATACCGTAGCGGTCGGCGACCAGGTCCAGATCTGGGGACCGAGGGCTAAATTCGAGCCTCACGCCATGCGTGCGTACAATATTCTGTTGGCCAACGGAGAAGAAGTGGTCATGATGCCCCAGGCATCGACGGAGCGGCACTGGGCGGACCATGCGTTACTCCCGGTGATCTCGGCTCTCGAGAACGTAGATGTCAGCGAATCGATTGAGCAGGCCGACGGCATATTTCGCGTCTGGGCATACGGCCGCATCACGTTGGTAAACGCGGAACTCCCCCTGACCGCGGCAGCGGCCGCGGCAAAGGCCGCATACAACCCGGTCACCGACGATCCTGTCATGCAATGTATTCCCACCGGTATGCCGGCCGTCATGGACGTGACATTCCCCATCGAGTTCAGCGCGCAGGGCGAGAATATCGTGTTGCGTCTCGAGCAGTGGGACACGGTGCGCACCATCCACATGACCGGAGACCCGGACGCGGCGAATGGCCAGCCGGCTACGCGTGAGGGTTATTCCTCGGGTCACTGGGACGGCGAGACACTCGTGGTAGAGACCTCGAACATCGACGCGCTATTTTTCGATGATCGGGGTACGCCGCTCGGCAGCGCCGTGCGCGTGATCGAACGGTTCACACTCAGTGACGATGAGCAGAGCCTCCACTGGCAAGCGACTACGATCGACCCCGAGACATTCACGGAACCCGTGGTGCAGGAGCAGACCTTCCGCTGGGAACCCGGCGAGGAGATCAGGCCGTACGAGTGCACGACGGGTGGGTGATCAGAAGGAGATCCTGATGAGAAAAGTCATACTGGTTTTGTTGGGTATCGTTGGGCTGTTCGCCCTCCCGGCGCAGGCGCACACCTACCTGTCGGAATCTATTCCGGCCGACGAGGCCGTGGTCAATGTCGCGCCGGCGGAGATCGTCCTGGGGTTCTCCGAGGCTGTCAGGCTAACAGCGGTATCCATTCGTGACGGCGACGGCGCAGAGCAAGCGCTGGAGCCGTTGCCGGGCGAGACGGGCGAGCGGTTCGTCGTCGGCGTCTCCGATCTATCGCCAGGAGACTACGTCGTGAGCTGGCGTGCGGTCGGGGCGGATACGCATATTGTCTCGGGCGAATTCCGTTTCACTATCGAAGACGCCTAGCAGGCTGGAAGCACCGGTCAGCCGTTGGTGATTGGAGCGCTCCCGGAGCGTGATGCCTGACATCGTCGCGATCGGCCTACGCGCCGTCAGTTTTGTAGCCGTGTTACAGGCGGCTGGGGTCGCGATGTTCCTGTGGCTCTTCAGCGGGAGTCTCGCAAGATCGGCGGGCAAGATCCGCTCGCTCGGCATCAAGGCGGCCATAGCCGGCGGCGTTTTCACGCTCGCTTATCATGTGGTACAGCCCGCACGGATGACGGGCTCTTTTTCCGGCATGCTCGATGGCTCTTTGCAGGCGATGCTCCTGACCTCGGACGCCGGCGCAACAACCGCGATCAGGATCCTCGGGCTCGTGATGCTCGTACTCGGGTTGCGTAAACCGAGTCGTCTGGGGGACGCGGGCAGCCTTATCGGCGCCACGCTGATCGTTGTCTCCTTCGGGCTGATGGGGCACACGGCAGCGCACGATCAACGGTGGGTCCTGGTCACGCTACTGCTCGTCCATCTGCTGATCATCGCCTTCTGGTTTGGCGCACTGCTGCCCCTCTACATGGCGGCGGCACGGGAGACGGTCGCCGACAATGCAGTAGTCATAGAGAATTTCTCGGTGATCGCCGCGTGGCTGGTGCCGTTTATCTTCGTCGCCGGCTTGGGAATGTCGGTCCTGCTATTGGAGGAGTTCAGCAATCTGTGGACAGCCTACGGCGCCTCCCTCCTCGCGAAGGTCTCTGGATTCGCGGTCCTGATGGGTCTTGCCACTCTTAACAAGTGGCGGTTCGGGCCGGCGATCGCGGCGGGCCACGCGCCCGCGCTGCGCAGCTTTCAGCGATCGGTGGTCGCCGAATGGGGCCTCATCGTGGCTGTGCTCGTCGTCACGGCCGTGATGACCGGGCTGTTTTCCCCGCTACACTAGCCGGGGCTAAGGCCCCGCATCGTGTCGCTCCCCTACGAAGGTGACCGGCACCCACTACACCCCTGCCACTGTGCACTCGTAAGGCTCCGGCGTCTCGCCCAGCGCAACCCAGTACCGTTCGATCCTTGCGGGTTCCGTGAACGTCTCCGGGTCCGCGAACACCGCCGAATAATCCAACCGGCCCTGGTCCTCGCTCAGCGTCAATCGTTCCACCACCTCGTCTAGATCGTCAAGCCAAAAGCCGAAGAAAAAGTAATTTGGAGTAATGAGTCGTGACGTCTCGACCACCAGCGTGTCGCCTTCCCAGTGACCCACCGAGTAGCCTACGTTACTCCGTGGCTGCTGTTCGGGATCGCCGGCGTCTCCGATATGGATGATTCTTTCCACCGAATACTCGTGCGCCACAATCTTGATATTCGATCCGGCCTCCGAGAACGTTAACGGGTGCGGTGTCACCATGACCATGGGCATCCCCTTCGGCATGCAGTGGAGGTCGGGATCATCCAGAGGATCCCACGCGGCTCGTTTAGCGAGCGCGGCCTCGTTCCACGGCAAATGCAGGCTGACTGCGCCTTCCAGCGTGGTCGTGCCTTCGCTACGATGAGGCTGACTCCAGAGACGGAAGAGCCCCCGGTTCTCGGCCGCGGCATCGACCAGATCTTCTTCCGCCGCGACCCAATTCGCGCGACCGCCGATAGCCTCATCGTTCCAATAGGGTGCGGCGCCCCCGTTGAGGACGATCTCGTTGCCATTTTCGAGGAGCATGTTGTTCGCAAGAAGGACCTTGTCACGCCGCGTGGAAGGCAGTCCGGCGATTCTCACCCGCTCGCCAGGCGTGAAGTCATCACCCGACACGCCTCCCCTGGTCAGCGTGTACATCGAACCGAAACCCTGAATCTGCCAGAGTTCCTCCGCCCCGTCATCGTTGGTGACGTTGACCGAGAAAATAGGGTGTGGGTTGGCCCACCTGACGCTGACCAACTCGCCTTCGAGTTCCAGAATCTCCTGAGAAAACTCGGCACGCGAATGGTGCGCCAACGTAGTGGGAGACTGGAGTGCGAACAGGACTATCGCAGCGATACCGCCGCCTTTGGTCACAGACTGCATGTCGATTCTCCGCAGAATGAGCTTAGTGTCTTCGAATCTTGTCAGGGCGATCCTTGTTCCAATCATGGCGGGGCGCTCGACGGCGAGTCAACCCCCGATAGCCCCATCCAGTGCGGTCGGCAGCCGCAAACCTACGATCGACGCGTTGGTTTGCAGCAGTGACAGGATCGAGTGATGCTCTCGAGGTATACACCATACCGGAGTCTGGACGACGGCAGGCCAGTCATCTAGAGTTCCTCTTTCTTCCGCCTGAATCGCCCAAACTACCAGGGGAACCCGCGATCCCCACGAGGACCATTCGATGCGTACTCTGATTCTGTCGATAGGCTTAACGATGTCATTCGCAGTCGCGAATGCCCACCATTCACGAGCGGGATTTCTAATCGGTCAGACCTTCGAGATCGAGGGAACGGTCACCGAACTGGCCTGGCGAACGCCACACCTCTACCTCGAGCTTGAAGCGACCAACGACTCAGGTGAGGTGGAACTGTGGACGTTTGAGGGACACTCGATCGCCGGCCTGATCCGTAACGGCTGGGTGAAAGACTCCGTCGAGGAGGGAGATCGTGTCGTGATCGTCGCGAATCCCAACCG
>SMVA01227169.1_pt1 | contig 33873 bp, 31 predicted proteins | sample 2456451 | NCBI WGS metagenome assembly SMVA01 (sample SAMN11095933, study PRJNA526329) | marine sediment metagenome | biome: Marine sediment; feature: Surficial sediment; material: Deep marine sediment; isolation source: Hadal surficial sediment | place: Pacific Ocean | collected 2014-05 | depth... | reverse complement strand
TCAGGGACTCGCGAATTTCGTCCGGGATCACCTGGGATTGCAGGTTGCCATCTTCCAGGATTTTTGCGAAAACGCGAGTGGCTTTGCCTTCGGTCACCTGCTGTCCGGTACGAAGATTGACGGCGTTACAGTGCCAGTGCACCGTTTTCTCGCGAATCTCGAGCAAGGTCAGTGTGCACTCCACCCGATCACCGTACGCCGCCGGTCCGACGAACTTGAACTGGATCTCGCCCATCACGAAGGCGCTGCGATCCCTGGTAATCATTAGATTGATCGGATGACCGATTTTCCGGAACAGCTCGTGTTCAATCTCGTTAAACCACGCCACCTCCCGCGCGTAATAAACGAGGCCGAAGGGATCGGACTCCCCCCAGTTAACGGTCAATTCCTGTGTATAAGCTGACATAGTCGATCCGTATTCGGTGCCGGTGTTACCACTCCACCCACAGTTCCTTCGGTCCCCGGAATTGCACTGTCTCGATCATGGCAAAAGACTGTTCGTCGGCCAACCGCAGATTTGGAATTTTTTTCGTTAGCCCTTCCAGGATGATCTGCAGCTCGATTCGGGCCAGCGGTGCGCCGAGGCAGAAATGACTGCCAAAACCGAACGAGATATGAGCACGGGCATCTTTACGATGCATATTGAAGCGTTCGCTGTCTTCGAATTTGTCCTCGTCACGATTGGCAGAGGCGAGGAAGCAAAGTACACGATCGCCGGCAGATATGCTCACGCCGGCTATCTCGACGGGCTTCCTCGCGAGGCGGCGCCAGGCAACGACGGATGGCCGGAATCGCAGAATCTCCTCGATTGCAGCCGGAATGAGATCAGGATTTTCAGCAAGCTCCGCCCAAGCGCCCTCCTCCTGCAGCAAGGTGAGTATGGCATTGGCTGACGCATTCGTCGTGGTCTCGTGACCAGCGAGAAGCAATCCGAAGACGACGTTATTTATGTCTTCGATCGATAGCGCAGATTCATCTTTGGCCCGGGCTGCCAGCATGTCACTCGTCAAATCGTCGCCTGGGTCAGCCATCTTCTGTTGCACCAGGTCGATACAGTAGTCCCAGTAGTCCGCCAGGTTGCTGGCCGCCTCGAGTTGACGCTCGCCGTCAAGCCTGCCAAACGTCAGCAGCAGGCGATCATCCGCCCATTGTTTTATGTGTGCGACATTCTCCGGTGGAACGCCAAGAAGTTTGAAGAGCACCAGCGCTGGAAGTTCGTAAACCAGCTGCGCTACCAGGTCGGCACGCTTGTCTTCAATAAACTCGCTAACCGCCTCGTCAAAGAGTTGCCTTATGTAAGGTTTGAGCGCTTGCATGCGGCGCGGCGCAAAAGCAATCTGCGTGTGGCGGCGAATCCTGGCATGGTCATCGCGGGTATTGTTGGATAAGGTCGGGCGCGGTGTGAACTTCCGCTCCTTTAGAAATTGGACGACCTCGTCAGTAAATGGCTCCAGCGGCTGTAGCGTAATCTCGGCAGAAAAATTCTCGGTGTCACCCAATATTCGTTTGACATCGTCATACCGGCTGACCACCCAGTAACCGATATCCGGCAGGTAGGTGACAGTATTCTCCGCCCGCGCCCGGTTAAGCGTTTGCTCGAGTTGCTGGTTCGACAACTCGAACAATGTCGAAAGCGCAGTAACAGGGCAAGCTTGGCCGGTTGCATTATTCACAGCAGTCATCTCCCGGAATTCATCGGGTCGGCAATTGGGTTTCTACCAGCGCAACCCAGTAGTCGGCGCCCACTGCCAGAATGTCGTCGTTGAGATCGTAATTGGGATTATGCAGCGTAGTACCGCAATGACCATCCAGACCATTGCCTATCATGATGTAGCAACCCGGTATCACTTCCAGCATGCGGGCGAAATCCTCGGACGCGCTGCACGGTGGGCAATCCGGATCAACAGCGGGTTCGCCGGCCACTTTGCGAGCAGCGGAGATCGCGGCATCGGTTTCATCAGGTGTGTTGACGGTCACCACGAAATCGTTGCGATATTCGACCGCGCCCTCCGCACGATGCGCGGCGCTAATACCAGCAACGATCTCCCGCATGCGCGTCTCGATCAAGTCTTGCGTTTTCGTTGACATCGCCCGACAGTCGCCTTTTATGGTAACGATCGATGGAATGACATTTCGTGCACCATCGGTCAGGACCTCGGTGACTGACACGACGCCCCAGTATTTCGGCGCCACAGATCGGGAAACGATCGTTTGCAGAGCCAGGATTACCTCCGCCCCTATGACCACCGGGTCGATTGTGCGATCAGGCATGGAGGCATGGCCACCTCGCCCTTTGATGGTGATGACGAAGATATCCTCCGAGGTCGTGATCACACCTTGCTTTACGGCGAAATGGCCTGCGGGAATTCCAGGCATGTTGTGCATGCCGTACACGGCCTTCATTGGAAAGCGCTCGAACAGACCGTCTTCGATCATGGCCAGCGCGCCGCGGCCATCTTCCTCACTCGGCTGAAAAATAAAGTAGGCGGTGCCGTCGAATTCGCCGGACTCAGCAAGGTGTTTCGCGGCGGCAAGCAGCATTGCCGTGTGCCCGTCGTGACCACAGCCGTGAAAAACACCATCGTAGACGGACCGATGTTCGAAAGTGTTGGCTTCCTGGATGGGCAGTGCGTCGATATCAGCGCGCATTCCAATGCCGTGGTCAGCAGCGCCGCGCTTCAGCACACCCACTACGCCCGTAGTCCCGATACCGGTATGCACGTCGAGGCCGAATTCCGCCAACAATCCGGCAACCTTGTCGGCAGTGCGCTCTTCCTGGAAACCAAGCTCAGGATATTTGTGAATATCATGGCGCCAGGTCTGCGCATCCTCGTGAAGATGCTGGAGCTTACTCATTGTGGGTGATGATTCGTTCATTATCGCCCTGCAGAGTGTGCGCATCTGCACCGAACCTGTCCAGTTGATATTTGACCGCCGAGTCGGGCGCCTGCTCATCCATCACATGTCCTCGCATCGACATCGACAATGTTGATCAAATCAACACGATTTTCGCACCTGTTAATGCGATCGACGTGTATCTAAATCCTGCTTACGCAATCGACATAATTTTTTTCTCGAACAAAAATTTTATGGTCATTATGTCCAACCGGAAGGCACTGATTTCACGTTTGTTTTTTTTAAATGTGGATCGGGTTCATGAATATCGAAAGCAGTTGTTGACACCGCATTTTTGCTTGTGAAACGCTTCACCAAACCATTGACAAAGGCACTCCTTCCGTGAGGAAGAGTCGCAAAGCCACCGGTCTCATTACTCGTCAGACAGCGGAGTTACCATGATGAATTTTGTCCTTAATATAACACCCTGGCCTATTCTATCTGCACTGTTGTGGATAGTACTGATCGTAGCCACACTCTATTTCGCACGGCCTACGGCGCATACACTTATTCTTGCTGCAGGTCACTCGCTGCACAAGATGTTTCGTGTTGCATCTGTATCAGTTACAGGTGCCGAAAAGAAACTCACAGACAGGAACCGCGAAGTGCTGTTGGCCGCCGGCCGGGAGGCGAAAGAACGCATCGTCGAACGGGAATTCGATCGTATCAACGAAACGGTCCGCAAGGACCTCGCGAATTATTCAGCATTGCATCGAAGTCTGAGTGAATCCATCGGCCGTATTGAACAAGATCACAAGGACGCCGTTGACGTGCCGCCCGATCCGCCTGGCTGGGTTAACGCGGTTAAAGCAGTCGCCAATATCGATTCGAGAGAAGGCCGCGTTGGCATCGGCAATGTGCTGAGTGACATTCACAAATCGCTCGTCAAGGCACACAAGGAAGCCATGGTGATGTATCGGGAGGCGAGTAGTAAACGCCACGAGTTGCTCAGAAAGATGCGGCCCGAATGGCGGCAGATTGAGCAAACCCTGAACAGGGTCGGCAAAAACGTCGACAGCCTGATTGGCCGTTCGGTAACCATCGACCGTCACATGCAGGAATACGAGGACATCGTCAAAGGTGAGGACCGGGCGGTCTCGGTTCTCTCTTCGTCTTCGCTGGTCTATTTCTTTGTATCTTTAGGGGTCTTGCTGATCGCCCTTGGCGGCGCCACGATCAACTTCTCGCTGATCGCAAGGCCGATGGCCGAGATGGTTGGCGGCACCTCGTTGATCGGTGGCTTCAAGACTGCGGATATTGCCGCCCTTGTCATCATCCTGGTGGAGATTTCCATGGGCTTGTTCCTGATGGAATCGTTGCGCATTACGCGCCTGTTTCCGGTTATCGGCGCACTTCCTGATAAGACCCGGGTGCGTATGATCTATATCACATTCACGATGCTGTTTTTGCTCGCGAGTGTAGAGGCTGGCCTTGCGTACATGCGTGAAGTGCTGCTGCAGGACGAGCTCGCGACCAGTGCGTTGCTCCGGGGTGATGGTGATGTCGCCGTAACGGGCAACTTCATGTGGATAACCACGGCCGCACAGATGGGCATGGGATTCATCTTGCCGTTCGCACTGACCTTCGTCGCCATACCGCTGGAGACATTTGTTCACTCATTGCGTACGGTCATTGGTCTGCTCGCAATCGGAACATTGCGTTTCATGTCGCTGGCACTCCGGCTGTCCGGCAGCGCCTTCCGTTATCTTGGTGTGCTGTCTACTCAGTTATATGACCTGCCGTTGTTCATTCCGCTGTGGTGGGCTGCGAGGGAACCGGCTGCAGCCAAACCAGGCGATACCGGCTTATCGGAGTTACGATCATGAAATTACTCAATCTGATGGCATGTTGCCTGTTACTTGCCAGTTGCGGCCCGTCTCAAGCGCCTAATTCCGGCGTGTACATGCTGGTCGATACTTCCGGCACCTATCGTGACGAAATCGTTAAGGCGGAGCAGATCATCCGTTATACCTTGTCCCGACTCGACGCCACGGATTCATTTGCGGTCGCCCGGATTGATACCGGCAGTTTCAGTGAGAAGGACATTATCGCGAAGGTGACGTTCGACGATCGTCCGAGCACGATTAACCGTCAGAAGCGCCTGTTTGCGGAGCAAGTCCAAGACTTCGTGGATAACGCGAAATCGGCTCCGTACACTGATATCACGGGCGGATTGCTGCAAGCCGTGGAATATCTCAATGAAAAGGGATCGACAGCCAAGACCGTGCTGATTTTCTCCGATCTTAAAGAAGAGCTGGCGGACGGTTACATTCGTGATATCAGTTTCGAACTGGACGGTTTCGACATCATCGCGCTGAACGTCACCAAACTCCGGTCAGATAACGTGGATCCACGCGAATATCTGACGCGGCTTGACGAGTGGCAGGCAAAGGTCGAAAAATCCGGCGGCACCTGGCGCGTCATCAATGATCTCGATGGGCTGGAAGAATTGCTCTGACTGGTGCTTCTCAGTAGCGAGGTGCGGCGCACCCTGAGCAATAACTCGCGAGGGCATTGACCAGCGCATCCGGCTCCCTCAGTCAAACTCGGCCAGTTCACGGGCTATTTGAGGCCCACTGGGCCCTGCAGCCATTGAGCGCCGCCAAATGAGCACTGGATGCCGGCGAATAGTCGCAAAACATGATTTTCATCACGTTCCCCGGGGTCGGCACTTGCATGCCGCGTATCGTATCTGACAATTCTGTCGCGATCAGAAATCCGGACAGGTGTAAGCCATGAGCGGCTTTGATTTACTGACAGGATTGTATCTTCTGGGTGCTGCCATCCTCGGCGGACTCATTAGCTGGTCTGTTCGCGGCCGGCAAAGCGGTCAAAGCCTCGATAAACTGGGCGAAGACTGGCAGCTCCGCTTTGACAAGGCCAGTCGCCAGAATGAAAACCTCAAGGCCGAGGTTTCGTCCCTGAAAACGTCGGTGGAAGCCGCAAAAACAATTGTGCAAAAGCATTCCGCTGCGGCCGCGATGAGCCGCACAGCAATCGAATCCCTGCGTGCCAAGGAAAGCACGGTGTCGAAGAATTTGTTCCAGGTCAGTGCCGAGAGAGACGAGCTCAAAGCCAGGATGGCTAATCATCAAAATGTAGTGAGCAACGAAAAACAAAGAATCGCCGCATTGCAAGCGGAGCTGGAAAAGGGCCTGGGTTTCTACAAGTCGCAACTCGACGCCGGCGTGGAAGAGCGTAAATTACTCCAGCGAAAGGTTGACGACGCCAAGTCCGAACAACAGTCGCTGAGCAATTTGTTGACGGCAGCCCGAACTGAATACGACTCGGTGAGTAAACTCCTGGCATCGGCTCAGGATCGACTGCAAGTTCTGGAATCACTTGAAGGGAAAGTCGTCTCCCTGGAAGCCGCCAACGCACAACTCAAACACGAGGTTACATTGGCGAACAAGGGGGCTGAGTCATTACGCCGCGATGTTTCTGAATTGAATGCCCTGAAGAAGCAGAACACGGAACTGGCACATTGCCTGAAATCGATGGAAAGCAGCCGCAAACAATACGAAGCCGATGCCCTTCGATATCGCAATCAGATTGAGACATCCGAGAAGGAATCCGACACATTACGATTCAAGATTGGCGATTTTCAGAAGAACTGGGAGGAACTGCATCAGGCCCAGAAAGCGGCAAAGAGGTCCGGCAACGGCAAGGTCAACGCTGCCAATAATGCGCAGCCACTCTTTGGCTTGAAGAAGCCCGATGGTGAGAAAGACGACCTGACACAAATCATCGGTATCGGAGAGGTATTCGAGAGAACGTTGCACGACCTCGGCATTTTTCACTTCCGGCAAATCGCCGTATTCGGGCCAGCCGAGATCGCCCGTATCAACTCAAAATTGAAGGAATTCAAAGGCCGCATCGAGCACGATGACTGGATTGGGCAGGCAAAGGAACTGGAATTCAAGAAACACAACGATCCTCAATAACCACAAGTTCTCTCACATAAGGCGCTTCGCATCAATTCATCGTCGGCCGCCGCCCACTTTTGAACACAACTAATCTGATCACAGGCGATTAGATAGCGTCGGCCAGCGCACATTCTGCGGTAGACTGCCTCCGCTGGATACACACTGTGTGTCGTTTGATTGAACGCTGGCTTCCAGAGGCAGACCATGATCACCAATTTTTCATATTTACTCGTGGCGCTTTTAATACTGATAATTGGGGTGCCGATAGCCTATGACCTCGAACTGATATCACTACCAGTATCCAGGGCACTGGGTATTTCGAGTGTGCTTGCCATTGGAGTCAGCAGCTTGCGCGGTACCGGCCGGTTGTTTCATGCCAGTATATTCCTGGCAGTTACCGGGATCGTTTTGAGTGTCCTCTCCGTCGCAAGCGACAACGACACGCTGCATTTTATCTCGCAACTGGAGCTGTTCGTTTTCCTGATTCTGGCAACCTTCAACGCCATGCGACAGGTTGCCGTCGGCAATGACATCAGCCCGAACAGAATTGTCGGCGCAGTCTGCGTCTACCTGCTACTCGGCGTAATGTGGTCAATCGCCTATTCTGTTCTCGAATATTTGCAGCCGGGCTCGTTCAAAGGCTTGACCGAACTGGCAATGCCGGAATGGAATCCGGACTGGATCTATTTCAGCTTTGTGACGATTACGACACTCGGGTACGGTGACATTTCGCCGTTGACGCAGACGGCGAGATCTCTCTCTCTCGCCGAAGCGATTGTGGGACAGTTTTATATCGCGGTGCTCGTCGCAGGACTCGTCAGTGCCTACATCTCCGCAAAGCAAGGATGCAGCAATAGTGATTGACGGCGTGCTCGAATATTTTATTCCGGTTCTGCCGCAGGTTTTCGCCGCCATAGAGTGTCGAATACGAAAACCGCACCAGTCCCGTAGATCGTTGCCCAGATAAACATTGCCAAACGCGACCAGAACGCATCCCCTGCCGCCGCCCCGGTTTGGCTGTCGAGGACCGCAGGAGCCAGTACGACGATCATCGTCAGGTAGCCGTACGACCATGTCGCACCCGCCGGCTGCATGCCCGGGCCGGCAAATATCCTGGGACCCATGACCAGTCCGCCCAGCCCGATTAGCAATATGTACATAATCAGTGACGGCCAGATACTCAAGACCTGCCAGGCGATAATCGCAGCGACACCACCTATTGCCGTCGAGACCAGGAGCGATTTGGCTACTTGCCGCGACTGGTCAATTCCCGCCTGCTGCCCCATCGATGCGACCTTGATCATGAACGCGGCATAACTCGCGCTCGCGCTCGACAAAAGAAACCACAGAATCACGGGCATGACGATGACCAGCGAGCGAAACGCACTGCGTCGGGCATCCTCGAGATCCGGTTTTTCAGGCTGCAGTTTCGCGCCCTGCGCCGGTGCAGGCTCGGGTCGCGCCAGGGAATCCGGAAGAATCGCGTGCGCGACCCATACGAAGAGAACGCCGAAGAGCGCGCAAGTACTGAGACCGCCCGACACCGCCAGAACTGCATCCGTCGACACGGTTCCAATCGATGTGACAAGCGCCAGACCAACCGTTGCGAAGGCGCCAATCACCGGCGAACCGCCCCTGGCCGTAAAATAAAAGCTGTGATAGAGGGCGAGCCCGAGCAGCAGGATTCCAACCATCCTCTGATTTAGCATGAACGGCAAAAACACCAGGCCTGCATAAATCGCGACAACGAACACCAGGATAAATTTAATGCCGGCATCGAGTTTTAGCGCCGGCAGTGGCAACGAAAGAATGAACATCGTGAGTACCGGCGCGATGAATGACATTGGCCAGTTGACGATTTGCGAGAATAGCATCGACAGGGCAGTGCCAAGCGCCATGCGCAATATGCGAACGCTTGCGATACTCATGCGGCTTGCATCAGCAGTCTCAGTGCTGCCGATTACTGAGGGCCTGGAATCAGAAAGCATAAGTCAGAACACTGGAAATTCTGATGTAAATTTTGCCAAAGAAATTGAACAGCCAGTTGTCGCCGGTGTAAACAATCACGGATGCCTGCGCGCCAACCCGAACTCCCTGACTTTGACTGCTGTCGGAGAGTTGAAATTCAACATCAACAGGAAAACGCTGTGCGTCACGCAACCATTGGCGATTGTTGTTCACGGTCGGCAAGCTGCCCAATGGTGTAGTGTCGACCGAGACTCCAAAACCAGTGCCACGGATGCGGCCGGACAAAACATTTCCTGGCAGGGAATCAAATACAATTTCGACCTTGTCACCTTTCTTGATATTGCCGAGATTGTTCTCCGTAAAATCCGCGCGGATCCATATATCGTCCAATCCGATAAATGTCATTAGCGGTGCACCGGCGGATGCAAAGTTACCATTGTCCACCCGTACATCGGTGACCAATCCGTCATCCGGTGCGCGCACCGTTGTCCGCTCCAGATCCAGCTCCGCCTGCTCGAGTGCGGATCGCGCCTGCAGAATGCGGGAATTCTGGTCGCCGGCTACGCCGAGATCCTGAATCGCCTTTTCAAGATTGGCCTGCGATGCCGCCAATTGTGATTGCGCGACGCTCAATGATGATTCAGCCTGCTCCAGCCGGCGATCGGAAATGGCGCCGGGATCTTCTTCCTTGATCCGGCGCAACCGAACCGCATCCTGGTCGGCACGAACCACGCCTGCCCTGGCCGCTGCCACAGAGGCACGTGCTGCGTCGACGCTGGCCGTTGAAGCACCGGTGGCCTGTCGTGCTGACTGGAGATTCGCCTGCGCAGTCTCGACCGCCAGTTGATATCGGTTCGGCTCGATCTGGAACAATTCCTGGCCGGCGGAAACTAATTCATTATTCGAAACCGCGACGCCCGTAATAACGCCGGACACCTCGGCAGCAATCGGAATGACCAGCGCATGCACACGTGCCTGGTTCGTATACGGCGTGACCCGGTCCGAAACAAGGTACCAGAACATGAGCACCACACATGCGCCGAGAATAATCAGGGTCCATTTTCGCACCGGGTCCATCGGCGCTTTTGTTGCTGTCTCTTGCGCCTCATCTGGCGAATTTTCTATCTCGCTGCTATTTTCGTCTATCATTCCTGCTCACTAATCGTGTTGCGATCCGCTTCCAGAAGATCATTCCAATCTGTTCGCTGCTCCATTTGCTGTCGCGTTGCCGCATCGACGAAGCCGGCAGGTCTTGTTTGCCAGCCACCGCCAAGAGATTTGTACACGGCTATCAGGCTTTGAATCGCCAATCCCTTGTTCGAAATGTACCGTTGTTGTTGCGCAAACAGTGCCTGCTGCGCATCCAGTACGCGCTGGTAGTCGGCGAATCCTTCCTTATAGCGTAACATCGACAATTCCGTGGAACGGCGGGCGGATTCCACGGTATCCACTAAAATTTCGTCCTGTCGCTGGCTGCCAACGAAGGCGACCATAGCGTCCTCGACTTCTCGGGCCGCCTGTATGACGGTTTCCTGGTATTGCACCAGTGACTGCTGCAAGCGAGCGTCCTGCACCCGAACATTATTCTTGATGCGATCGTAATTGAGGAATGGCCAGACAAATGATGGTCCGACGGCATAGGTCAGACTTTCGGAGCGGAACAGCTCACCGATGCCGCTATCGCCGGTACGCGTCGTATTGGTGTCGCCCGATGCCGCCAGTCCCAGCGAACCATTGATACTGAAACTCGGGTAAAGATCTGCTTTTGCGACGCCGACCTGGGCATTCTGCGCCATCGCCAGCAATTCTGCGCGTCGCACATCGGGCCTTTGTCGCAACATATCTGCCGGAACACCGACCATGATTTGCTCCGGAACCTCGGGAATGCGTCCTTCACCTCCAAGGATGACCGTCAGATTTGTTGGCGGCAGACCGAGCAGGGTGGCCAGCGCGTGATGCGCCTGGCGCAGCGCCGTTTCCAGGCTCGGTATGGTGGCCCGCGTGCTTAACAGCAGGGTCAGGGCCTGCTGCACATCGAGTTCGTTGCTCGCGCCGAAGCGATAAAGCACATCCACAATTTCATAACTGCGCTCCTGGAGTGCCAGGTTTTCGCGCGCAATGCGCAGCTGCTCTTCCACAGTACGAATCACCACATACACGTCAGCTACCTGGGCGGTCAACAATACCAGCGTGTCATCGAAGCTGGCGATTGATGCAAGCAGGTTGGCATCGGCTGACTCGATGCCACGGCGAAAGCGGCCCCAGAAATCGATTTCCCATGACGCGCTCGCGCCAAGATTGTATTGCAGGTAACTCAGGTCCCCAACACCCGCGGTATTCGCGTTGCTCTCACTAATCTCGATGCGCGTTGCATCTCCCGCAACGAATTGCGCCTGCGGATAGCGGCTGCCGCGCGCGATGCCCAGCGTTGCGCGAGCTTCCAGCACCGCCAGGCCCGCCAGACGAATATTGTTGTTGTTCTGCTGGCCAGCCGCCACAAGCTGGTTGAGCACGGGATCACCGAATATGCCCCACCATTCAACCGAGTCCTGGGGTGCGAAGTGGAAATCCTCTCGAACGAAATCGGACCAGGATGCATTCGATGCGGAATCGGGCCGCACAAAGTCAGGTCCGACTGGCGCGCAGGCCGAGATCCAGGCAGATACCAGGATCAATACGACCCGGACAATCTGTTGCTTGATAAACATTCGCGGGCAGGTCAGCTTGCCTCAGCCTCCTCGGCAGGCAGCCGCGGATTATTCAATTCGTCGGTTTCCATCCATGCCATCAAAATCGTATAACCGAGCGCCAATACGATCGCCCCGAGAAACAATCCTACTATTCCAGACATGATCATGCCGCCGATGGCGCCGAGCAGAATAACGAGCATTGGTATATCCATCCCTCGCCCCAGAAACAGGGGTTTCAAAAAACTGTCACTAATGCTGACAATGAATGCGTAGACCGCAAATATCGTTGCCGGCATCGGTTCGGCGACTGAAAATACCCAGACCGCGATCGGCGCGAGTACGATGAGCGGCGGCAACTGTACGATTGCCAGGATCAGCACCGCAAAGGCCCAGATTCCGGGCGCCGGCACACCGATCATCGCCAGTCCGATAGCGGCCAATAGTGACTGGATGATCGCGACCCCGAGAACACCCTTGGCAACGCTGCGAATGGTCGCAACGGCGAGATTGATCAACGCTTCGCCGCGATTTCCAACGAGACTCGAGGCAAACCTGACTGCCGTTTTGTGGCCAACTCCTGCGCTAACGAGAAACACACCGGCGATGATGATAGAGACGACGAATTGAAGAATGCCGATGGCCATGGAACCGGCGGCACTGACTACGTTACGGCCGAGAGACTGGAGCTGATCGCTGTATTTATTGAGCGTCGCTTCCAGATTGGATGCTGCATCACTCCAGAGTCCGTATACGTTCTCACCGATCAGCGGCCATTCTGCTACCGATTCGTCAGGCGGTGAAATCGATACAGTGCCACTATGTAGTTGCTCACCGACAGATTTCATCGCGCCAATCGAAGATTCTGCCGTTATCCAGGATGGCACCAGCAAAATCGCAAGACCGAGTAGCACGAATACAGTCGCTGAAAGTTTTTCTCGCCCGCCGATTTTGGCCGCCAACAGGGAATGTACGGGATACAGCGCGACTGCGATGAGCATGCCCCACAGGATGACCGAGATGAATGGTGAAAGTATTTGAAAGCACCAGACGATGAGTACGACAAGCGCACCAATCTGTATGAATGATGCCATCGCGTTCTTCTGGAAATTGCGGTCGGCAGCGACAGCGTCTGAATTAGTCATGGCAATCCTTGTTATCGGTTCTTTTGATGAGCGCGGGACGGCTGATTGCCGACCCAGTCCCATTACGTTTGTGGAACGGCAGCGTCTGTTGTTATTTGTCACTATGCCGACCGCTTAGCTTAGCTATTTCCTCCAAAGTTGACCATAGATGAATAAATATACCAATTTCTCGTTTTTAATCAGATGCTTACCGTTGTTCCGGATGATGGGTCACGGTTGCTCCGTCGGATTTGACAGCTCTCCGGCAAAATCGCAAAGTGCATTGATCGGGGGGGGGCAAGCAGAGCCGCAATGTTCCATCGCCTAATCATTTCGCTGGTGCGTGTCGTTGCCAATACGTTCTTTCGGCGCATCGATGTCGTAGGCCTTGAGAACATACCTGCCGACGGCCCGGTAATATTCGCCGGCAATCATCCGAATGCATTAATGGACGGCTGGTTGTTGATCGCGAAGTGTGAACGCTGGCCTTTGTATTTCCTGGCCGATGCCAAGCTCTGGCAATATCGCATGCTGGTGCCAATGCTGAATGCGACCGGTGCTGTGCCCGTTGTCCGTCGCGAGGAGCGCGACGGTAAAGTTGATAATCAGCAAGCATTTGAGAAGGTGTATGAAATTATCGAATCCGGGAATTGCATGGGCATTTTTCCGGAAGGCATCAGCCATGCCGAGTCGCAATTGGTCAAACTAAAAACCGGCACTGCACGCATTGCGCTTGCGGTCGCCGCACGCGGCAATACAAATGTCAAAATCGTTCCCTGCGGCCTGAATTATATTCATCGCCATCGCTTCAGGAGCCAGGTACTGATCGAATTTGGCGAGCCAATCGATATAAGCGAGAAATGGGTGCACGACTACGAAAAGAACGAGCAGGAAACCGTCAGGCAGCTGACCGAGCACCTGTCTCAGGCGCTGAAGAACGTGACCCTCAACGCCCCGGACTGGCGCACCCTGCGGTTCATTCAGACTGCCAGGCGTCTTTACAAACCAGCGTCCGCCGAGCTGACACCCGGTCAGTACGTCGAGCTGAGCCGTCGCTTCGTCGATAGCTACCTGCTGGCGATTGATGAACCGGAGATGCAGGCATTCCGCGAGGAGGTCGAAAACTATCAGTCACGGCTCGATATGCTCGGGCTCAAGGACTATCAATTGCGCTATACGGTGACGCTCGGCTACGCGTTTCGTAAAGTGATGCTCCGCGGCCTGACGATGCTTGCGTTACTGCCACTCGCAGTTCCCGGCGCACTCGTGCATTTGCCAGTTGGCTGGATTGCCGCATCGGTCGGTGAACGCTTCAGCTACGAAATGGACGATATCGCAACGCTGAAGGTTTTTGCCACGATTCTTTTGTTGCCAGTCATCTATTTAATCATCGCGATGGTGGTCGGCATGTACTTTGGATTAGGATGGGCGATCATTGCGATGATCGCACTGTCGTTCAGTTTCGTGGCATCGGTGCGCTTGATCGAAGCTGAGGCTGGCCTGATGATGTCAATGATATCTGTACTACGGTTGACGCGCCTTGGAAGCGAGGTCGAAGACCTGCGCGCGACGAGGACAGCCCTGGTCAACACGGTCAGATCGCTGGCTGATCGTCTTGCCGATCCCACAATGCCGCGAATGTTCGCGGCACAGGATTTCCGTCAATCACACGACAAGTAGAATTTTGAATCGTCAGGCTGGCTGATCCGTTTCGCGATTGGATGGAGTACCTGCCAGGAACATAAATGAGGGCCGCTGTGAAAAAAAATATCGTCAACACCAGTATTCTGATTTCGCTTGTTTTCGTGTTTTTCCCGGGTCCGGTCGAGTTCGCTCAAGCAGCGGCCGGTGAGCTGGATTTTGAGTACTTCAAGAACGAAGTTCAGCCCATATTCCTGGCCAAGCGCAACAACAACGTGCGTTGCATTCAATGTCACACACGCAGCAGCGGTTTTCGACTGCAACCATTGGCAGACGGTGCCTTTTTCTGGACGGACGAGCAATCTCGTTTTAACTACGCATCCGCGAGAGCATTTGTCGTGCCGGGTTCTGAACCACTCAAGAGCCGGTTGTTAAGCCACCCACTGGCAACCGCCGCTGGCGGTGATCCCTTTCATGGGGGCGGCCAGCATTTCGCCAGCCAGGATGATCCGGAGTGGCGCATTATTGCGGATTGGGTGGCCGGCGCCAGTAGTCGCCGGAAACCGTCGCGCCTGGTGGTTCGGATTATTCAGACTAGCGCGGCTGGCGACGATTCCTATGTCATAGATCCTGTGACGAACAAAGTGGTCGGCGTCATTGGTGATATTGAAATACCCCATGGCATCGCATCGGCTCCCGACGGTAGCCAGTTGTACCTGTCCAACGAAGCGCTCCACAGCCTTGATGTTGTCGATTCACGAACCTTGCGGGTGAAACGTCGCATACCGCTGAGTGGCCGACCCAATAACATTTCTGTCAGCAAAGACGGGCGCAAGGTCTATGTCGGCATTATGGAGATGCCCGGTTCCGTAGATATTATCGACACGCAGGCCTTCGCGATCATCAAGACCGTGCCGGTAGACGGGGCCATTCACAATGTCTATGTCACGCCGGATGGAAAGCATGCGGTCGCCGGTTCAATTTATACAAGCACGATCAATGTTATAGACACGGAGACCGATGAACTGTCCTGGACACTAAAAATGAGTGCCGGCGTCAGGCCGATGGCATTTGATACTCATCCTGATGGCTCAACGAAAAATATATACGTGCAGCTGTCCAATTTTCACGGTTTTGCAGTCGTCGATTTCAACAAGCGTAAAGAAGTTTCCCGTGTGGAACATCCACCTGTGCCCGGCGAGCGCGCTCACACAGATGGGTTGCAAGGTGCTCCAACTCATGGTCTGGGCGTTTCACCGGATGGAAAAACTCTGTGGTCTACCAGCAAAGTCTACAGTCATGCCTATGTTTACTCTCTGCCCGAACTCAAGGAAATTGGCCGCGTCTTCGTGGGCCAGCATCCGGAATGGGTAACGTTCACGCCCGATGGAAAGTACGTGTACATCGGAGCGGCAGGCGACAACGAAACTCACGCAATTGACGTTGCCACCATGAAGACGGTGGCCAAAATTTCTGTCGGACAGGTGCCCAAACGAGTGGGCACTGCGCTAATGGCTGTCGAATAAAAACTACGCGATAGTAATGGGATCAAATGGCCGATCACAGCGGACTGAGAGAATTTGTTGCGGTAATCGAGCATGGCAGTTTCACAGCTGCCGCGGATGCGCTCAACGTGTCGACAGCTTTCGTGAGCCGGGAAGTCAAGCGGCTTGAGGAACGTCTGAATGCTCGACTATTGCACCGCACCACCCGTAAGTCGACGCTCACTGAAGTCGGCAGTGTCTACTATGCTCGCGGCCTGGAAATCCAAAACATGCTGGACGCCCTGGAATCTGATGTGGCGGATTTGCAGGGCCAGCTTGTTGGGCATATCAGGGTTACTGCGCCCGGGTTGTATGCTGACCAATATGTCGCGCCTGCGCTTGCAGAATTTACGAATAAATATCCAGACGTATCAATAGAGCTCGACACTGGCATGCAGGTTGTTGACATCGTTGCCGAGGGCTACGACCTGGCGGTGAGAATGAGCGCGCTGAAGGACAGCTCACTCATCGCGCGAAAGATCGCACCACGCAGGTTGCTGGTCTGTGGAAGCCCGGGCTATTTCGTTCATCATGACCGCCCGAAGGACCCCGATGAGCTACGCTCACACAAGTGCCTGACATTTCCTGACATGGTCTGGCGATTTCAATACGCGGATGGCGTTCGCACGATTAAAGTCGACGGGAATTGGCGCAGCGACAATGGCCGTGCCCTGGTCGCGGCAGCCGAGCGTGGCCTTGGATTGATTCGAATGAGCGATTACTACATGTCGAGTCAGATTCAAAGAGGCGAGCTTGAGACAATTCTCGAAGACTACGAAGTTCATGATGCCGCTACCTGGATCGTATACCCGGCGCGCGATCAACTACCGACTCGGGTGCGATTCCTCATCGATTTTCTCGCTGAACGCCTGAAACAGTCCGAACAGCTCATCCCACATGTCGAAAGGGCTGCGATAAAAAACACCTGACGCCACTGACAACATTGTTGCTGTACAGCAATTGTCATTCAACCTTAAACCGTATTAATTCGCCTTTCCTGGCGAAGTAAGATCCTTACCTCAAGTCTGGATTCTGAACATGTCCGCGCTTGAAACCAAATGCCCGCATTAGCACTTGGGGATCAGTCGTCAATTAAGGAGAAAATCGTGAAATTACAAACTATGAACAAAGCACTGCTTACCGTGTGCTGCCTGATTTTGGGTATTGCTGTTGCCGATTCGCCTGTCAGAGCCGAGATTCCGACCGGCGTTAGCTATCGCACAGTCGCGGTTGACGGCGTCGATATTTTCTACCGCGAAGCAGGAAATCCCGATAATCCGACAATTCTGTTGCTGCACGGGTTCCCTACTTCGTCACATATGTTTCGGAATTTGATGCCAGCGCTCGCGGATCAGTATCACCTGGTGGCGCCTGACTATCCCGGTTACGGCTTCAGTTCGATGCCGTCTGTCGATGAGTTTGATTACTCGTTCGACAATATTGCGCTAATCATCGGAAAATTCGCCGATAAAATTGGGCTCGATCGATACAGTCTTTACCTGATGGACTATGGCGCGCCAATCGGGTTTCGTATGGCAACGGCACGACCGCAACGCATTCAATCACTGATCGTGCAAAACGGTAATGCCTATTTCGAGGGAATCGATAATGACTTTTGGGAGCCGATTCGCGCCTACTGGAAGGATCGGGATGCAATTAACCAGGGCCTGGATAACGACTGGTGGAAGAATGTGAAAGCTGCGTACAACCAGCCGCACATGTCCAACGATGATGCACTACGTTTCCTCGTGACACTTGGCGCAACCAAGTGGCAGTACACAAACGGGGTCAAAAACATTGAGTCGATCAGTCCGGATAATTGGGGCCACGTGCAACCGCTACTGGACCGTCAAGGCAACGAGGATATCCAGCTGCAGATGTTTTACAGCTATGGATCAAATCCTCCGTTGTACCCGGCGTGGCAGAAGTACCTTCGCAATCATCAGCCGCCGACGTTGATCGTCTGGGGTAAGAACGATGAGATCTTTCCGGCGGCTGGCGCCGAGCCGTACAAGCGGGATCTGGACGATCTCGAGTACCATCTGCTTGACACCGGACACTTTGCTTTAGAATCTCATGGCGAAGAAATAGCTGAGCTGATGCGCGACTTCCTCAATCGCAAAGTCGACCAGAATCCCCTGGCGGCGAACTGAAGTCGCACTTGTGCGGTCGCAATCGTCGCGGCCGCATTCCTATTAAAACGAGAACCAGGCTATGACTCATCGCTTTGCAGACATTACTTTTACGGACAGTGTGAAAGCCGCCCAGGAACACAACGGCTCGCGCGCGCAAAACGAGCGCTACCAGAGCAGATTTGGTCCGAACGATCAGCTTGGCCCGAGGGAGACCGACTTTATTGCACAACGTGATACTTTTTACCTTGCGACAGTCAGTGAGACCGGCTGGCCATACGTGCAGCATCGAGGGGGGCCGCCAGGATTTTTGCGGGTGATGGGACCGACTCGAATGGCCTACGCGGATTTCGGTGGCAACACGCAGTTAGTGTCCGTCGGCAATATCAACAAGAACGATCGCTGCTCGATAATCCTGATGGACTACCCAAAACGCCGACGCCTGAAAATTCTCGGCCACATGCGCGTCGAAGACGCCGATTCCGTGGACGCCCGGACACTGGCCGCTGTGGAACTCCCTGGCTATAAGGCACGAGTCGACCGTATTGTATTCATCGACATTGTTGCGTTTGACTGGAACTGTCCGCAGCACATCACTCGACGATATACTGAGTCGGAATTCGAGAAATTGTCCTCTTAGGTGACGACGAACATGCTTGAATAAGATCAGGAATAATGAAGGAAACGAAATGGCTCAAATCACCGCAAAACTCACATCAGGTATGGCCGTGCAAATGTCCAATGGGCGACACGTATGGAATGCGGACGAACCGCTTGAGGCCGGCGGGACCGATACCGCTCCCAATCCCTATGAGCTTCTGCTAGGTTCCCTTGCCGCCTGTACCTGTATCACGATTTCATGGTATTGCCAGCACAAGCAAATCCCGTTGAAATCCGTAAGCACAACCTATGATTTCTCACGCGTCCACGCCGACGATTGCAAGGATTGCGACATTCCGGATAAGGGATTTATTGAAAAAATTACCAGCAATGTTCATATTGAAGGTGACTTCGACGAGGGGCAAAGGAAACGCCTGGCGCAGATCGCGCAGCGTTGTCCCATTCACAAGACACTTGCGCACGGCGTCAAATTTGAAGACAACGCGTCTTTTTCAGAGAATTGACAGCCATGAATGCCGGTTTCAGAGCTCCTGAACATTTACATTAAATGTTTTGATCACACTACGAGGAAATTTCTTTTGGGACTAAATACAGCTGTTGTTTATGGTAGCGCCCGCCAGTCTCGCCAAGGCATAAAGGCTGCGCGCTTTATCGTTCGAAAACTCCAAGAGCGCGATCACGCGGTAACGCTTGTCGATTCGAGGGAATGTGAATTACCCTTCCTCGATTTGATGTACAAGGAATATGAAGACGGCCAGGCGCCGGAAGCGATGGAGACTGTTGCCGAGACCTTCAGGTCAGCGGATGGCTTCATCATCGTCAGCGCAGAATACAATCACAGCATACCCGCAGCGTTAAAAAATCTGCTCGATTACTATCAAAGCGAGTACCTCTACAAGCCCAGCGCGATTGTTACGTATTCTGCCGGGCCGTTTGGCGGCGTGCGCGCATTAATCAATCTACGCGCCATTCTCGCTGAATTGGGCACACCGAGCATCCCCAGCGCATTTCCGGTTTCCCATGTAGGAAATGCATTCGACGATGACGGAATTCCATTGGACGAGGCGTACGACAAAAGAATCATCAAGTTTCTGGACGAGTATGAGTGGTATGCCAACGCGCTGAGACGGGCACGTAATCAGGGAAATATCGACCTTGAGCCTCCCGCACAACAACAGATGTGTCGCGGTAATGAAAGCTAATCAGATGCTCGACCGCGGGGTAAGCTGGTTACGAACCAGAAATTAGCGCCACAACAGCTTCCCCACAATCCTTTACAGCGATGCTGTTTATCTGATTGACGGATTGGCTCCAGGCATCGCCTTTACCTTCGTGAACATTTCGTCGGCCCTTTTATTGTCGCCGGCGGCGTTTGCCGCGTTCGCAAGGCCCAGTATTGAAGGCGTTCGTTGTGGTATCCATTGCATGGATCTTTCATAGACTGCGAGTGCCTCTACCGGCCGATCCGCTGCCATTAAGATATCGCCGTATAGTTCGACCGCAGGTTTCATTGGCAACGGTGGCCCGGATGGGGCGTTCATTTCCCGCATTTCAATTTCTGCGGCCTCGCGCGCGATCTCGATTGCCCGCTGCTTGTCGCCACTGAACAGACTGGTAACTGCCATCACTTCTTTTTCGAGAATTGTGATTAGCTTGGCGTCATAGGTTTTGCCATCTGCCACTGCCTGCTTCTGCAAGACCTCGAGTCGTTCGATCGCCGCCGATGCGGTCTCCATATCACCGCGATATGCCGCGCTCATTCCAACAACGGACACCCAGTGCGCATTGCTTCCCTCAACGGAATCCTGTGCATCCAACGCGACGTTTTCCCACTGCCCTGTCTCAATCATATGACGACCGCGCATAAGGAGATAACCGTCAAGCACGTACGCGTCATCGGGATTTCGCTCGACTGCGGCAAGCGCCTGGCCAAGATTCTCTTCGGCGCGATCATAATGGCCGAGCATGAAATTTGCGTACGCCAGCCAAGACAGTGTGTGAAAATCTGAACGACCTTCCGGAAGACCGTACTTTTTATTGACAGCGACTGCAGCATCATATGCTTTAATATTCGAATTCACGACTTCTTGCCACATTCCAAGCTGCACGAAGATATGCGAAGGCATATGCAGTGCATGTGCGGCAGCCGGTGCAATACCAGAGTAAACCTTCGCAGCAGGCAGCGCGAGAATCGCATGATCCGGATCATCGAAAGAATGAATAATAAAGTGGGCCGCGCCAGGGTGATTTTCATTTTCTGCAAGGACGCCCTGGCTAATTGATGCTGCAAGCGCCTGCCGGCGGAATCCCTGATCGCCCCGCCGAACTGTACCCAACAGAGACAAGGCATAGAAAATTGAAATTTCGTGATCATCCGGCCATTGTTCATGCATACGCGCCATATGCTCTGCATATGCGAAATCCTTCTGCAGCTTGTCGCCCGGCGAGAAATATAGAGTTTCGACGGCAGTCAGATAGGCCTTTTCTTTCGCGGTTGGCGCCTTCCTCAGCCGGCCCTCAAAATTCGGAGCCAGTTTGTTGAGCGCAGCCGACGCTGCATCCATGTCCTGTTGCGCCCAAAGCGGATGATTGTCGCTCATCGCCTGGCCCCAGTAGGCCAGCGCAAACTGAGGATCGATTTCCTGCGCTTTTTCGAATGCAAATCTTGCCTTATCGAATTCAAAGCTGTGAAGCGCTCTGACTCCTGACAGAAAAGCGGGCTGCGCCTCACTTGCGCCAGAATTTGGGAACGAAATGTTGCCAAGTTGCTGTTCCTCAGAAATTGCCAGACCTGTGTGCAGCAGCAGCAAAGCAATCATGTATCTCGATATTCTTCTAACCTTCATTTCTTATTCTCCTGACATGGGCGCCTTGGCCCAATCGTATTGGCTTGCGCCCCATCTGTCTACGCAGCACCCAGGTTTCCCTGTGTCGTGCAGGTCACACAGAGCCTTGACCCCGGAACAGGAGAAATAAGGACACCCATCATTTGCGGTGACAATCGGCACGCCGATCGCCCTGTGCCTGCATTTCTATCGATTTCGTACAGAAATGCTTTTAGAAAGTGATGGGTGTCCCGAAAATCTTCTGAAATTAATGGGTGTCCTCAAATTGCCTCTCAAATTGCCTGATTTTGATGGGTGTCCTCAAATTAGCTAGACTGGCAGGGGCCTTGACGGCGATAAGTGGAGATTCCCGATGGCTGGCGGCTTTGCGAAAGACGGTGCGGTGCAGGAGCAGATCGATGCAACCATCGAGGATGCGGTCAAACATGCCCGTAACCAGCTACCGCGCGGCGAGAGCCTGGAGAACTGCGCGGAATGCGGCAATACGATTCCTCCGGCGCGCCGCGAAGCCATCCCCGGTGTGCGCCTGTGTGTCACCTGCCAGGCGCAACAAGATAAAGAAACGGTCAACCTCAGCGGCTATAACCGGCGTGGGAGCAAGGACAGCCAGCTGAGGTAAAACCAGACCTGGAGAAAACGATGAACATCCGGCATTTGCTAGTCCTGCCGTTGCTACTTTGTCTACACGGCGTAGCAAATAGCTCCGAAGTCGATAAGATCGGCAAGGTTATCGATGATTTCCATGACGCTGCCGCGCATGGAGACAAGGATCGTTATCTCGGTCATTTAAGCGAGGATGCCGTGTTCATGGGCACGGATGAATGGGAGCGCTGGCCAAAGCAACCGGACTTTCGTACCTACGTCAACAGTCGCTTCGAGAATGGTCGCGGTTGGAATTACAAATCGGTGGAGAGAAAAATACACGTTTCCAACTCGGCCGACGTCGCCTGGTTCGACGAAGTCGTCTTCTCTGAAGCAAATGGTCGATTTCGCGGGACGGGCGTGCTGACCATGCAGAACGGCAGTTGGAAGATCAGTCATTACGCGATGTCATTCCTGATCCTGAATGAAAACTGGGATGAGGTGATTGAGCTGACCAGGAAAACCAAGGACCAGTTAGAGAATTCTCCGCCTTCTAAATAAACACAGGGATTGCTCTTCGCTGGCATCTCATAAAACAACAAGACTGCCACGACGAAACTCCAAGAGGACCTACGCAATGTTGGGAAGACTATCGAACCCGGCCGGAGTCATAGCGCTGATTCTGGCCATCATGACCTGTGCTCTAACGACGCAGTCAAGCGCCCAGGAAAGCGAATCTCTTGATGCAATAGAACGCCGCTTGATTGAGCACTACAACATACGCGAAGGAAACATCGCGATGCGCGACGCGCCGGGTTGGGCGCCGCTCAAGAAAATTGTGGTGCGCGATATTTATGGTCCCGGTTCACTGGAGACTACCGCAGCACGACTGGAGTGGATTTCGAAAGTGGCGCCCGGAGTTGAGTTTGTTGCTGTTGAATCATTGCAGGAAGCAATCGACAAAAATCTCTTGCTCGATGCGCAAGCGGTCATTGGTATCGGCTGCAGTCCGGACTTGATTTTTGCGTTTGGCCCGGAAGTTCACTGGACTCAGTCGAGCAGCAGCGGTGTCGAAGGCTGTTTTTTCAGCAGAGGTGAAGATTCGATTCGCGCTCACGAGATAATGGTGAACAGGAACATTGTATTAACGAGCCAACGGGGCGTGAACTCGATCTCAATAGCAGAACATGCGCTCTCGCTGATACTCGCGCTGGTGCAGGGTGTCGACATTCACATTCGCCGGCAGGATCAACACATCTGGGGCAGAACTTTTACCGACGAAGTCAAAGACAAGAACATCGATTGGGAGTTGGACGGCCGGACATTGCTGATTGCGGGATTGGGGACAGTTGGAACGGAGATTGCGCGGCGCGCCAATGCACTGGGCATGCGGGTTATAGCAACGCGAAACAGCAGTCGCTCGGGGCCCGACTTTGTCGACTATGTGGGACTTGCTCATGAACTCAATGAACTGGCAGCTCAAGCTGACGTTGTGCTCGGACAGCTACCACTGAATGCAGCAACCATAGGTATATTCGACGCCGAATTTTTCGATGCCATGAAACCCACGGCGTACTTCATCAATATGGGTCGCGGCCGACACACGATAACCGACGACCTGGTCGCTGCCTTAAGAAACGGTAATATTGCCGGCGCGGCCCTCGAAGCGCTCGATCCGGAACCATTGCCGGACGACCACCCGCTTTGGGATATGCCACGCGTCATCATTACGCCGCATGTCTCTGACTATTCTGACAAGCACGAAGACACCGTCTGGCACCTGTATCGGGAGAACCTCCGACGCTATATCGCGGGCGACAAACTTCTAAGTGTCATTGACATGGAAAAAGGGTACTAGCAGGTTGTTGAAAAAGCCATCCATGGCTTTTTCAACATCGCCATCCGAAAAACGTGGTTTTCGAATTGCTCCCATTTTCAATGGCTTGCAGCCATCAAAAATGTCGGTACATCCCTGTACCGTCTAGCAGGCTGCAGAAAAACTGCGTTTGTCAACTGCCTGCTAGAGATCCACAAGCGGAATTTGTGACGCCTCATTGTCGCTGGCAGTGGCAACAAGAATTTCGCGAACCAGCAATCCGGCGTCGATAACAGCGATTTGCTCCTGTCGACGTTTCCGTGCCTGACTGACAACGTCATCACCGAGTGCGTCTGACAATTCGGCGCTGTCATCGAATGCTTTGACCAGCACGCTGAGAGACCTCCTGTGTTCGGCCGTAACATCGATGTGTTTTTTCAACCGCCAGCCACACTCCTCAAGTAAGTCGACATAGCTATTCGGCGCGTCGACAAACGGCGGACCCGCATCGACTGCCCTGCGATGGTCCGCTTCAGACAGGTTTCGCGTTACGGCGATTACGGAAAAGAGCATTTTGGCGCGATCGGTCGCGACGCGTCTGCATTCCTTAAGCATCTCGATTTTTTCAGGCATGCAGCATAGTACGTCCGAGTGGCTGATCGCGTCGAAACAAGCGCTTCTGATCGGCATTGCGCTGCCGCTAGCTGCAATCGCATCGACTCGGTCGTCTATACCGTCACTGCGTGCGCGCTTGATTGCCTTTGCTAATGCACTGACCGGCAGGTCGAGAAGGGTTACATCACAACCGCTCGTATCAGCCAGAAAAAGACCCGGCCAACCCGAGCCTGCGCCGATATCGAGGAGCTTGAGACCTTGTCGAAGACCGAGCATTTCGATGATCTGCGTTGCCTGGGTGCTTGTCGTCCAGCTCGTGCCGCCATAGTCGCAACCGAGCACCGTGCGTTCAACCTCTCGCATCGCCGGCAGATTGCTGACTTCGTAGCTCGCCGCAAATGCCTCGCAGCAACCCTCAAACTGCATTTCATAATTTGTGGGCATTATCTACCCGGCAACCAGGTCACCGATTATTGTTGCGCCAGCCGCGCGACTGGGGACGGATGCAACAAACGTGACAACCCCGGCACGATCGGCATCGTTCAGTGCCGCAACCATCGGACGCATTTCCATGCCATGTTCGTCCCCGGCATGTCCGCGCCACAGTTTGGTATATGCGATGAGCTGCTTTTCAACATACCAGGATTCCAGTACGGACAAGTTCGGTGCATCGACAGACCCGTTGCCAGCGAGTTCGACGCCATGACAGGTAACGCAGTGACTGAATTTCTGTGGCGCCAGTACGATATCGCCAGCCAAAGCTGAATTGACAAGAATCAGCATCGCGAGTGCGAACCTGGTTACAGTATTCAATCTAGGCACCTCGCGCCGCGCTGACACGCTGATTGAGATGGTTCAAAGCGTGCTGAGCTGAACTGACTGCACCTTCCTGCCATGAGGTGTGATAACTGATCTGGTCACCAATCAGGTAGTGACGACGATCTGGTTCCTGCAACAGGTGAAAATATTGATCTCTCGCCTGTTCGCTCCATTCGGCGCCGCAACCCATCATGAAATTCATGCGATACCACGGCACGCTGACGCCGGACTCGACGTAATCGCCATAGTGGGCGTGAATTTTACTGCCCTGCTCTATGGCTGTATCGATGCGCTGCTGCGGCGTCATGCGGATCAGTGCCATTTGGTTTTCGTCCTCAAAAGGATATGCTCCCAGGACCACGCCTTTCTTGTCGTTGATGCCCTGGCTGGGATACCAGATCTGCTCGACCGTTTGATTGGTCCAGGTGATGCCGCCATAGATTGCTTCGCGCTCCCAGAAGCGCTCCTTCATCTGTAGCGCAATTTTCATCAACTTGCCCCTGCCAAGCGAAGACAGGCCCGCAAGGTATTCCGGGGAAAAGTTATTTTTGATACCGGGCAGAAGGTGCGCGGGAATACTGGTCATGCAATAGTCCGCATCGATTTTTTGCAGGGCGCCATCGCGATTGTAAGCGACTGCAACGCCGCCGCTATCCTGCATAATCGACTGCACCGGGGCGTTGGTAATGATTTCGCTTTTGATATTCTTTACAAAGCCTTTCACGATATTGTCGTTACCGCCGACCGCCTGCATCATCGGCGCGCACAAGTCCCAGCCCTCGGTGTCGCTCATGCGGGACTTCCAGAAGAAGTTTGAAAACAGGGTCTCGAAATCCAGCGGTGTCTTGTACCTGGGCGCTTCTGTCATGCCGCCGGATGCATAACCCGCCCGTGATGAGCCACCGTATGAGCCGTCTGGCTCAAGGTCACCATACGATCTCATGTACTCAAAAATCAGCGCTGCATCTTCGTCAGAGAAGCGCTTGTCAAACTCTCCTCTTTTGATGGACTTGGCAACCAGCTCGCTCATGAATCCGCGAGCGCTCGCAACATATTCGCCGGCACGAATCGGTTTGCCACCCGCGAAATCGGGATCGTGCGCCCATGCCTGGCGGTTGCCATCCATGAAGTATTCGAGCGCCACCTCGAGCTCCTGGCAATAACCGAGCAGCAATCGATGCTGCGCTGCTATGCGGGCCGGACCAGCATTGAAGTAGAGGTTCGGATCCGTGTCGAACTCGCACACCTGCCGATGCCCCATTTCATCGATGACATCGCCACCGCGGACCGTAAAGTTGCGGCCACCGATGCGCGGCGAGGCTTCGATAACCGTGCACTCATAGCCCGCTCGTTCCAGCTCATAAGCGCATACCAGGCCGGATATGCCGGCACCCAGGATGACGACGCTTATCGGATCGCCGTTCAGCGCGGTCAGTTCGGCACGTGGCGTCGCCTCGGCCTGAGAAGGTGTCAGACCAAGAAGAACGCTGATTTGATAGGCAGTGCCACTGCCGGCCACGGCGCCTACCTTGTTGAGAAATTGTCGCCTTGAGTAGTCCATGCCGACATCATCCGTGCAACACTGCTGGCGGGTCAACCGTTCCCGGTGTTACTGCATCTGCTCAAGAACCGCCCGCCCCAAAATGCCGTGAGGATTGGCGAGGGTTTCGATGACCTCGAAGTGATTGTAGTTCTCCGCCACGATCAGTTGTACGCGCTTGCCAGCGTCCGCAACCGCTTTCGCGAAGTCTCGTGACTGGCGTTTGAATTCGGGCGTTTCGTAGCTGCCATAAGCGACAATGACCGGCGCATGCAGATTGTCGAGATGCCGTATCGGGCTTAATGCATCTTCCATCTCGTCTGTGAACCGGATGTACTTGCCGCGGGCAGAGAGCCGTACGGGCTCCAAATCAAAGATGCTGCTGCAACACAGCCCACCTTTGATAATGTCAGCAGGCAAACCGTCTTGTTTCTGCCAATCCGTCGTCAGCATGACGCCGGCCAGGTGGCCGCCGGAGGAATGACCGGACAGGTAGATTCGATCAGCATTGCCGCCGAATTCCTTGGCGTTACGATATACCCACGCGATCGCCTGGCGCAACTGATCGACGAGAGGGAACAGACTATCGTCGCTATCCTGCACCCAACTGAAGTCCGGGACCACATAATGCACACCGGCATTGACAAAGAGCTCTGCTGGAAATCCATAACTTTCAGCCGTTCCCTGTTGCCAGGCACCGCCATGAATAAAGATATGCACCGGTGAATCGGCATGCGTTGTCGGATAGACGTCCAGTGACTCAATCGATTTGCTACCGTATGCGAATTGCAATGGCTCGCCCAACCGCTTCCGTGCCAGGGTGCTGTTGGTACCCCAACGAGCAATGACTTGCTGGATATTCGGCGCATATTTAAATTGCGAGTAAGCCTTGTCCAGCTCCTGTTGGTCCATATCGAGCCAGACATTCGGCCCTTTGGCAGACGATTGCGCTAACGCCGTCAGCGAGCCCGATAGCGTCGCGGCAGTACCAAACGCAAAGTTCTTCAACATCGAGCGGCGCGTGATTGAAGCATAATTATTATTCATAGTTACCTGCCAGGATTGTACCAACGTCATTCTGCGCTTTTGAAAACTGTAATCCCTCCGACCACCGTCATCAATACCCGGATGTCACGGACTTCATCTGCCGGTACCGTCAACAGATCAGCGGACAGGACGGCGAGATCAGCGAACTTGCCGATTTCGATAGAACCCTTCTTGTCTTCCTCGAAGCTCAAGTATGCACCGTTTATCGTGAATGCCCGCAATGCATCCGCGCGGGAGATAATCTGATCCTCCACGACTATCTGCCCCGTGGCTGCATCTTCCCGGGTGATTGCACCCCATAGGGTCTTCATCGGTTCAATCGGCACGTTATCCGTCGCGAACACGAATGGAACGCCATGTTCCAGGAAACTTTTGAGCGGTACATAGGTGCTGGCCTCCGCATCCGTCAAATCCACGGTGCGCCTGAGACCGTTTTTCCAGATAGTCGTGCCGGGTACAACGACTGATATGATCCCCAGCTCCTTGAGCCTGGCCAGGTTTTCGTCGCTAACAAAGCTCAGATGCTGCAGGACGAATCGTAAGTCGCGGATCGGAATTTCCTCATTTACGTTTTCCAGCACCGTCAGGTACTCGTCAAGCGTCGCTGCATTATGCGTGATGGCATTCACGCGGAGGTCGGTTTTCGCCGATGCGAAGACGAGGTCATACAACGATGCCCTGTCATCGTTCAATATGCTGTCAACGCTGTATCCGGCCCAACCCGGGTTCGAGCTTGCTCTTTTGCGAATATCGTCCAGCGGTGAATCGCCGACAGTGGTGTGTATGCCGCTGATCCTGAGCATGTCGTCGCCGAGTCCCTGACCGCTCGCGTATGCAGCCCAATTTCCAAGCACTCTATCGATCGCTACGTCAGGAGCCGCATCCCAGGTCGGACTCAGGACCAGGTGACTCCGCACTGTCAATTCGTCTTTTTCCCGAAGTTCCTTGTAGGCCCGAATGACAACCGGCGAAATTCCATGGCCTTCATAAACACTCGTCGTGCCCGCTGCGTTGTAGCGCCGCATGGAATCCTTCAGTGCCGCCAGCCGCTGTGCGTAACTGAAACGTGGCGCCACCTGCATCAGGCTGTACTCGACGGTACCGATGGCGCCGGTCTCCCTGAAGATTCCGTTTGGTTCTCCGGTGATGTCATCCTTACCAATATCAACACCAGCATGCGGCGGTAAACTGTCTTTCGTGATCCCGGCAAGTCGCAGCGCATAACTGTTGGCAATTGACACAATGGGCGGTTTGCCGCTCCAGTAATACCAGATGCCTTTGATATAGACCGGATTGTCTGGAGCAACCCGATCCAGTTCCCAACGTGTCGGATATCGTTGCTCCGCAATCAATGCCGATCCGCTGGCAAAGTAGGGGTAGTCACCGATCGGCATGGTCACTATCCACTCACCGGCGTTCTTGTTGCGGACCTCCTCGGCGATCACGTCGAGAATATCCGCGATTGAGCGGACACCATGCATCGACGGCAGAATGTACTTTAGACCCTCACGATCCATATGGGCGTGGCCGTCTATAAATCCTGGTACAACGGTCTTGCCTTGCAGGTCAATTACGTCCGTCGCTGGTCCTACCAGGTTTCTGATGTCGCTATTAGTGCCAACCGCGCTGAACTTGCCATCCGTAATTGCGAGCGCCTCAACAATACTGAATTCGGCGTCCACAGTAACGATATTGCCATTGATGAGCACTGTACCGGCAGGGCCCGATGCGAAGGCATCAGATATTGAAACAGCAAAAATTAAAAACAGATGGATGGAGTTCAGGATATGCATACGCGACGATTTCATATGGGCCATAAACCCGTTCCTTGCTGGTTGTTGGCCTACCTCAGCCGTTCGATTTATCGACGTCAATTCACAAATCGGAACACATTTCTCGGTCATCGACCAAGAAATAATTCAGCGATTGATGGGTGTCCTGATTGACTATTGCGGAGTTGTCGCGCCATCCGCTTCGGCCCATGCCTTGAATCCTCCGTCGAGGTAAACGGCGTCCTCCACCCCCATATCAAGAGCTAGTTTGGCCGCCAGCAATGAGCGCCCACCTGTTTCGCAGTAGAAGATCAATTTCTTCCCCGAACTGAAAATATCCATGTGATAGGAACTCTTCGGGTCGATATAGAATTCCAGGACGCCACGAGGGACATGGACCGCGCCTTGAATTTTTCCATGCTCGGCCAGTTCGTCACCCTCCCTGACATCGACAAACACGACCGAGTCGTCACCAACGAGTTCCATTGAGTTCGGCACATCGTAGGCAACAACAACAGCCACAGCTTCAGCCTTGTAATCGTCGACCCCTTTCACGGTTTGGTCCGGTTCTGTACAACCTGAAAGGACACTGATCGTAATAAGAGCTAATTTTGATATTTGCATTGGAGTTCTCAGCGCTATGCTTCCCGAGAGAAGGGTAACACTCCATCCTCACGAATGCCGCGCCGGTAGATTCGTCTCAAGCTCGCTTTGACGTGTTCACTGATCCCGTAATTCGCCGTTGTTCTGTCTACCTGACTCTGACGCGGGTTAAGCGGGGATAGGCAAGAGAATCGATATGCTCAACAAGAAATTAGCCGCCGAGAGCGGCACTCTTACAAAGCGCTTGCTATCCGCTCTATGTTTGCTCTCATTGCACTGAGGTAGTCGCCCTGATCAGGTTTGTTCGCGACTGTATGGAAATAAACGGAGGCGACACCGGCATCGGATAAGCGCTGAGCGGTCGATGTCAATGGTTCGTCCTCCCAGATCATTATTGTCGCGGAGTGCGTTGTGGTTATCTGTTGCATCGCGATCCACGCTGACGTGGTTGGTTCTTGTTCGGGTTCCCAATGCACGCTTCGACCGTTAATTCCGTAGTGGTGCTGCAAATACTGATACACGGGATGTGAGAACAACACCGGCCGACTATCGAGTTTCGCGAAGACATCGGCAAGCCGTGAATCAAGCTGCATCAATTCTTGCTCCAGTTTCGCCATGTTGTCCCGGAATCCCGTTTCGCCCGATGGGGCGAGTTGAATCAGCGCGTTGGTCACCGACTTTGCCTGTGCGATGGCGAGTTGCGGATCGAGCCAGGTCGTGAACGCGGTGCCCTGGTGAGAGTGCTCTCCTTCCGGGCCATGCTGATGCAGAACCGACTCGTCGAGTGCAATCAGTCGATCCGCAATATCAGCCGAGGTATCGACAAGACTCTGTCGATCGATTGATATCAGGTTCAGCCAGGATTCCGCACCTGCACCGTTGATTATTACGGCATCTGCCGACTGTAATAGTTGAATCTGTCCCGCACCAGGGATCCATAATGCCGGGTCGCCTTCGATATCCGGAAAGATGATCTCTGGCGCGACATCGACGCCCTCTGTGATCCGACTCGCAAAGAAAAATAGTGGGTAGTTGCTGGTAACGACAAGCGCATTTTTCAATTCTGTTGCTGACGGGTCTTCGCTAATTGCCTGGCGGTCCTCACCACCGCAAGCAGCAGCCAGCAGGACGACACCTATCAATATGGCTCGCAGGAAAATCATAAGGTCAGGAACGTTTGTAGTATTTGCATCGCGTAATACCGCGTCACCAACGTCAGCCCTGCCGCGAGTACCGCACTAAGCAAAAACACGAAACCGATCTCCGATGCCATGAGTACTGAAACATAGCTTCGGGACGCACCTATACGCAGCAATGTATGGAACTCACCCTTGCGCAATTGCTGCGATAACAAGAATACAAGTGTGATAACGGCGATCGTAGCAAAACTCAGAATCGCCAACCCAAGGATCACGTAGTTCTGAACTGCGAACACAGTTTCCAGCAGGTCATCGAGAACATTTCCCGGCACCACGAGCTGCATTAATTCGTTGTCCTGGTATCTTCCGCGCAACAGAGCAGCGTTCTTCTGATCGGGCGGCACAGCAATGACGCTGGTAAGCGGAAACGATTCTGCTGAACCATGGAAATGAAATGCCGTTATGTTGTCCCGCGTAATCTCGGCATATTGCGTGAGTGAGGCATTGGCCGTGACTATGCCGTCACGGCGGCTGAGTACAGCCGCCCCCGCTTCCGGCTCCGCCAGATCGGCGTGACCATGCCCGAGTCCCTGAATAATCCAGGACGTTCTTACATCGACAAAAACAGCGTCGTCGTCTACAGTACCGGCTGCTTCCAGCACACCGGCTATCGTCATCTTGAGTGGATAGACACCAGCGATGTCGAAGACGGTCTCCGGGGACGAGATGATCGCATCACCCGGGCGGAGTCCAAGACGTGACGCCACGTTGGCGCCAATGATGCACTCGCCGAGCAACCCCATCTGCCGACCAGTGGCTATTTTCAAACCACGAAAACCAAAGTAGTCGAGTGACGTACCGACGATCGGCGCACCCTGCGCCTGGAATCTCGAATGAATCGGAATGAAATCCGCGAGGCCTGTGGACTGAGCTTCGACAAAGGTCCGGTTTTCGATTTCCGCCGGCGATTCGGCGTGGAAATAAAGCGTATTCAGGACGAGTTCGAGTTCGCTTCCACGCGCGCCGAGTACAAGAGGTGTCTGGTCCGCGCGTGCGGTCAGTGCTGTCGCGCTGTCTTCAACGAGCAACCGGGTCGCAGCCGGCAGGAATACCATGAGCGTGATCGATGCGATCAGGATGCTGCTTTTGAAGCGGTGATGCGCGAGATAACGCCAACCGAGGAACAATGCACCGGTCATTGTCGAGCATCCCCGTCCAGGGGTTGTGCGACGTTACGCATGTCGAGCACGGAGTCGAACTTATTGAGTAGCGATTCGTCGTGCGTCACCATTAACAACGTGCTGTTGTTACGCTTCGCCTGCTCCACCAAAAGATCGACGACGTTTTGCTTGTTGTCCTGGTCGAGGTTGCCGGTAGGTTCATCCGCCAGCAGCACCGGAGGATTGTTGAGCATAGCCCGGCACACCGCAACGCGTTGCTGTTCGCCTTGCGACAGCTCGCCCGGCATTGCGCTCTGTTTCGATTCGAGGCCGACACCGAGCAACAACTCCGTGGCGCGCTTTCGAATATCAGCTTTCATCCCGCTGCCTGCGATATACCAGGGCAACATGACATTCTCGATGACTGTGAGATAACCGAGTAACTCGAAGGCCTGGAACACCTGTCCGACACTGCGGATACGGTATTGACCGAGCTCATTGTCACTGAAATCTGTAATCGCCTGATCGTTGACAATGATGCTTCCCGAAGCGGCTCGCAGCGTACCTGCGATCAATCCAAGCAGCGTCGTTTTGCCGGACCCACTTGGCCCTACGAGAGCCGTGCTGGCGCCCGGAGGAACAGTAAATTCCTGCACCCGCATGCCGAACGACGACGACCTCTCAGGCCTGCGACCGCGGTAACTAAATGCCAGCTTACTGATGTTGATCATCGCGCTTCAGAGTCTCTGCTCTTCAAGAATCTCCAGACCAGTTAATTTCCACACGCCGTCGACTTCGCTGATCTCGAGATTTGCTCTGTAACCATTCGTCCGCTGGTGAATGTGACCCCAGTGGCCTACCGAGCCAGACACGGTCCAGTCACTTGCGATCGTCAACCGGTTGCCGTCGCGGTTTACTAATTCTGCATTGTTTACCTCGGTCGTCTTGACCTTGACACGCGCACCGCCCTGGTTGGCCAGCTCGAGGCCTTTTTGTGTTTCGAGGTAGATATCGGTGAGCAGTTCGCCCGAGACACTCTTTTCAAGCACGTCGTAAATGACTTCCTCACCACGATAGTCAAAGGCGCGATAAACATTGTGGAGAATATCGCTTACTAGCTGCGTCAGGCGCTCGTCATTCATTGCGACCTGGCGATGCTGATAGAAAAACAAAACAGTTATCGCCAGAGCCGATAGTGAAAATGACAACAGCGGTCGAGACATTGTCCGGTTCGCGGACGACGATCTCGACAACCCGGCGAGCAGGACGATGCTTAGCGCCAGCATCAGCCAGCGCCCCCAGCCGGCGACACTTTGCAGAACTGTCGGCGGTTTCTCAATATCGGTGAGCGTTGGCAACTCAGGAAAGCGCAGATAGTTGTCCCAGCGAAGCGTGC
>SMVA01316910.1_pt1 | contig 33968 bp, 28 predicted proteins | sample 2456451 | NCBI WGS metagenome assembly SMVA01 (sample SAMN11095933, study PRJNA526329) | marine sediment metagenome | biome: Marine sediment; feature: Surficial sediment; material: Deep marine sediment; isolation source: Hadal surficial sediment | place: Pacific Ocean | collected 2014-05 | depth... | reverse complement strand
TTCGAGCATGCCTCGCCTGCTGCGCCAGTAAATCCTCTTGTCAAACGCATCGGTGTCCACGAACTCACTCAATTACCAACTCGACCTCGACAGTAACCGGATAGCGGGTAAGATTCAGCAATGATCGATCACGCAAGATGGCAGACATATCTCACCTCCCTCGCGCAAAAGCCGACAGGTTCGAGGGGAGTTTGCTATTTACCCGAACTTGCCCTGTTGCGGTTCACCGGTGCAGACACGCTGACCTTTCTGCAGGGATATCTCACGAGTGATGCCTTCGAGTTGCCTGAAGACCGCCTGTCTCCGACTGCGCTGTGCAACCTCAAAGGCCGGGTGGTCGCAAATGGCTGGTGCAACAAACACGACAACGGCGTTGACCTCATCGTCCATCGATCGTTAACCCAGCCACTGGGCAAATTCCTGAAGAACTATCTGGTATTTTCGAAAACGGAGCTTACCGACTGTTCCGATAGCCATGTGGTCTTCGGGAGCATCAATGCGGGGCCGAGTTCCGGGCTCCACATGGGCGAAGAACAACGTCTGATTGTGGTTGAGGAATTGGAAATTGCGACCAAGCTCTGCGAAAGCGAGGAATCTCTTGCGCCCGGGGATTGGGCGTCCCGCCTGATTCGCGATGAGATCGCGCTCGTTTCACTGCCGGTTAGCGAGCGGTTTCTACCTCAGATGCTGGGCCTCGAGCTTACTGGCGCCATCGACTTCGCCAAAGGCTGTTATCTCGGCCAGGAAGTTGTGGCCCGGGCGCAACACCGCGGCAAGGTCAAGCGAGAGCTTGCCCGATTCAGCTGGCAGGGTGAACGGCCCCCAGCGGGCACGGAGTTTCAGACCACCGATGGCCTCGCAAACGGCGTGGTGATACAGACTGACGCAGCCGAAAGCGGCGGCTATTGCCTTGCTGTAAGTAGTGCGGCACGTGCTGGTCTGGGCAGCGAAAACTCACAAAGTGCGACCTTATTCCAATCGGTTCAGTAGGCCCGTCTATACTCAATTCAGAGTATTCCCCAAGGCGATGAAGGACCGTGCATGTCTAAACTGGCACAGATAATCGAACGACAAGTAACCAACGCCGTGGCGGACGATGAACTCGACCTGCCGACCCTGCCCGAAGTGGCCTTGAGGATTCGCGACGCAGCCGAAAGCGAGAACGTATCTGCCAGTTCGCTTCAGCGAGTCATCGCTGAGGATCCCGGTCTCTCGGGGCAGATGATCAAGATGGCTAATTCCCCGATGTTCAGAGCTACCCGTGCAATCGACGATCTCAGTATGGCACTGAGCCGACTTGGGGTTGAGTACGCGGCGAACCTGGCAACGGGGCTTGCCATGCAACAGATGTTTCAAGCCACCTCAGAGGTCATCGATCGCAAGCTGCGCAGCGTCTGCGCAAAAGCAACCGAGATCGCCGCGATCAGCGGCGTACTGGCCAAAAGTTTCACTTCGCTGCGTCCCGACCAGGCTACGCTCGCCGGTCTGACCCACAGTATCGGCGTTTTACCCATACTCTCCTGGGCCGAACAGCATAGTGACTTGCTGAACGACTCTATGACGCTGGATCGAGTAATCGACAGCATCCACGGCAGCCTGGGTACCATGATCCTGCAGAGTTGGAATTTTCCGCCCGAATTGGTCCTCGTCCCTTCGCACCACACGGACTTCACGCGCAAGGCTGAAAAAGTCGACTACATCGACGTCGTAACGGTCGCCGTCCTGCAGAACCTGGCCGGAACCGAACATCCCCTCACCAAACTCGATTGGAACGAGATCCATTCATTTCATAATCTGGGTCTGGACCCCGACATGGAGTCCAACGAGCTCCAAGAACTCAACGAAGAAATAGAAGAGGCAAAAACCGCCTTCCTGTAACGTTGGGCAGGGTGAATCAGAGTCAGCCTTTGAGATCCGGTTGATACAACCACTGAATACTCGAAAAATCGAGTCTGCCCGCGTCATGTAGCTGCTCGTGCACTCGAAACAGATTGTTCGCAAGCGCGCCTAAGGGTATCGAGCTGCGCGAATGTTGTGCCGTTTCCATCGCAAGTCCCAGATCTTTGGTCATGAGATCAACCAGAAATCCACCTGCATAACCTCGCGAGGCCGGTACATTATCCATGACACCCGGATAGGGATTGTAGACGTTGAGCGGCCAGTTGCTCCCTGAAGATTGTTTCATGATCTCGGACAAGACTCCTGCATCGAGTCCGTTTTTGACCCCTAATGCCAACGCTTCCGCGGTACCCGCCATCTGTATCGCGAGCAGCATATTGTTGCAGATCTTGGCGATCTGACCTGCGCCGCTCGCCCCGGCATGGAGAACTTTGCCACCCATGACATCGAGCACCGCGCGAGCCGAGTCGAGTGCTTCGCTGGCTCCTCCCACCATGAAGGTGAGAGTTCCTGCCTCAGCGCCCGCGGTACCTCCAGATACCGGCGCATCGAGCATGTCCAGATCACGCGAGCTTGCGAGCGCTGCAACTTTCTTAGCAGTCACCGGATCAATAGTGCTGCAATCGATCAGCAACGTGCCATGATCACACTGACTGATGATCCCATCATCACCCCCGTACAGCGCGTCGACATGACGACCCGCCGGTAACATGCTGATGAATACGTCTACGCCTTTCGCAGTATCCGCGGCCGTCGCCTGGGGCGTAGTGCCACTGACCGCGTTCATCAGAGCGCTCACCAGATCGAACACCTTTACCTCGTGCCCGGCGTCCGCCAGATTACCTGCCATCGGACCACCCATATTGCCGAGACCTACGAATCCAATGCTCGTCATCAATTATTCTCCAGGTCGTGTAACGGGTTCCTCGGCCAGGGTTCTACGAAGTGGCTCTCGACGTAACTCAGTGGCAGATTTGCCAGTTCCTCGAACTGCCAGCGGGGCTGGTTGTCTTTTTCTATGATCAGCGCACGCACCCCTTCGAGAAAATCCGGATTCTCAGAACAATGGGTAGCGAGGGTCATTTCCATACGGAATGTTTCCGCCAGAGACATCGAACACCCACGTTGCAGCTGCTCGACAACAATACCGATGGAAGTTGGACAACCACGTTGCATGGCAGTAATCCCGCGATCAATCCAATCGCTCGAGCCTTTTAAAGCTTCGATTCGCGCACTCACCTCAGCCAGCGATCCGGCAACATCGAGGGTAGCAGGCACAACATCCAACTGGGATGCCGGAATCTGCCCAGAAGGCATGTTCTCGAGCAGATCATCCAGCACCAGTCGATCATGATCAAACTCACCCCGCCACTCAGCCGACATCATCTTCTCAACCACCGTGTGACGATCCGCACAGGCGACACAATGGGTACCCAGCCCCACCAACATCGCATCGCTCGAGTTCATATGACTCCCCGTCAGCCCTAAAAACGTGGCGAAGGGTAAGTCCATGTTTTTCAGCAACCAGGTAGCCCCGGCATCCGGGAACAGACCGATAGTAATCTCCGGCATCGCAATTCTGGATCGTTCGGTGACGACGCGATAGTCCGCGGCGCTGAAAATGCCAAGACCACCACCCATTACAACGCCATGGCCGATTGCGACCACTGGCTTCGGGTAGGTATGAAGTCGATAGTTGAGTCGATATTCGTGTTCAAAAAACCGATATGGATACTCGTCCACCGCCTTCCCGGTCTGGTGATTGTTGAGCATCGCGTAGTACAGGGCCTGAATATCACCACCCGCACAAAAAGCGCGCTCACCCGCACTCGTGATCACCAAGGCAACCAATTCATCACGAACCGCCCAGCGGGCAAGCGCGTCCGAAAGGATGCCAATCATTTCGAGGCTGAGGGAGTTCAGGGTCGCTTCGGCATTCAGTCGTGCCTCCGCAACGATGAGATCGTTAACCGTGGTGTGCTCAAAGAGAAGTACCGGCGAATTCGGTTTGTTCAAAAGCACGTTACAAAAAGGTCCTAGCCTGGATTATTCATGAAGAAGCGTAGCGAGGTCGGCAGTTTGCGCGAGCAAACTGCCAGAGTGGTGAAACACCGGGCCTCGCAGGCTGTGTGGCGCGGACCGAAGGGCGCGCTTCCCGTTCCAAGGGGACGGGCGCGTGCATTGACAGCCCGCGCAGTTTGCCTTGCAAACTGCCGAGCACCCGTAGGGAGCACGCACGGTGTTTTCGTTAGTATCGGCGGCCGCAGTAGCTTGTTCATGAATAATCCAGGCTAGGTATCGGGTCGCGAAAAACAGGCAGCCTCATCCATTGATCCATTCGGGCGTACGTTTCTCGAGAAACGCGTTGACACCTTCGGCTTGATCCTTGGTGTCGAACAACTCCACGAACGCTGCCCGTTCCCTCTTATACACCGCATTGATGGGACCACCACGCGCCTGCTGGATAAGGTTCTTGCAAGCCGCCACCGCCGGTGGGCTTTGCTTGCTGACTCTTTCCGCAAGCTCGAGGGCATGACCTAACGATTGCCCCGTATCGACGACCTTCTCGACTAAACCAATGGTTTTGGCGGTATTCGCATCGAGTCGCTCACCGCACAGGATAATCTGTTTCGCCCAGCCTTCCCCAACCAGCCACGCCAGGTTCTGCGTGCCGCCACCACAAGGCAGCAGGCCAACACTCGCTTCCGGTAAACCCATCTGAGCTTGGGATTCGGCGATGCGAATGTCGCAGGCAAGCGCGCACTCAAGCCCTCCTCCCATGGCAAAGCCGTTGATGGCAGCAATACTGACACCACGAAAATTAGCCAGCGTCTCAAAAGCATGGCCGAATTCGTCGGCGAGGGTCTGAGCAACTTCTTTGTCCCCCGAAGAAAACAGCTTCAGATCCGCGCCTGCCGAGAAAAATTTCTCTCCGGACCCGGTTATGACAAGCGCATACACCACTTTATCAACATTGCAGTCTTCGACAATTTTCGCCAGCCCCGCAAGGCTTTCTCCATCCCAGGTATTGGCAGGCGGATTGTTGATGGTGATCAGCAGGGTGTGTCCGCGCGCTTCGACAATTAGCTTATCAGTGGAGGACTTAATCATGCTTGTTACTTGACTCGTTTTATCAATGAACGGAAACGCGCCCGAAAGCGCCTCTTTGCTGGGTTATTCGATTTGAAACCAATCGACGGGTGTTTGACCACGATCTTCCAGGTAGCGGTTCGCTGCAGAAAAGTGTCCACATCCGAAAAAACCCCGATGCGCCGAAAGGGGCGATGGATGAGGGGCACTCAACACACAATGACGATGGCGGTCGACAATGGCACCCTTCTTGTGGGCGTAACCACCCCACAGCATGAACACTAATCCCGAGAGCGATGTATTCAGAGTAGCAACGATGCAATCGGTGAAAGTTTCCCAGCCACGCCCCTGGTGGGATCCCGCTCGCCCACGCTCAACGGTCAAAACCGAATTCAGCAGCAACACGCCCTGTCGGGCCCAGGGCACCAGACAACCGCGCGTGTTATCCAGGGTTCGATCCGCGCTACCTAAGTCATCATTGATCTCCTTGAAGATATTTACCAGCGATGGCGGCTGTGGAACACCGGCTGGTACGGAGAAGCACAATCCGTGCGCCTGCCCCGGCCCGTGATAGGGGTCCTGACCGATGATGACCACCTTGACCTGGTTGAAGGAGATCAGCTCTAGGGCGGCAAAAATATTCTCACCCTTTGGATAGATCACCTTGCGTGCCTGCTTCTCACCCACCAGGAATTGCCGCAACGCGGTCATGTAGGATTTGTCGAACTCGGCGCCCAAAGCCTCTTTCCAGGAAGGCCTCAAACGCACTCGATCCTCAGTCATCGTTGGTGCTCCGCCTCTTGGCATCGATGACAGGAAAGACTTTGGACATTTCCTCTGGTGATAGCTGTGGCGCTGACAAGATAACTGAACCCATTGATATCAAGTTGTCGGAACACCGGGTTTCATCAACGGAAACAACAGCACATCGCGAATCGAGGGTGAGTCGGTAAGCAACATCACCAATCGATCTATGCCAAGCCCCTCACCAGCAGTCGGTGGCAAACCGTACTCGAGAGCCGTGATGTAATCCTGATCGAACTGCATGGCTTCCAGATCACCTGCCGACTTTTTCAACATCTGTTGACGAAATCGCTCCGCTTGATCGTCGGGATCGTTGAGTTCGGAAAAACCGTTGGCAATTTCCCTACCGCAGATAAAAAGTTCAAATCGGTCCGTTACCTCGGGGTTCTCGTCGTTTCTGCGCGACAACGGAGAGACCTCTGTTGGGTACTGGGTGATGAAAGTGGGTTGTTCAAGCCGCGATTCCACCCGTTCCTCGAAGAGTTCCATATGCATTTTGCCCAATCCCCAGGAAGAAGGAATCTCCCGGTTCGTTCCGGTCAACAATTTTCGCAGTTGGTCAATGTCATTGAGCTGATCTTCACCTATCTCCGCGTAGCGGGAAATGGCCTGCACCATCGTCATGCGTTCGGCTGGCTGAGAAAAATCGATCGTGGTGCCCTGATAGGTGAACGTGCTCGAGCCAAGTACGGTTTCGGCTATTCCACGTAAGAGTTCCCCGGTCAACTCGATGAGATCGTTGTAGTCACTGTACGCCTGATAAAACTCGAGCATCGTGAACTCAGGGTTGTGCCTGGTAGAAAGCCCTTCGTTGCGGAAGTTGCGATTGATCTCGAACACTCGCTCAAACCCTCCTACCGTAAGGCGCTTCAAAAACAGCTCAGGAGCGATCCGCAGATACAGATCCAGGTCGAGCGAGTTGTGGTGGGTAGTAAATGGCCGAGCGGTCGCGCCCCCCTGGACGATATGCATCATCGGGGTCTCGACCTCGAGATAGTCACGTGCAACGAAAAATTCGCGAATATGTTGAACGACCATCGAACGGATTTCAAACACCCGTCGCGATTCGGCACTCATGATGAGATCGAGATACCGTTGCCGGTATTTAGTCTCGCGATCGGCGAGGCCGTGGTATTTTTCCGGCAAAGGTCTGACGGTTTTGTTGAGGAGAGTGATTTCGCTCGCCTGAACGGTAAGCTCTCCCTTGTTGGTGCGCATGAGGGAGCCCCTGATGCCAACGATGTCGCCTATATCCCACAAATTCTTGAATGTCTGGTAGGCGTCCTCCCCGAGATCGTCCCGGCGCAGGTAACACTGTATCTGACCACTGACATCCTGCAGCGTGACGAAACTCGCCTTACCCATGACCCTGCGTAACATCACGCGACCGGCCACAGCCGTCTGCATGGGCGTGGATTCGAGGGCGAGTTTGTCGAGGTCGCGGCAACGCGCCTGCAAATCCGCCGCCATCGCTTCGCGCCTGAAATCATTAGGGAATGCCCGCCCGCCATCCCGCCACGTCTGGAGCTTAGCGCGGCGGACTTTGATAATTTCGTTGTCTTCGGTCATTTCTTTTTCTACTGTTGCCGTCGCTACCTTTTACAACCCTGCCTTCAAGCTCGCTACGATGAATTCATCGAGATCGCCATCCAGTACGTTGCCAGGGTCGGTCCGCTCTACCAGGGTTCGCAGATCTTTTACCCGCGACTGATCCAGCACATAGGATCTTATCTGGCTACCCCAGCCGATGTCCGCCTTGGAATCTTCGACGGCTTGTTGCTTTTCGCGCCGCTTCAGCTCTTCAAGCTCGTACAACTTGGCGCGCAACTGCTTGAACGCCTTGTCCTTGTTCTGGTGTTGAGAACGTTCACTCTGGCACTGCACAACTGTGTTCGTTGGCAGATGAGTGAGGCGAACGGCCGAGTCTGTCCTGTTCACATGCTGACCGCCAGCGCCGCTCGCGCGATAGGTGTCCACGCGTACGTCCGCAGGTTTGATATCGATTTCAATATCGTCGTGCACCTCCGGAGAAACGAATACGGAAGCAAACGAGGTATGGCGCCGGTTGCCTGAATCGAAGGGCGATTTGCGGACCAATCTGTGCACGCCAGTCTCGGTACGCAGCCAGCCAAATGCATAATCGCCGGAAACGAGCACCGTGGATCCAGTGATCCCTGCCACTTCGCCCGGCGACAGTTCGATGATCTCCATGGTAAATCCGCGTTTCTCTCCCCAGCGCAAATACATGCGCAGCAGCATTTCGGCCCAATCCTGCGCCTCGGTTCCTCCGGCACCCGACTGAATTTCGATGAAGGCATTGGCGGTATCCATCTCTCCATCGAACATGCGTTGGAATTCGAGTTTGGCGAGATCAGCTTCAAGTTTATCGAGGTCTGCATCGATCTCATCGAGCGTACCGCCGTCCGCCTCATCCGCGGCGAGCTCGGCAAGCTCACCGAGATCCGCAAGGTTGATATGCAAACGAGAAAGCACCTTGGTGATTCCATCGAGATTCGCACGTTCCTTGTTCAGATCCTGTGCGCGTTCCCGATTACCCCAGACGTTTGGCAACGCGAGTTCACGCTCTACTTCTTCCAACCGATCCAGTTTGCTTTCGAAGTCAAAGGTACCCCCTGAGCACCACATCGCGCTCTTTGAGATCTTTTATTCGTTCCCTCAGGGAAGTAATTTCAGCCATGAAAAGAGCCAGCTACCGAAAAACGCGCCAGTTTATGCCAAGACCGATAGATGCTCCACCACCAGCTGTAACGTAGAGGTGTCGCGATAGTCATTTTCGTTCAAGCGGTAGACGACATCCACCATCACGGCTTCGCCGAGCGGCGGATGTCGAAATGCGATCGCATCGAACAGCCTGTCGCCACGCTTCAGTACCAGTTTGAGATGATGCTCGCCGACCACGCGCTGTGACACGACTGTGAATCTGTCGTGAAATAACGGTTCCGGAAAGCCCTGTCCCCACGGCCCACCGCGTTCCAGCCGCAGGGCCATCTCAAGGCTCATGTCTTCTTCGAGTAGCCCACCGTCGGTAAGAATGACATGCTCCAGTGCTTCTCTTGGCAACACGAGACGCACCTGGTCGTCAAACGCCTTACAGAATCGTTGGTAGTGCACCCGCTTGATCGACATCCCCGCTGCCATCGCATGGCCACCAAATCTAACCAGGAGACCGGGGAAACGCGACGCGATCGCATCGAGAACGTCGCGCACATGCAAGCCAGGCAGCGAACGGGCAGAACCCTTGAGCTCGTCGGGGGCGAGATCTCCTGCTTCGGCAAATGCGATGACCGGTCGATGGATCTTCTCCCGCAATCGTCCTGCAACGATGCCGACAACTCCCTGGTGCCATCCGGGTTCGTAAACACATACTCCAAAATGATCGTCTGCTTCGACTTGCTGGGCACTCACGATGAGTTCGGCTTCGCTCACCATTTCCTGCTCGATCTCCCGACGGGCACGGTTGAGCTCATCCAGTGCGGTTGCCAGCCCTCGAGCCGTTTGCAGATCTTCCGCCAGCAAACAGCGTATTCCGATCGCCATATCATCAAGGCGCCCCGCCGCATTGAGCCTGGGTCCAAGGGCAAACCCGAGATCCTGTGCGGTCAGCTTCCCCAATTGTCGCCCTGCAACGGAACAAAGCGCCTGAATGCCAGGACGACAACGCCCCGCACGCATGCGCTTCAATCCCTGGTGCACGAGGATCCGGTTGTTATGGTCAAGTGGTACAACGTCCGCCACGGTTCCCAAAGCCACAAGATCCAACCAGTCCGCCAAATTTGGTGCAACCCGTTCGGCAAACCAACCCTGTTCGCGAAGTTTCACGCGAACGACCGATAACAGGTAATAAATGACCCCCACGCCGGCCAGGGATTTACTTGGGAAACGACATTCCGGGAGGTTCGGATTGACGATGGCAAACGCGGCTGGGAGTACCGCGCCGGGCAAGTGGTGGTCGGTAACAATGACGTCAATTCCCAGCGCATTCGCTGCAAGAACGCCCTCTATGCTGGACACACCGTTGTCCACCGTGATCAACACGGTGGGTTCCAGTTTCGCCACCAGTTGAACTATTTCGGGCGACAGGCCGTAACCAAACTCGAAACGGTTAGGCACCACAAAATCTACCTGCTCGGCACCCATTGCGCGCAACAGACTCAAAGCAAGTGCGACCGATGTCGCACCATCGGCGTCAAAATCGCCAACGATGAGAATACGCTCCCGGGTCACAACCGCACGCTGAATTCGCTCCGCCGCGCGCTGAACCTGGCTCAATTCATCGGGTGGTAACAACTCCTCGAGCGACAGGTCAAGCTCGGCCGCCGATCTAACTCCGCGCGCTGCATAGATTCGCTTGAACAGGGGTTCCAGATCCCCGTCGATGGTATTTTCGCCAATGCTTCTAGCGGCAATCCGGATGTCAGCCATTGGCAAGCTGATCGACGCGTATTCGAGTGATCTTGCCGACCACTTCGGGCAATGACTGCACTTGAGCAATGGCCGCGTTCATCACCCGCTCCACAACTTTGTGGGTCAGGATGACGATGGGCACCCAGGCTTCTGCAGATTCGGTATTGATGGCTTGTTCTCGCTGAATGACCGCCTCGATGCTGATGTCTCTTTCGCTGAGCATCGTCGCCACCTTGGCAAATACACCCGGTTGATCCAGCGCGGGTATGCGCAGATAAAACGCGCTATGAGTTTCCTCCACCGAGAGCATCTTGATGCCGCTGTCGCAGGCATCCAGGGGAAGGAGCGCCGTGCCACGCGCCAACTCCACCAGATCGGCTATGACCGCAGATGCGGTCGGACGACCGCCTGCTCCTGCCCCACACAACCATGTAGGACCGGCAGCGTTGCCATGAACCAGCACGGCGTTCATCACACCATCGATGTTCGCCATGAGTTGTCCCTTCGGTACGAGGGTCGGATGCACCCGAGCTTCCACACCGGCTTCGGTCCGTCGAGCCAACCCCAGGTGTTTGATTCGATACCCGAGCTGGCCCGCGTATTCGATATCTTCTGCCGTTATCCCGGCAATGCCTTCCGTGTATACGTCGGCGAAGCGAAAGTCCATGTCGAAAGCAAGCGCCGCAAGGATAGTCAGCTTGTGTGCCGCATCGATACCCTCGACATCGACGGCAGGGTCAGCCTCCGCATACCCCAGGCGCTGAGCCTCTTCGAGAGCGGCCTGAAATGTCCGACCTTCCTGGGTCATTGCCGTAAGGATGAAGTTTGAGGTTCCATTGATGATTCCCGCAAGCCAGTCAATCTGGTTGCCGGCGAGTGAACGCGTGAGCGCGGCAACGATGGGGATTGCTCCGGCAACCGCCGCTTCGAATCCGAGATAGCAGCCGTTTTCGCGCGCAAGCGTAAGCAGCTCGGTGCCGTGCAGAGCTATGATGGCTTTGTTGCCGGTGACAACCGAGGTATGGTTCTCAAGCGCGCTGCGTACCAGGCCAAGCGCGGTGTCCTCACCACCGATGAGCTCCACCACGACATCGAGATCGTTGCGTTTACACAGCGCGATAACGTCAGTGGAAAACTCCGCCGATCCCAGCTCAACACCCGGTTTCAGACTCCGGCTGGCAACGTGGGTGAGCTGGATCTCACGCCCCGCTCGTTGGGTGATGGCGTCACGGTTGTCGCGCAGCACGTTGACAACGCCCTGCGCGACGGTACCCAAACCACACATCCCTACTCTCAGCGGCGTCCCCACGACCTCCCCTAAAAAACTAAATCCCGATGCGTTGCACGAGTTCTTCGGCAGGAAGATAACCCGGCAGCAGGCGGCCGTCTTCGAGAACGATGGCGGGCGTTCCGGTCACCCCAACCTCACCCCCGAGTTCAAAATGCGCGGCTACTGGATTGTTGCAGGTAGCATCGGGAATGGATTGGCCGGCTTTCAGCTTCGTGATCGCAAGATTCGGATCGTCCGAACACCAGGCGGAGACGATCTTGTCGTAGGAGCGAGATCCTATCCCTGCCCGTGGATACGCCAGGTAGCGCACTTCCACCCCGAGTTCGTTGAGTCGCGGTACCTCGAGGTGGAGTTTACGGCAGTACGTACAGTCGACATCCGTGAACACGTTGATCACGGCTTTTGGGTCGCCAACCGGTGAAAAAATGACCAGTTCACTGCGCGGAACGTTTGCCATGATCAGTCGGCGTTTCTCGATGCGATTGTTTTCTGCAAGATTGACGATTTCGGTATCGCCCAGTTCATAGAGATCGCCGTTGAAAAGGTAACGGCCATCTTCGGTGCCGTACAGAATATCGCCGCCTTCAAGCTCCAGCGCATAAATGCCTGCAACAGGGGTCGCCTCGACCGATTTGATTATTATGTTTGGACGAAGCTCACTGAACCGGGCAACCAGGCGTTCGGCCTCGGCGAAAGCCGTCGGGCAAGCAAAGAGGCCAACCAGTACCCAACCGAGCTTCATGTTCACGTTCTTGTCGTTCCTCAAAAGTTGATAAGTCCAAACTGGCGTTGGTCCAGGCCATCGATGATCTTCTTTGGCTCGAGGACGCCGTTAGTTCCACGTAGACCGTAAATTGTCCGCAGAATTCCAAAAACATACTGTGACCAGCCTTCACTTTACTCGGGAACCTCTCAGCAATCGATAATTGATCAGGGGTTCCCTAGCTCCATCATCGTCGTCAGCCGCGCGGATGGTGAATCCGATGTAGCTCCTTGAGCCGGGTCTGCGCAACATGAGTATAGATCTGGGTTGTCGACAAGTCTGCATGGCCCAGCATCATCTGTACGGCACGCAGGTCCGCGCCATGGTTCAACAGGTGCGTGGCAAATGCGTGACGCAGCGTATGGGGTGAGACGTCCCGGTTGATGCCCGCCTTACGCGTGTAACGTTTGACGGCATGCCAGAATGTCTGTCGGGTCATGAAACTCCCACGCTGCGAGGGAAACAGTGCCGCAGAGCCACTCCCTTTGAGCAATAGCGGACGAGAGTCCGCCAGAAAGCGCACCATCCAGGCCAACGCTTCCGCACCCACCGGCACCAGACGCTCCTTTCCACCCTTCCCGGTAACACGCACCACCCCCTGGCGGGTGTTGAGCGACGCCGTGGTGAGACCCACGAGTTCAGAGATCCGCAATCCACTTGCGTATAACAACTCCAACATGGCTCGATCCCTCAATCCCAGTGGCTTGCCGGTGTCAGGTGCGGCAATTAATGCCTGCACCTCCTGTTCGGATAGGGATCCCGGCAGTCCGCGGCCTATCCTTGGATGGGCAAGGTGGGCGCTCGGATCGATGGCGATTCGCCCCCGTCTGAGCATGGTTTGGTAGAAACCCTTGATGCACGACAGGAAACGCGCGGCGGAGCGAGGTTTGGAGCCCGCCCGAAACTGACCCGCGATATATTCCAGAAGCTCGGATTCGCTCGCTTCCAGTAGTGAACCAGGTAAAAAGTTTGCCAGCTTATTGAGGTCCCGGCGATACGCCACGAGGGTGTTCTCGCTCAAACCCCGCTCCAGCCAGACCCCATCGAGGTATTGGTCAACGATATTCATCTGGGGCATCAAAATGTGGATCGTGTCCTGCTAGGGCACAAATATACAACCCTGGGCGGCACAATGTGACGGGGTTCGACCTTGTCAGGACCCCTCGCACCAGCCGATTTTCCAAGTGTAACCTATTGAAAGTAATAGAAATAGTAAAAAAAATAAGAAGTGGCACGTAACCTGCATCAACATATACAGCTTCGACACTAACGCCTACTGTCCCCCCAAAGGTGAGTTGAAGCGACGTGAGCCGGTAGCCGGTTCGTCTCTCCCCGGCTGTCTGGAACATAGCCAGCTTGCTAGGCTGCTCTCCCCCCCTTTGGTCCCCCAAAGTCTAGCAAGCTGGGTTCTTCCACAACCGAACCCTCATCCCTTTGCAGCACCGGCTATACCTTTTCTTTGATTCGCGCAGCTCGACCGGATCGCTCTCGTAGATAATAAAGTTTGGCTTTTCGAACGTCGCCACGGCGTTTGATTTCGATGGAAGCGATCTGTCTGCTGTGAGTCTGGAACGTCCGCTCGACCCCAACCCCATGAGAAATTTTGCGCACCGTAAAGGCTGAATTCAGGCCACGATTACGTTTACCAATCACCACACCTTCAAAGGCCTGCTGCCGCTCACGGCTGCCCTCGCGCACCTTGACCCGAACGACGACGGTATCTCCCGGCCCGAACTCCGGGATGTCTGACACAAGCTGCTCATTTTCCAGCTCCTCGATAATCTTGTTGCCACGCACGCTCGTTCTCCTTTTTCCTAATGACCACCGGTCGGCTCATCGTCAAACAACTCACGGAGCAGCTCGACATCCTCTTCAGATACTTTCCGTCCGATCAGCAAATCCGGACGCTGTCGCCAGGTTTTCGTCAATGCGGCCTTGCGACGCCAGCGTTTGATCGCCCCATGGTCGCCGCTAAGCAAAACCCGCGGCACGTTGCGATCCCCGGCATTTTCAGGGCGCGTATAGTGCGGGTAATCAAGCAATCCATCAAGGTGAGATTCATCCAGTGCGGACGCCCGATTACCCAGAGTACCCGGCACGTGACGGGCTAATGCGTCCAGCAACACCATTGCGGGCAATTCCCCGCCGGTAAGCACGTAATCTCCGATCGATAGTTCTTCATCAACGACGAGTTCGATGGCGCGCTCGTCAATGCCCTCGTAACGGCCGGCGATCAAAATAAGTGCATCACTCCGCACCAATTCCTGGACGATGTCCTGGTTCAAACGGCGACCTTGTGCGGAGAGGTAGATGACTCGCGGGGAAGTGCTCATAGGCGCTTTTGCCGCGGCGATTTTGGCCGCAGCGACCGCCGCGAGCAACGGCTCCACCATCATCACCATTCCAGGGCCGCCACCATAGGGGCGATCATCCACCGTGCGATGTTTGTCGGTTGCATACTCGCGAGGATTGAAAAATTCCAGGTCGAGTACGCCGTTACCCACCGCACGACCCAGCACACCGACTTCCGTGGCAACCGAGAACATCTCCGGAAACAGGGTTACGATGCCGAACCACATCTACCGAAGCCTACCAGTCGACTTCCAGACGGCCTGCCTGGATATTCACCGACCGGACAAATTGAGCGGTAAACGGAATCAAAACCTCCGCATCACCCTCTTCATCCACGGGACTTGGGATCACCAATACATCGTGGGCTCCGGTTTCGAGCAGATAACTGACGATACCAATAGCGCTACCGTCTGCATTCACCACGTTGAGCCCGACCAGATCGCGCCAGTAAAACTCGTTATCGTCATCGAGACCCGGGAGTTCATCGCGATGAATTCCAACATCGGTTGCGCTCAAGGCCTGGGCCAGCTCCCGGCTGTCGACTCCCGAAAACTGAGCGACAAACCCGCGCCCGTGGGGTTTCACGACCACCGGTTCGAGTGGTTTCCACGCCGCACCCTGATCGATAAGCCAGTTGGAATAGCTCAGAAGGTTTTCGGGTGGTTCGGTAAAGGAGCTGACGTGCACCCAGCCACGGACACCGTAGGCCGCGCCAATGCGGCCAACGATCACCACATCTTCGGTAGGTACCACATCTTCGGTAGGTACCACATCTTCGGTAGGTACCACATCTTCGGTAGCCACAACCTGCTCAGGTCGCCGCGGCGGATTCTGCCTCAACCGTTATCGACTCGGCCGCAGTCGCCAGTTTGCGGGCACGTTGCACGAGTTTCTTGACTGTATCCGATGGCTGGCCACCCACGGATATCCAATATTCAAACCTCTCCAGGTCGATCCGCAGCGTTTCGGCATTGCCTTTTGCCACGGGATTGTAAAACCCGACACGCTCGATAAACCGCCCATCACGCTTTGCAGCGCGGTCCGCTACCGTGATGTGATAGAAGGGGTTCTTTTTCGACCCGTGTCGCGCGAGGCGAATAGTTACCATTGATTTACCCAGAAACGAAAGGCGCGGTATTGTAAAGGAACGCCCATAGGTTGCAATACGCTGCGGAGTTTCATTTTCAGCGCGGAAAGCCGGGTGGCTGCCGCAGCCCCTGCATGCCACGCATCATTTTCTGCATCCCGCCTTTTTTCGTGACTTTTTTCATCATTTTCTGCATCTGCTTGTGCTGCTTGAGGAGGCGATTGATATCGGGGACCCGGGTTCCGCTACCAGCCGCAATGCGTTTCTTGCGTGAGCCGTTGATGACGTCTGGAAAGCGGCGCTCGCCGGGTGTCATCGAATCGATGATAACGGCCATTGTTTTGAACATGCCATCGTTGACCCGGGAGGAAGCCGCAGCCGGTAGTTGGCTCATCCCCGGCATCTTTTCCAGCATGCTGCCGACCCCTCCCATGTTGTCCATCTGCTGGAGTTGGTCGCGAAAATCCGCCAGATCGAACTTTTTGCCCTGCTGGATCTTCCTCGCAAGTTTCTGCGCCTTCTTCTTATCGACTTTGCGTTCGGCTTCTTCGATCAACGTGAGCACATCACCCATGCCGAGAATCCGCGACGCAAGGCGATCGGGATGAAACGGCTCGAGCGCGTCGGTCTTCTCACCCATACCGATAAATTTGATGGGTTTACCGGTGATCGAACGAACCGAAAGTGCCGCGCCCCCTCGAGCATCGCCATCGGCCTTCGCAAGTATCACGCCGGTGAGATCGAGGGCATCGTTGAAGGCTTTTGCGGTAATCGCTGCATCCTGACCGGTCATGGCGTCAACAACGAACAACGTCTCGATGGGTTCGAGCACACCGTGGAGCGCCTTGATCTCGTCCATCATTTTTTCATCGATCGCGAGCCGCCCCGCCGTATCGACCAGAAGTACATCCGCAAACTGTCTCCTGGCTTCGCGTACCGCGCGTCGCGCGATTACCAGCGGTTCTTCCTGTGCATTCGAGGGGAGGAAAATCGCACCAACTTCATCTGCCAGAACTTCCAACTGTTCGATGGCGGCGGGTCGGTATACGTCCACACTCACCACGGCGACCTTTTTTCGGTGCCGTTCCTTTAGCAACCGCGCGAGCTTCGCAACCGTTGTGGTTTTACCAGCGCCCTGCAGTCCCGCCATGAGGATCACCGCTGGAGGGGTGGTTGAGAGATTCAGCGCATCATTGGCTTCGCCCATGACACTCACCAACTGATCATGGACAATTTTGATGAACGCCTCACCCGGGTTCAGTGCGCTCGATACGACCTGGCCAAGTGCCCTGATCTTCACCTGCTCGGTGAAATCCTTGACCACGCTCAACGCGACGTCTGCTTCCAGCAGTGCCATACGCACATCTCGCAGCGCTGCACTCACATTCTCTTCGGAGAGCCGTGCCTTGCCCGATATTCCACGTAGGGTCCGGGTCAACCGCTCAGATAGATGCTCGAACATTCCGGAATCGATCTCCTTGCAGGGACTTAAGCTGTTTGCCGGCAAATTATAGCCCTTCACGCACATACTGGGTTATGCCACACTTTCCACAAATGATAACTCCTACTATTGCAGCAGGACTGACCGCAGTTCTGCTCTATATGGCGGGGACGGTATTTCAGGTCCGCGCTTTTGTTACCAGCTCGGCTCCTTCCGTTCGCAGCCTGGTTTATGTCGCCATCCCGGCATTGCTGCTTCATGGACTCGCCAACTACGGAGTAGTTTTCGCCGACCCCGGGTTCAACCTCGGTATCTTCACGGTTGGAAGTCTGATCGCCTGGGTGATGGTGGCCTTCGTGTTGATGAGCATGGTCCGGCTTCCGGTGCACAATCTGCTCACGTTGGTATTTCCAATCAGCGTCATCGCTCTAGTCACTGCCTTGTTTCTGGATTCCAACTACGCACCAAGGGAGATCCTCTCTGGACCCCTCATTTTTCACATTCTGGCATCTCTGACCGCTTACAGCATTCTACTCATGGCGGCTTGTCAGTCCGTCGTGCTGGCATTTCAAGAACACTACATCCGTGCGCGGCGTTCAATCAGTCTGATACGTTTGTTACCTCCGCTGCAGACCATGGAAGAGCTATTGTTCACCCTCCTCTGGGCAGGCATCATCGCGTTAACCGTCGCAATCCTGAGTGGCTATGCGTTCCTGGATGACATGTTTGCTCAAGACGTGTCGCATCATACTGTTTTGTCGACGGCGTCCTGGATCACCTATGCCGCCCTGCTGGCGGGTCACAAATTCTTCGGCTGGCGCGGCACAACCGCCGTGCGCTGGACCTTAATCGCGTTTTCACTCCTGGTGCTCGGTTACTTCGGAAGCAAGTTCGTATACGAGATCATCCTGGGCGGATAATGACACTCACCGACCTACCATCAGCTTGGCTGTTCGCCATCATCGCGCTTCTAATAACGTTGTCCGCCTACTTCTCAGGGTCGGAAACCGCAATGATGGCGTTAAACCGCTACCGGTTGCGACACCTGGTAAAAGAGAAACACCGTGGTGCGCGTATGGCATCCCGGTTGCTGCGCCGCCCCGACCGATTGCTCGGCGTGATTCTGATAGGAAATAATCTCGTCAATTTTACGGCAGCAACAGTCGCGACCGTAATCGGACTGAAGCTTTTTGGCGATATCGGAGTCATTCTGGCTCCGTTCGTGTTGACCTTTTTCTTTCTTATTTTTGCGGAAGTTGCACCGAAAACTCTGGCCGCTCAATCGCCCGAGCGATTCGCTTTCCCGTCCGCCTACATCCTCGACCCCCTTTTGAAGTTCCTTTACCCGGTCGTCGTTTTTATAAACGTGCTAAGCAACTTCATCGTTAAACCGTTCATGAGCAAAAACGCCAACGCTTTCGACGACGACCTCAGCATCGAAGAACTCCGCACCGTGGTGAACGAAACCAGCATCCCGGGCCAGCGCCAGCGAATGGTTCTCGGGATCCTCGATCTGGAAAAAGTTACGGTCAACGATATCATGGTCCCGCGCAACGAAATTGTTGGTGTGGACATCGACGATGACATGACCGACATTCTCAATCTGCTCGCAACAAGCCAACACACTAGACTTCCCGTATTCAAAAACAACACGGACAATCTGTTGGGAATTCTCCACCTACGCCGCGTCGCGCGATTTCTCAGCCATGAGACAATCAGCAAAGCCGATCTGCTGCAACTGGCCGACGAGCCCTACTACGTACCCGAGGCAACACCTCTGCACACACAGTTGTTCAACTTTCAGAAGGAGAAACAGCGCATCGCGATGGTGGTGGACGAATACGGAGACGTGCAGGGCATCGTGACGCTGGAAGATATTCTCGAAGAGATCGTGGGAGAATTCACAACCGACTTCGCCTCCAACATGCCTGAGATCTACCCACAGAAAGACGGATCCTACCTCATCGACGGCATGGCGGTGCTCCGCGAGATCAACCGGGCCCTCGGCTGGGATTTACCAACCGAAGGCCCGAAAACGTTGAACGGTTTTGTACTCGAACACCTCGAGACCATTCCCGAAAACAACTGTTGCCTCAGGGTAGACAACTACCTTATCGAAACCCTGCAGATCAAAGACAACGTAATCAAGAACCTGAAAATCACGCGCGTGCCTTCGGCAACGGTCGAATAACGTCAACTGCTGGTTTTCCAACGCCGATTGAGTGCCGAAATGATCGCGTTCAGGGAAGCCGTGATGGTGTTCCGGCTCATGCCAATGCCAAAACAGCGACCCTGAACCGAATCATCGATAGCCAGCAGGCAGATCGCCTTTGCGTCCTTACCTGTTGCCATTGCGTGCTCGTGATAATCGATGATGTTCAGAGGCTCATTCAGCGTTTCCACCATCCCGTTGACGAAGGCTTCGATAGGTCCCGACCCCTCACCGTCTATCGTCACCTGCTGCTGCGAAACTTCGACTCTCGCGACACAACGTTGATCGGCCTCTCGAGAAACCAGCAAATCGTAATCTAAGAGCCGGTATGGGCCACTTTCCACCACGTATTCATCGAGCAACGCTTTCAGGATCTCGTCCGGTTTCACTTCGCGATCGAGAGTCTCGGTCAATTTCTGAACAATGGCACTGAACTCGACCAGCATTTCGCGCGGTAGTGCAATGCCATAGTGTTCTTCGAGGATGAAACCCACTCCCGCTTTTCCTGACTGGCTGTTGACCCGCACGGACTCCTTGTATGAAGAGCCAACATCGTCAGGATCGATCGGCAGATACGGAACCTCCCAATGATCTCGATCCACCTGGGACATCCCTTTGCGGATCGCATCCTGATGCGATCCGGAGAAAGCCGTAAAAACCAGTTCCCCCGCATAGGGATGGCGTTCGTGAACAGGCAGCTTGTTGATCTCGACAACTGTCTTCCTGATACGCGGCATGTCGCTAAAATCCAACTCGGGATCCACCCCCTGGCTGAAAAGATTCATCGCCATGGTCACGATGTCGCAATTGCCGGTGCGCTCGCCATTGCCGAAGAGCGTTCCCTCAACCCGTTCAGCACCCGCCATCAATGCAAGTTCGGTCGCCGCAATTCCCGTGCCCCGGTCGTTGTGCGTGTGCAAACTGATCACAATGCTGTCTCTATCGGGAAAATTTCGAGAAAACCACTCGATCTGGTCGGCATAAACATTCGGCGTTGCCATCTCCACCGTCGATGGCAGGTTGATGATGATAGGAGACTCAGCGCTCGCCCCCCAGGTTTCCGCTACCGCATGACTGATTTCGACAGCAAAATCGAGCTCGGTTCCGGTAAAACTCTCTGGAGAATATTCGAAGGTGATTTTGGAATCGAGGCTCTCGAGCCGCTCCTTGACCATCCGGGTACCCTGTAACGCCAGATCGACTATCCCACTTCGTTCCATGCCAAACACGACGCGTCGCTGTAGTTCCGAGGTGGAATTGTAGAGATGAAAAATAACCTCACGCGCACCCTGCAGCGCATCCACCGAACGCTCGATCAGTTCCTCACGGGCCTGGCAGAGAATCTGAATGGCAACCCCGTCCGGAATCAGATTTTCGTCGATGATTCTCCGAATAAACTCGAAATCCGGCTGTGACGCCGCGGGAAACCCCACTTCAATCTCCGCAAATCCCACTTCCAGCAGGAGTTCGAACATGCGCAGCTTTTCGTCGACGTTCATGGGGTCAATCAGCGCCTGGTTCCCGTCTCTGAGATCCACGCTGCACCAGCGCGGCGCACGCTCGATAACCCGGCCCGGCCATTGCCGATCCGGCAGATCGATGGGCGGGAACGCTCGATACTTGTGAAAGGGCATGCGGTTGGCCGCTCGGCCATGCACCGCAGCGTCTGCGTTTCGAGTCTGCTCACTCATTTCATTTTCCTTGAGGCTCCATCAATAACACGCTGATGGAGTAAGTGCGATCTACAACTAACAATGCGCCACCTAAAGTAAGCGTTTGCTTGGTGTGGTTGTTTTCAGGTTGGGGCATGTGCCCGCATGCGAGGAAGATAGTTACCGGCTACGCCGGCAGTCGTAGCAGCGCCAGGAGAGCAAAGATAAGCGTTGTTGAGGGTTTCACACCTGCATCTATCAGTAACCGTGTTGGAACTATAGCCACCCACCGGCGATTTGCCAAGCGTCCAGGTATCCGCCAGGAGGCCAAAAATACGTGACTGGCGACGCGCCTATCGCGTCGGCAGCCCCACCCAATGCCCACGCCCCTGGAAGATCTTCGGTTTATCGAGAATAATTCTCATTCCAGAAGCGCTTCTGCACGAGCGTCACCCGGACATCAAGCGTTGCTTCATATCGAGCCGCCGGAGATGGTCCTCGCCATAGGTCGCCTGGTTGCGATGACTCCGCGTCCCGGCCGGGAGCAGATTCTCATGGATGTAGAACTTGATCGTGGTAGTCGGCACGCCCGAGCAACCATGAGCCATGCCAATCTTCTGGACCCGGCAAACGCCCCCACCAAGGTCGACTGGGTGCGCGTGATTCGATTCGGTCTCCTCGCATCGGTAATCTCGGCTCCCCGTGGATGGGTGTTGAGCGCACTCACATTTTCGATCCGGGCACGGCGTCGCGGGAGCCGTACCAGGATCCCATTCGCCTATCGTTGCGAAGGCGCCTCATGCGCCCGCTTGCGGAAGTCCGGGCACAATTGGGGGTCGTGCCGGTCGAACAGTCGCACCCGGCGGGAATACTGACTGGCGGCGCCGAGTCGCGTTGGTCGTTTGGTTCCGCAATCTGTTGATCGAATGGGTGATCAGCTACGACTCGGCATCGTCAAAGCTGTATCGGACCCGTTTCGCCACCTCAGCCGCTTTGGCACGAGCAGCGTCGAGATCATCGGCCAACGCCAGCGCAACCCCCATCCGCCGCTCCCCAACCACTTGAGGTTTACCGAACAAGCGCAATTGCGTATCGACGGGCGCCAGTGCTTCGGCGAGGCCGCTGAAACGCACCGCCGAGGAGTTCCCTTCCACCAATATGACTGCCGATGCCGCCGGTCCGTACTGCCGAATGTTCGGTATCGGTAATTCGAGAATCGCCCGGGCGTGTAGCGCGAATTCCGAAAGATCCTGACTGATCATTGTCACCATGCCGGTATCGTGAGGCCTGGGGCTGACTTCGCTGAAGTACACCAGGTCGTCCTTGATGAAAAACTCGACGCCGAAGATGCCCCGTCCACCCAATTCGTCGGTCACCAGGCGCGCAATGCGCTCACACTCCGCCAAAGCAATTTCACTCATCGGCTGGGGTTGCCAGGATTCCTGATAGTCACCGCCAACCTGGCGATGTCCGATCGGCGCGCAAAAAGATGTCCCGTCGCAATGCCGTATTGTTAAGAGCGTTATCTCGTAGTCAAAATCCACAAAGCCTTCGACGATGACCTTGTCAGCACCTCCGCGTGCGCCTGCTTGTGCGTAGTTCCAGGCATCAAGGGCATCTTCAGCGACGCGAACAGTCGATTGTCCTTTGCCTGACGAACTCATCACCGGTTTGACCACACAAGGAACACCGATCTCTTCGAGGGCTGCGAGATATTCATCCGAGGTCGCTGCAAACAAGTAAGGCGAAGTTCTAACACCCAGGGTTTCGGACGCCAACCGACGGATACCTTCACGGTCCATGGTAAGTCTGGTTGCGCGCGCCGTGGGAATGACGCGCTGCCCAGCGGCTTCGAGTTCCACGAGTATCGGCGTTGCGATCGCTTCGATCTCCGGTACGACGAGATCCGGCTGTTCCTTTTCGATCAGCGCCTTGAGCGCTTCCCCATCCAGCATGTTGATGACATGACTGCGATGAGCAACCTGCATCCCCGGCGCGTCCGGGTAACGATCGACGGCAATCACTTCAACCCCTAAGCGCATCAATTCGATGACGACTTCCTTACCGAGTTCGCCCGAGCCCAACAGCATCACTTTAGTGGCGTTGGTGCTCAGCGGCGTTCCTATACTCGTCATATCGGTCGCTTCCCTTGTTACTGTTGAGGCCGAAACGACGCGAGGTAGCGTTTCGCCCGTTCCGCGTATCTATCGGCGCTCTCGCGTAAACCCTGTATCTCCGGTTCCGAGAGTTCCCGGACAACCTTGCCCGGGGAACCAAGCACCAGGGAGTTATCAGGAATTTCCTTTCGTTCGGTGATCAACGAATGGGCACCGATCAGACAGTTTCTGCCGATCTTGGCTCCGCTCAACACGACCGCATTGATGCCGATCAGGCTGTTGTCGCCGATCTCACAGCCGTGCAACGTGACCTTGTGTCCGACCGTGACGTTATCACCAATGACGCAGGGGCAGTTCGGGTCCGTGTGTAATAGAACCAGGTCCTGAATGTTCGTCGAGCGGCCCACCGTAATCGGTTCATCGTCACCCCGAATGACGGTGTTGAACCAGATGCTTGCATAAGCCTTGAGCACCACCGAGCCCAGTACCACAGCGGTCTCGGCCACGAACACACCCTCTTCGACCACGACCCGTCGATCTTCCAACTGGAACAACACCCCTAGCACCCCTCGAGAACCCCGCAGCATTCTAACTCACAAAATCGTTACACCTCACCCATACCAATAGGCCGAAGTACTTCTGCATAGTAGCCGCGAGTGCCAAGGCAGATATCACGGTGTTGGAACCGACTATCTGCAACCGGTTGGCACGGGGGACAGTCAACCAAAAAGCGAGTGGGATACATGAAAACCACGCTACCAGCGTTTGATGTACTGCTGGAGATGGCTCGCAACGACCCGCAAGGACTCGAGACGTTGCGTCGTTCACTCACGGATGCCGTGATAGAAGGCGCAAGTACCGAACCCAGGAGAAGGCGCCTGCAAGGCCTGCAGTTCCGAGTTGATATGGAGCGCGAACGTGCCTCGTCCCCGCTGGGGGCGACCATTCGCATATCCGAGATGATGTGCAAATCCCTCGCCGAGTTGCACAGATCCATGGTGGAGCCCTATATCGGATCTGATGAAAGGAAACAGAAAACGGCTACTCCGCAAATCAGTGCGACGGTGCTCGGGTTCCCGGACGGCTTTCCGAGAGCGCTTTCGGATGACTTCGAACCCTTCTAGCGAAAACGACCCCAGCGGTATGACGGGTATAATGCTGCCTCCGTTGATGGTGGGGATACCAACCTGCATGAAGTACTGCAGTCATTGCGGCAAAACGGTCGTGTTTCGAATTCCGGAAGGGGACAACCGGGAACGTTTTCTATGTGAAAGCTGCGGGACCATCCACTACCAGAACCCGCGCATCATCACCGGGTGCCTGGCGGTCTGGGAAGATCGGGTGCTGTTGTGCAAACGGGCCATCCAGCCCCGCAGCGGTTTCTGGACTCTACCGGCGGGGTTCCTCGAGAACGGTGAAACCGCAACCGCGGGCGCCGAGCGGGAAACCTGGGAGGAGGTACGGGCGAAGGTTGCAAAGCTCGAGCTGTACACGATGTTCAGCCTCCCTCACATCTCGCAGATTTATCTTTTCTACCGCGCCCAACTCATCGACGGTATTTTTGCCCCGGGTGAAGAAACCGACGCGGTGAGTCTTTTTCACGAGGCCGACATACCCTGGGACAAGCTTGCCTTCCCGGTGATCCGTGACACGTTGCAACATTATTTCCGCGATCGAGCGAACAACGAATTCAGGGTACACGCCGCAGACATCGAAATTTCACGGGATATCAGGCGCTGATCACCCGAGCGCTACCCGGGCATTTCTGAACAGGCGCAGCCAGGGGCCGTCCTCGTTCCAGTCGTCGGGGCGCCAGGGGTTCTGATAAGCACGGTATACCCGCTCCGGGTGAGGCATCATGACGAGAACTCGGCCATCGGCTGCGGTAAGCCCCGCCAGGCCGCGCTCAGAGCCATTGGGGTTGAGGGGATAACGATCGGTGGGTTCATGAAGCGTATCTACGTACTGTAGACAGACCTGATCTCCGTGGCGCTCCCAGAATTGGGTTGCCAATGTTGATTCGGGAAACTCGGCTCGTCCTTCCCCATGTGCCACGGCTATCGGCAGTATGGCGCCGCCCATTCCAGCGAGCCAGGGTGATCCTTCATCTTTGAGGCGTACCAGCACCGTTCGCGCCTCAAACTGCTCGGAACGGTTGCGAACGAACCGCGGCCAACTTTCGGCACCGGGAATCAACTCATTCAGACTCGATATCATCTGGCAGCCATTGCAGATACCCAGAACGAGTCGATCCGCAGTAAAAAAACGCTGAAAAGCATCGCGCACCGGCTCGTGAAAAAGCACGCTTTTTGCCCATCCACCACCACCGCCAAGTACATCTCCGTAGGAAAACCCGCCACAGGCCGCCAAAACCGGAAAATCCATCAACTCGACCTTTCCGTCGATGAGATCGCTCATATGTACATCCACGGGATCGAAGCCGGCACGTTCGAAGGCCGCCGCCATCTCCATGTGGCCGTTGACACCCTGTTCTCGAAGGATGGCAACGCGCGGACGCGCGGATATCAGCGACGCGGCAACATCCTCATCCACGGAAAAGCCAACCTCAGCCGATAATCCAGGAGCCCCATCGGTGATCCCGGCAAACTCCTCATCCGCACAGTCCGGGTTGTCGCGCATGCGCTGCAAACGATAGCTCGTCTCAGCCCATTGGCGCTGGAGGCTCCCGCGGTCCGAACTGAACAGTTCCTCGCCGCCGCTGCGAATGACGATCCGCTCATCATCACGCAGCCTGCCGAATTCTACCCAGCGCAAACCCGATAACCGATCCAATACCTTCGGTAAGTCACTCTCAACCACCTGAATTACGGCACCCAGTTCCTCGGAAAACAAAGCCGCAAACGGATTTTGATCTACCGATAATTCGAGATCCAATCCCACTCTGCCTGCAAAAGCCATTTCCAGAACGGTGACCAACAAACCACCGTCAGAACGGTCGTGATAGGCGAGCAACAGGCCATCGCGGTTCAGTGATTGGATGGAATTGAAGAACTGTTTGAGTTTTTGCGGATCGTCCACATCCGCCGCGTGCTTTCCCAACTCGCCATAACACTGTGCGAGCACACTGCCGCCCAGTCGATTCTGCCCCTCACCGAGGTCGATCAGTATCAATCGAGTATCGCCGGCATTGCGTTTGAGTTCCGGCGTCAGCGTTTTGCGTACATCGCCAACCGGAGAAAATGCCGAAATGATGAGCGTCAACGGCGAGACGACTTCTTCTTCCCCCCAGCGGGTTCGCATGGAGAGACTGTCTTTCCCTACGGGAATGGCAATGCCGAGCGCCGGACACAACTCCATTCCTACCGCCTGAACAGCGTCGAACAGTGCCTGCTCATCGGCACTCTCGCCAGCCGCCGCCATCCAGTTCGCAGAGAGCACAACGCGCTCGAGATCGACTACCGAAGCTGCGCATAAATTAGTCAGCGCTTCGCCCACCGCCATGCGTGCGGAAGCGGATGGATCGATCACGGCAACGGGGGAACGTTCGCCCATAGCAAAGGCTTCACCGGAGTATCCACGGTAGCCCGAGAAGGTCACGGCAACGTCCGCAACGGGAACCTGCCAAGGCCCGATCATCTGTTCCCGGGCAACCATGCCCGTGACACTGCGATCGCCGATGGTGATCAGAAAATTCTTACTGGCAACGGCTGGGAAATGCAGCACTCGTGTTATGGCTTCGGCGAGATCGAGCTTGTCGGTATGAAAGGGCGCGTTCTGTCTCGCTACCCGGCTGAAACTCCGCTCCATTTTCGGCGGCTTACCGAACAGCACCGACAAGGGTAAATCTACCGGTACATCGTGAAACTCTTCGTCCTCGACAATCAGCTCAAGGGCGACAGTCGATTTCCCGACCACCGCATATGGACAACGTTCTCGACGGCAGATGGCTTCGAACCGATCCATGTCCGCGCCGGCCACTCCCATGACGTACCGTTCCTGTGCCTCGTTACACCATATCTCCAGCGGCGTCATCCCCGGGTCGGCGTTCGGCACCGATCGGAGTTGGAATCGACCGCCGACGGCGGCATCACTCACCAGTTCCGGCAGCGCGTTGGAAAGACCACCCGCGCCCACATCGTGAATGAGTAATATGGGGTTTCCCTCACCCAGCGCGCAACACGCATCAATCACTTCCTGGCAACGCCGCTCCATCTCCGCGTTGTCGCGTTGCACGGAAGCGAAGTCGAGATCGGAAGAGCTCTCGCCTGACGCCATGCTCGATGCCGCCCCGCCTCCGAGGCCGATCAACATGGCCGGGCCACCGAGCACGATCAACCGCGTGTCCGTTGGAAAACTCTTCGCCTGAACATGCTCATGACGGATGTTGCCAATACCGCCAGCGATCATGACCGGCTTGTGATACCCGAATACGCGTCGAGGTCGAGCCGCATCACGCATCTCGAAGGTCCGAAAGTAGCCACACAGTGCGGGCCGGCCAAATTCATTGTTAAATCCCGCCGCGCCGATGGGACCTTCGAGCATGATGTCCAACGCGCTGACGACGCGCTCTGGTTTGGGAGTATTGAGCTCCCAGGGTTGTTCGAAACCTTCCAAATTCAGGTGGCTGGTGGTAAATCCGGTGAGCCCGGCTTTAGGTTTGGAACCACGACCTACCGCGCCTTCATCGCGAATCTCACCTCCGGAACCCGTCGCGGCCCCTGGATAAGGGGCGATCGCGGTCGGGTGATTGTGAGTCTCCACCTTCATGAGGATGTGAATGTCCTCAGCCTGATAGCCGTAGACGTGAGTATCCGGGTCGAGGCGAAACTTATCGGCGGGGGATCCTTCGATGACGGCGGCGTTGTCCGAGTACGCACTGAGGATGCCTTCGCCGTTGATGTGTCGGAAGGTGTTACGAATCATGCTGAACAGCGAATTCGGCTGAGGCTGCCCATCGATGTGCCAGCTCGCATTGAAAATCTTATGCCGGCAGTGTTCCGAATTGGCCTGAGCGAACATCATGAGTTCCACATCGGTCGGGTCGCGCTCGAGTTCCGCATACGCTCCGGCCAGGTAATCGATCTCGTCGCTGGAAAGCGCCAGGCCAAGTTCCGTATTCGCAACTTCGAGTGCCTGAGGCCCATCGCTCGTGAGGGCAATCCGCGACAAAGGTTTCGGGGCGAGCTGAGCAAAAACGACTTCGAATTGCTCGTCGAAAATCAACCGCTCCGTCATACGGTCGTACAAGGGAGCCAAACTGCCTTCGTCCACCCCCGCGTCCATGTACCAGCGCACACCTCGCTCTACCCGCAGTACGCTTTCAAGACCGCAAATTCGAAATATGTCCGTTGCTTTACTCGACCAGGGTGAGATCGTTCCCTGGCGAGGGACGACGGTCGCTCGCAGCTCACCTTCACGCTGGGGAAGATCCGTACGCGGTCCGTAGTGCAGCAACGCTTCGGCTTTTGTCAGGTTCTCATCGGTGAGTGGCTGCGCCAGATGCAAAATATGTACGTGCTCGGCGTACAGTCGCTCCGTAACCGAAGACAATGTTTCACGGATCTTGGCCAGGCGAAACGCGGACAGGGCCGGTGGTCCCCCGAGCAGCAGGATTTCGGTCATCAAACCCTCTTCGCTTTAAAAAAACGTTGTAACAATTCCGCACTCTCATCGGCCAGCACACCGGACAGCATGCCCGGCCGATGATTCAGGGACGAATTCTCGAGCACCCGGGCGGTACTCTCAATGGCGCCGGATCGGGGCTCCAGGGCACCAAATACCAACAGCTCGATGCGCGCATGGACCAGCGCACCGGCGCACATGGAGCAAGGCTCGACCGTCGCGTAGAGCGTCGCGCCGGTAAGCCGGTAATTGCCTGCGTGGGTGGCTGCATCCCTGATCGCAACTATTTCCGCGTGGGCCGTGGGATCACAATCGCCAATGGGTCGATTGAAACCACGCCCGATGAGTTCGCCGTTGACGACCACCACCGCACCCACGGGTACCTCGTCCACAAGGTATGCTTCATTGGCGAGTTCCAGCGCATGACGCATCCACCGTTCATGTACCTCGATCATTCCCACTCGATGGTTGCGGGCGGTTTGTTCGAAACGTCATAAACCACCCTGGACACACCCGGGATCTCATTGATGATCCTGTTGGAGACACGCTCGAGCAACTCATACGGCAGACGGGCCCAGCGCGCCGTCATGTAATCGGTGGTCTCTACAGCCCGCAGTGCAATGACGTCCGCATAACGGCGGGCGTCCCCCACCACGCCAACCGATTTAACCGGAAGCAATACCGCAAAAGCCTGCCCTACCTTGTCGTAGTAATTGGCACTTCTGAGCTCCTCGAGGTAGATGGCATCAGCCTCGCGCAACAGATCCGCACGTTCCTTATTGACCTCCCCGAGTATTCGCACACCCAATCCGGGACCCGGAAACGGGTGTCGGAAAACCAGTTCCCTTGGTAGCCCGAGGTGCAATCCGATTTCCCGGACTTCGTCTTTGAACAGATCCCGCAACGGCTCAATGAGCTTCAAGTGCATCCGCTCAGGCAATCCACCCACATTGTGGTGGCTCTTGATCACCTGTGCCTTTCCGTATTTGCTCGCCGCCGATTCGATCACGTCCGGGTATATGGTGCCCTGCGCAAGCCATTCGACGCCGGGGAGTTTTTTTGCCTCTCGTTCGAAAACATCGATAAACGTACGACCGATACTTTTACGTTTGGCCTCGGGATCCTCGAGTCCCGTTAAATTACTTAGGAACTCGTCTTCCGCCGACACGGTAATCAAGTTGAGATGCAGAGCGTTCGATGGTGCGAAGGTGCGCTCTACGTCTGCACGTTCGTTTTTCCGGAGCAGCCCATTGTCGACAAATACACAAGTAAGCTGGTCAGGAATTGCTCGAGACAAAAGCGCTGCCACCACGCTTGAATCCACTCCGCCCGAGAGCCCCAGAATGACATGTGTTTCACCGACAAGCTCGCGTACGTGGATTATCGCGTCTTCGACGATATTTGCTGGAGTCCATAACCCCTCGCAACCGCAGATATCCCTGGCGAACCTCCTGAGGATCTCACCCCCCTGCTGCGTGTGGGTTACCTCAGGGTGAAACTGCACACCGTAATAACGTTTTTCGCTGCACTCCATGGACGCAATGGCGGCCGATGGGGTACTAGAGGTCACGGAGAAACCCGGGGGAACGTCGACTACCTTGTCACCGTGGCTCATCCATACCTGCAACTCCCCTCCAGAGCCGTTGTTGACCGCGCTCAGCAGCTCGCTTTCGGAATTGAGCTGTATGACTGCGTGGCCGAATTCGCGTACGGATGATGCCGCGACCGTTCCGCCGAGCTGTTCCGCCATGGCTTGCATGCCATAACAGATGCCGAGTACGGGAACGCCGAGCTCGAACACGACATCCGGAATTCTCGGAGTGTCACCTGCAGTCACAGTTTCAGGACCCCCCGAAAGAATGACCCCGTTTGGTGCGAATTCCGAGATAAACGCCGGCGTCACATCGAAGGGATGGATTTCGCAGTAAACGCCAGCTTCCCGCACGCTGCGTGCAATGAGCTGCGTATACTGGGCTCCAAAGTCGACGATCAACAATCGCTGATCGTGAATATTGCTAGTATCCGTCACGCTCAACTCACCGGATAGTTGGGGGCTTCTTTAGCGATCGTCACATCGTGCACATGACCTTCCACCATGCTTGCATGACTTACCCGCACGAACTCCGGGGTGGTACGCATGGTCTCGATGCTCTCCGAACCCGTATAACCCATCGCGGCGCGCAATCCGCCCATGAGTTGATGCACGATGGGTCCCATGGGGCCGCGGTATGCGACTCGACCTTCGATCCCCTCCGGCACGAGCTTACGCGCATCACTTTCCGGCTCCTGGAAATATCGATCGCTTGAACCATGTGCCTCCGACATGGCTCCCAACGAACCCATACCCCGGTAGGACTTGTAGGTTCGTCCCTGAAAAAGCTCAACTTCGCCGGGCGCCTCGTCAGTGCCCGCGAGCACGTTGCCCACCATGACTACGCTGGCGCCAGCAACAATGGCTTTGGCGATATCGCCGGAAAAACGCACGCCGCCATCTGCGATGACCGGCACATCTTCTTCGCTGGCGGCGGATACGGCTTCCGATATTGCGGTGATCTGCGGTACACCGATACCGGTAACAACCCGAGTGGTGCAGATGGAACCAGGACCAATCCCGACCTTTACCGCATCGACGCCTGCCGACAGCAGGGCGAGTGCGCCTTCTCGAGTAGCAACGTTGCCGCCGATCACCTGCATGTCCGGGTAGCCCTGCTTGATCCAGCTGATTCTATCCAGCACTGTTTGCGAATGTCCGTGGGCCGTATCGACAACAAGCACGTCAACGCCGGCTTCGACCAGAGCCGCAACGCGTTCATCGGTCTCGACGCTGGTACCAACGCTCGCACCGACCCGCAACTGACCCAGATTGTCTTTGCATGCGCTCGGAAACGCCTGTGCCTTGTTGATGTCTTTGACCGTGACCATCCCCTTCAGCTCAAAGCTGTCGTTTATCAGTAGTACTTTCTCGATACGGTGCTTGTGAAGGATGTCGGTGATCTCGTCAAAGCTCGCATTTTCATCCGCGGTGAGCAGCTTGTCTTTCGGCGTCATGATGTCGCGCACCTTGACATCGAGGCGCTGCTGAAATCTCACGTCGCGACTGGTGATAATGCCTACCAGACGGTTGCCTTCCACCACCGGTACACCGGAGATCTTGTGCTCCATGGTGAGTTCCATCAGCTCCGCAATCGTCTTGTCCGGGTGAATGACGATGGGATCACGAATAATGCCACTCTCGTATTTTTTTACCGCACGCACCTCGCGTGCCTGGGACTCGACGGTCATGTTCTTGTGCACGATGCCTATACCACCTTCCTGGGCCAGGGCAATCGCCAGGCGTGCCTCGGTAACCGTATCCATCGCGGAGGACATCAGCGGAATACTGAGCTGTATTTCTCTGGTCAGGCGGGTTGTCAATGAAACTTCCGAGGGCAGAACTTGGGAATAGGCAGGAAGGAGGAGTACGTCGTCGAAGGTGAGCGCGTCATTAGCGATACGCAGCATTTGGGACTCCCCAAAACCGAGATTCTAACGATGGATTCGGATCGTGTAAACTTTGAGGAATTAGCGAAGTACATGGAGAATTTGCATAGCCATGCAGCTGAACTTCCATGACCACCCCATTTTGACGGTCAGCGCCCTGGCCAGGGAAGCGCGACTGCTGATAGAACAGCGATTCAACCTGGTCTGGGTGGAAGGCGAACTCTCCAACTTTCGCCAACCGGGTTCCGGACACTGGTACTTCACGCTCAAAGACTCGAGCGCCCAGCTTCGTTGCGCCATGTTCGCGAATCGCAACCGTGCGGTTCGATTCCCGGTGAAAGACGGCTCGCATGTTGTGGTCCGTGGCCGGGTCAGCCTGTATGAAGCCCGCGGCGATTTCCAACTTATCGCAGACCACATGGAACTCGCCGGGGAAGGCGCATTGCGAGCCGCGTTCGAAGCACTGAAGGATCAATTGGCCGCGGAAGGGCTTTTTGCGACGGAGCGAAAAAAACCGCTTCCCGCGTTTCCCCAACACCTGGCGGTAATCTCATCGAGATCCGGTGCCGCACTGCGCGATGTGCTCAGCGTCGTGCAACGTCGTTTCCCGTCACTCGCGGTCACCCTGATACCGGTTGCGGTACAAGGCGAAAATTCCGAATCGGACGTGTTGCAGGCGCTATTGCGTGTTGAGTCCCTGGAGGTAGATGTCGTCTTACTGACCCGTGGGGGTGGATCTCTCGAAGATCTGTGGACGTTCAATCTCGAAACCGTTGCACGAGCCATCGCGAAGTGCCCTATTCCGGTGGTTTCAGCCATCGGCCATGAAACCGATGTCACCGTCGCTGATTTTGTCGCCGACGTTCGCGCCCCCACGCCCTCGGCCGGCGCCGAGTTGATCACCCCGGATCGACGGGAGATTTCCAGCCAGTTCGACGAACGGTTTTCGCGGTTACTGCGTTCGTTGCAAAACGACCTCAAAACCCGCCGGCAGTCGCTCCAGGTGTTACGCGCCCATTTACTGGATCCACGCCGACGTCTGCAGCAACACATGCAACGCGCGGACGATCTGGATGAGCGGTTGCGGCTCGGTCTGACAAACAAGCTTATCCATGCAAAACAGGAATTGCAGGCACTGCATCGAAACATGCTCATTCTGCGTCCACAGGTGGTCATTCAGGGGCACAAGCGCACGATCATTCGACTAAAAAACACCCTGGATTCCCTCGTGCGCGGCATCCTCGAGCGACAGCGAGTCACGTTGGCCACAATATCCCGCACCCTGCAGGCGGTCAGCCCACTGAGTACGCTGAGGCGCGGTTACGCGGTGTTATCCGATGGCGAAGGCACACTGGGAGCAGCGATAAGCTCCATTGGACAAGTTGCAGACAACGACAGGATTACGGCTCATCTTCAAGACGGGTCATTGACGCTCCAGGTAGAAAAAATTGATGCTGACAACCAACTACCCAACGTGACGAAAACAGAAGTTGCTGATGAGTAACTTGGCTCGAGTTCTCGTGTATTGCTCGCTAGTCGGCCTGTCCACGCTCGCACGCGCGCAAGCAGTGCCTGGTGGCGTGTATACGACAACGCTGCCCGCAAACGTTGTGCGCGTTTCCTACCACGACCGCCCAGTGCTGATTGTCGACGGGCTCGCAATCGTCGGAATTGGCATCAGCACCGATCCGGGGGATCAAAAACTGACGCTTTTCGACCAAGCCGGAAAGACCACTGTGGTTTCGTTCACCATTTTCGCCAAAGAGTACCCG
>SMVA01087044.1_pt1 | contig 34017 bp, 29 predicted proteins | sample 2456451 | NCBI WGS metagenome assembly SMVA01 (sample SAMN11095933, study PRJNA526329) | marine sediment metagenome | biome: Marine sediment; feature: Surficial sediment; material: Deep marine sediment; isolation source: Hadal surficial sediment | place: Pacific Ocean | collected 2014-05 | depth... | reverse complement strand
GGCATGTACACGCTTGACCAGAACCTGGCGGAGTTGATGTCCAAGGGACTGATCAACAAGGAAGAAGCGCGCTTCAGGGCTGTGAACAAAGAGAATTTCTAGAGAATCTGGATAAAGGATACGGGAGCAAAGGGAATGGAGCGGGAACAGGCAGTACGACTCACACAAAACCTTCTGAAAAAGATGGTCGAAAAAAACGGCTCGGATTTATTCCTCACAACCGGATTTCCGCCTGCGATCAAGGTTGACGGCCAGATACACAAAGCGACCGACACCGATCTGACCGCGGCCCAGTCTGCCATGATGGTTCGGTCGATCATGAACGACAAACAAGTGAAAGAATTTGATGCAACCAAGGAGTGTAACTTTGCCATTAGCCCGCAAGGCATTGGCCGCTTCCGGGTAAGCGCATTTATTCAACAGGGCCTGGTCGGCGCTGTATTGAGAACGATCACCACCGAGATTCCCACGCTCAATGAGTTAGACCTGCCACCAATTCTGAAAGACGTCGTCATGAACAAGCGCGGCCTGGTAATCGTTGTCGGCGGCACCGGATCCGGCAAGTCGACCACGATGGCGGCAATGATTGGTCATCGCAATGAGAACTCGAAGGGCCACATCATTTCGATCGAGGACCCGATCGAATATGTTCACCCGCACCGAGGCTGCGTTATCACACAACGCGAAGTCGGTGTTGACACAGATTCCTGGCATGCGGCTCTCAAGAACACGTTGCGCCAGGCGCCTGACGTCATACTGATCGGCGAAATTCGTGACCGCGAAACCATGGAATACGGAATCCAGTTCGCAGAAACGGGTCATCTGTGTCTCGCGACCTTGCACGCCAACAGTGCCAACCAGGCGTTGGACCGGATTATCAACTTTTTCTCGGAAGAACGGCGTCAACAGCTGCTGATGGATCTGTCACTGAATACAAAAGCAATTGTGTCGCAACGCCTGATTCCAAGAGAGGGCGGGGTTGGTCGAATAGCAGCGATGGAAATTCTGTTGAACACGCCGTTGATCGCGGACCTGATATTCAAGGGTGCGGTCTCGCACATTAAAGAAATTATGGCCAAGTCGACGCGGCTCGGCATGCAAACATTCGACCAGGCACTCTTCACGCTTTATGAAGACGCTGTGATTTCGTACGAGGAGGCCATGAGAAATGCCGACTCGAAAAACGAACTCAGACTGCGCATCAAACTGGAAAGCAAGCGAGACTCATCAGTATCGGATCAGCAAACCGAGAGCCTCAAGATCGTGGACGAGGATACTGCTCAGACGTTCTGAGCTGGGATGGAATCTGAAAAACAATGAATGTAAAACCTCTATTCAAGTTAATGGTGGAAAAAAAGGCGTCGGATCTCTTTTTCACGCCATTTGCGCCTGCCAAAATCAAGATTGACGGCAAAATCATGCCCGTCAACAAACTCGAAATGACGCCCAAGATGGTAAAGCAGGCGGCGATCGAGTTGATGACAGAAGATTTGCTCGAGACGTTCACGAAGGAACTGGAAGTTGATTTCGCTATTTCGGAACCGGGGCTTGGCCGGTTTCGAGTCAACGTTTTTCATCAGCGTGGCAACGTGGCAATGGTGCTGCGCTATATCACCTCCGAGATGCCAACACTCGATGGGCTCGGATTGCCGGAGCCCCTCAAGGATCTGGTAATGCTGAAGCGCGGCCTTATTTTGATGGTCGGCGCAGCTGGCAATGGTAAGTCGACTACGTTGGCGGCCATGATCCATCACCGCAACGTAAAGACCTCGTCGCACATCATCACGATCGAGGATCCGATCGAGTTTCTTCACTCCAACGAGCAGTCGATCGTAAATCAACGCGAAGTCGGACTGGACACCAAGTCCTACGCGCGAGCGCTAAAAAGTGCCATGCGCGCGGCTCCGGACGTTATTCTGATCGGCGAAATCCGCGATCGTGAGTCCATGCAGGCAGCGCTTGATATGGCGGGCACGGGTCATTTGTGCCTGGCAACGTTGCACTCGAACAATGCACCGGAAACACTGGACAGAATCATCAACATGTTCCCGCAACCGCAGCATAGTCAGGTGTTCATGGATCTTGCGCATTACCTGCGGGCCATTATTTCCCAGCGACTTGTACGTTCGCGAACCGGCAAACGTGTCGCAGCTGTTGAATTGATGCTGAATACGCCACACATCAAAGACCTGATCCTCAAAGGCGATATCTCGGAAGTCAAAGAAGCGTTGAAAGATAGTGGCGAGAAGGGTATGCAAAACTTCGACGAAGCACTGCTCAATCTATACAAAGCCGGCACCATCACGCTGGAAGAAGCAATGATCCACGCAGACTCGCGTTCCAACCTCGAAGCCAAGGTAAATTTCGGCGCCTGATGCGTTATCGCAGCTGCTCGTTAAGCTTGCGTTAAGTATCGCTTCGCTATCCTTCCAAAATCCCGGATTCATTCCTGTCACGGGTTTATTTAAGGAAGGAAAAACTCATGAAGAAATTATCAATCGCAGTGATTGCGATATTCGGGTTGGCGGTCACATCCGCAAATGCTGACTCTGGATTGGCCATCGGTGCGTCGGCTGGTTATGTCACCCTTGCGGACACCGAATCGAACGTCGAATTTGACGGCAATGATGTTGGTTACAAGTTGTTTGGTACCTATATGTTTAACAACTTCTTCGGCATAGAAGGTGGCTATGTGGATTTCGGCGCGCCCGATGCGGATGTTTTTGGTAACAATCTGTCCATTGAGGCAACTGGCTGGAACGGCTACCTGATTGCCAACTTGCCGCTGGGAAACACCTTCGATTTGTTCGCCAAAGCGGGCGCAGTCAAATGGGACGCTGACTCGTTTATCGACGGCATCGCTGTTGGCAGCGACGATGGCAGCGATCTTGCATTATCCGGTGGTATGCGAGTGAACATCGGCAGTCTGGGCATACGTGCCGAAATTGACTGGTATGACATCGCCGACACAGACAAAGCATGGATGGCGAGCATCGGACTGGAATTCCGCTTCTGATTCAAAATTCCAGGGACAAAGAACTCCGGGGACAGTTACTTAATTAATTAAATAAACCTGACACCTTTTTTAATTAATTAAGTAAACTGTCCCCGGAATTATCAGACAAATACCTGGCTCGTTTCGAAAACGGGGCCGTCCACGCAGACGCGTTTCATCGCCGTTCCGGTCGTAGTTTGAACTTCGACGGTGCAACCTGCGCAACCGCCAACAGCGCAGGCCATAAATTCTTCGAGCGACACCTGGCAGGGCAATTCGTACTCGGTGGCAACGGCCGTAACGGCTTTTAACATCGGCGTTGGCCCGCAGCTGAACATTTCGGTTTGCGCCAGTTCCTCCGAGGCAAGACTGTCGAGATAGCGTCTCGACAGGTCGGTAACAAAACCTTTAAGACAGCCATCGAAGCCCGCCATGCTGGCCAGTCTGGTGGTAACGCCCCAGTCCTCCAGCAAGCACATGCTGGCATTTGTGCCCTCAGGTAACCACGGCGTAGCGATTGACGACGCAGTCACTTCAAACGGGAACGGGATCTCTGAACCCATCAATACGGTTGGAGTAAAGGCGACCTCGTCCGCAAGCATTTGCTCGGTGAGGAAAATCATCGGCGGTATACCGACACCGCCGCCGATTAGCAGCGGCCGTATTCTGTCCGGATTCGGCATGAAGCCATGGCCGATCGGACCAATGACGCTGAACTTGTCGCCAATCTCCGCCGAACCAAGCGACGCCAGTCCGCTGCCGATTATTTTGAAAAGAACTTCAATCCAGCCGTCCGCTGCGTTGACCCGCATGATAGAAAGGGGTCGCCGCATGGGAATGCCGTTATCGCACTGTATGTGCACAAAGCTGCCTGCTTGGGCATTGCGCGAACACTTCGGTGCATCAAGGCGCAGTACGAACTGCTCACCGGCGTAGCTGTGCTTTTCCAGCAAGAGCGCGTCTTCAATAAAAATTGTGCCGCGATTTTTCTGAGCGGCGGAAATAGCAGAACTCACCGCCGTCACTGTGATCCTAGTGTTTTGGCGACGGTGGCGAGAAGCGCCATACGCACGGCAACGCCGTTGGTTACCTGTTCAGTGATGACCGATTGACTGCTGTCTGCCAGGCTGGATTCGATTTCGATGCCGCGGTTCATCGGTCCGGGATGCATGACAATAGCGTCCGGTGCGGCGTTTTGCATGCGCGCACTACTGACGCCAAAATTTTTGTAATACTCATCGATGCCAGGAATGCCATCGAGGCTGCCAATGCGTTCTCGCTGAATTCTCAGCGCCATGACTACGTCCGCACCACGAATACCGTCGTCGAGGTTGTGCATTATTCGAGCCGATGGAAATGCATCGGGGTCGGGGGCAAGCGCTTCGGGCGATATGAGTCTCAATTCGCCGACGCCCATGGTCTTGAGGCCTTCAGCCGCCGACCGGGCAACTCGCGAATGCGCAATGTCGCCTACGATGGCCACAACAAGCTCGCCGAAGTCGCCTTTATGTCTGCGGATGGTAAGCAGATCCAGCAATCCTTGCGTTGGGTGGGAGACGTCAGACTCACCGGCATTCAAAATGCTCGCATGCGGACCGACAAGCCGGGCAATGTAAGCGGGTACACCCGCACTCGCATCGCGTATGACAAAAATGTCCACTTGCATCGCCTGCAGCGTGTACAGCGTGTCGAGAATGCTCTCGCCTTTTTTGCGCGCCGATGTCTTGACGTCCAGATTCAACACATCGGCGCCCATACGTCTTGCCGCAAGATCAAAAGATGCGCGCGTGCGGGTGCTGGGCTCAAAAAACAGGTTGGCGACTGTTCGCCCCTGCAAGGCTGTGGAGCGCACGACCGGCTGTCCCATCGGACTTAAGAATTTCTCGGACCGGTCCAGCAACTCGGTGATCAGCGAGCGATCAAGACCTCGAAGCGTCAGCAAATGTTTCAAACGACCGGACGCATCGAACTGCAGCTCGATCTCGTCGGCAGTGTTCTCGCTTTTGAAGAGTTCGGTTACGGACATGGCGCCGCGCATTCTAACCCGATCAGGTCTCTTTGCGTAACCAGCGTTCGGCAATCAATACCGCCGCCGTGCTGTCGATCATCTCTTTGTTGATACGTCCGCGAACACCTGAGGCTCGTTCAGCTTTAAGCATTTCCTCAGCCTCCAGCGATGTATAGCGTTCGTCCACTGTGTGCACAGGCCGCTCGAAGCGATCGAGTTCTTTTATAAATTCGTCCACGTAGGTGGCAAATGGTGACCGGCTGCCATCGACATGTGATGGCATGCCGACGACAAGGCAGGCGGGCTGCCACTCTTGCACGATTTTGTCGATTGCCTGCCAATCGGGACCGGAATCGCTGTTTCTTGCCACGCTTAAGGGATTTGCGGACTCGGTGACCTGCTGGCCCACCGCAATGCCTATTCTGCGCCGCCCGAAGTCGAACGCCAGAATCGTGTCATGCATGCCCGGCATGCGGTGAAATTTGCTTGATGTCGACGCCCATCGATTCGGCAGCGCATGCCCAGCGCTCCTCGAATGGCACCTCAAATATCAATTCTGCCGTTGCCGGTACAGTGAGCCAGGTGTTGTGCAGCATTTCTGCTTCGAGCTGGCCAGGCTGCCAGCCAGCATAGCCGAGCGCGACGACACTACGATCAGGCCCGAGGCCTGTTGCCAGCGAGTCAAGTACGTCCCTGGAAAACGTGAGTTGAACGTCATCCGAAACTGCTACCGAGCTTTCGAATTCATGAGACGGCGTATGCAAAACAAAACCTCTCTCAGGTGCAACCGGGCCACCATCGAGAACCGGTGTGCTGGCGATCGCCTCGTCTATGTCGTCAACCGACAATTGCTCAAACAGGCCGGCAAGATCCAGATTGCTGGGCCGGTTAATGACGATTCCAAGCGCACCCTCATCATTATGTTCACAAACGAGGGTGACGGTAGTGCTGAAATTAGGATCGGCCATACCAGGCATCGCAATCAGAAGCAGGTTATTCAATGAATTCTCAGGATTCATGTAACCAGTATCCGCTCTCCAGCGGAATCGAGCAACAGCTACATAGTGCTGGCGGTAGCCGGTATCTCGTTTTTCGCGAATTTCCATTTGTACGCAAAGATCAACCGGTCATAGTCAACCCGAATAGTCTCCGGAAACGGCTCAAACGGAGATGCCCGACGCAGGATACTCAATGCCGCCTGGTCGAGTACGCGCGAACCCGATGACTGACGAATGCTGGCTGCTTCCAGCTGTCCGGACGCGTTAATAGTTACCTGAAGTGTCGGACTGCCGGTGATTCCCTGGATAACACTTTGTTCCGGAAAGTATTTAACGCCGACCATTTCAATTCGTCTCTTCCAGCTGTCGAGATAGACAGCAATTTTGGACTCCTTGGTGTCAACGCTGGTGACCAGTTGCCGCGTATTCTCGCCCTTGATCATAAGCGTGGCGTCGCGATCCTGCGGCAACGGCAATGTCGCCTCAAGACCCGCCTCCAGCGCTATTGCCGTTTTTGAGTCTGGCGCAGGGTCTGTACGCGGGTTGTCTGCAATCTGGATTTCTTGTTCGGTTTGCGTTGATATCAATTGATCAGCGGAATCAGTGAGCTGCACGGTGTCATCGAGGCTGTCGCCTTTCTCTGCGCCGACATTATCGACAGGCACGTTGCTTTGCATTGGCGCGCTGGGGCGGACTGACTCAGTGGTATTGCCACTTCCATGTTGACTGGCCTGTGCGAGGTATTCAGCCTGCTCGACATCAATCCAGGATTTTTCCGGATCTGCAATGATCGTGACTTCAAGTGAAATCGCTGCGGAGAACTCGTCGCCCAGTACCGCATTGAACGTGACGCCGATAATGAGAATGCCGTGAATCAATGCCGCCAGAAACAGCATTGGTGGCAAACGGTCAGGCGCAGTTACAGCCTCAAGCGTAAATTCGCCGAGCCCGTTAATCGCAGCGGTGTCTTTAGTGTCTTTTTTCAAAGCAGCCCAAACGCCCCAAGCAGTTCTGCCAGATCGGCGAATTGTCTCACATTAAAAAATTTGCGCAATCAATAGCTTGTATCAATTAGTTTGCCCATTTTACGCGCTCTAGCATGGCCGGAGTGAGACGCAGATCACCGCTGGCGTCAATTAGAAGGGCCATGGATACAGCCAGATTGCGGCATATTTCGTCAAATTCCGTCGCACCGCCCACCAGCAGTGCTGTGGCAGCCGCGTCGGCCAAAAGTGGATCCGCATGCACAACGGTGACTGACGCAGTGTGCGCAATCGGGTAGCCAGTACGCGGATCCAGAATATGCTGATAGCGGCGACCGTCGATTTCGAAATATCGCTCATAGTCTCCCGAGGTCGCCACGGTTTCGCCGTCGTCTATGCTTAGTGTTCCGACCACGCCGCTCCCTGACGGTGATCGAATGCCAATTCGGGCGGCACGACCATTAACGGTTCCGACGACCGAGAGGTCGCCCCCTATGTCAACGATGGCATTGCGAATACCATGCTGGCGCAATATATCCACCGAAAACGCGAGAATGGCTCCCTTCGCAATACCGCCAAGATCAAGGACGATATCGCGCGAGGCGCCGCTTAGAGTGTCCCCGTGCCATTGCAGCGAGCGGGTGTTCACGCCAGCATCGAGCAACGCCTGGATGTTCGCCGGGTCTGGCAATGATTCTGGCGAATTCAGCAGATCATCCAGGCCCCACAATCGAGTCAGCGCACCTGTTGCCGGATTGAACAGCCCGTTGGATTTGCGTTCCAGGGCGCTTGCGCGCCGAATCAATGCGGCCAGGGCTGGTTCGACCAGGATAGGCCGACCATCCGCGATAGCCTGGTTGACCGCAACCAATTCTCCTCCCGGCGACGAATCATTCTTGGCCCAGGGGTACCAGTCAATGTCGACGACACTGTATTTTTGCTCAAGTGCCGCTATGGCGTGAGCGAACTGTTCGTCGTTCGTTTGATAAGCGCGCACCGTGATAATAGTGCCAAAGGCAAACAGCGTCTGTTCACGACCAACGGGTTGTTCACAGCCGCCGCAGAGAAGCGCTGCTGCAAGAAGACAGGCAACGCTACTCTTTAAGGTGCTGAACACACTAGCCGAGTCGACACTCAATTGCGTCGAACAAGGTGCCAGCGATATTGAGCTCGAACAGTGTGTCAAGTTCGCGAATTCCGGTCGGGCTGGTCACGTTAACCTCTGTCAAGTAATCGCCGATGACGTCAATGCCGGCAAAAACGACTCCCTTGGCCTTCAATACGGGGCCTACCTGATCGCATATCCATTGATCTCTCTTGCTCAATGGTATGCCCTTGCCAATTGCACCCATCACCAGGTTGCCGCGATTGTCATCGGCGGCGGGAATGCGTGCCAGCGCGTAGGGTATCGGCTCTCCATCGATCAGCAGTATTCGTTTGTCGCCAGCCGAAATCTCGGGGATATAAACCTGCGCCATCGCGAATCGGCTGCCGTAGTCGGTCAGAGTTTCAAATATGACGTTGGCATTGTTGTCATCGGCCCGCACGACAAAAATCGACTTGCCACCCATGCCGTCCAGCGGTTTGACCACGATTGTTTGCTGTTCTTTCAGAAAAGCGCGCATCTCGTCCATCGAACGCGTAATCATCGTCAATGGCGCACACTCCGGAAACCAGGCTGTGTACGCTTTCTCATTTATATCGCGCAACGCTTGGGGCTTGTTAACGACCAGTGCACCGGATGCTTCAGCTCGTTCAAGAATATAGCTGGTATAGATGTACTCCATATCGAAAGGCGGATCTTTACGCATCAGGATAACGTCGAGCTCGCCAAGCGCTATTTCTTGTGAGGCGCCGAAAGTGAACCAGTCGTCATGATCATCACGAACATGCAAAATACGAGATGTGCCGAGTGCCTTGCCGGCCACCATTTTCAGGTCGCCTTGCAAAAAATAATGAATTTCTGCACCACGGCGCTCGCACTCGAGCAGCATAGCCAGCGAGCTGTCCTTTTTCGCCGTAATCCCCTCGATGGGATCCATTACTATGCCGACTCGAAGCGAAACTGATGCCATTGGGATTTGTCCTCAAGATTGAATTCATCGATGCGCGCAGGTGCAAGTATTCGAAGCCCTGCCCGCCGCAGGCTAACTATACAGTGGACGTCGCTGTTATGCCGCTACCGGGAGCCAGGCTAAAGAGGCGCAATTCAAGTGCAATTTTGCAATTGCTTAAGGCACCGTGGCGGCACTTATGTCAATATGGTACAAGTCGTTTTTCCTCGTACTTATTATGGGCATAGCGGGGAAAGTGGAGCAGGGGCGCGAACTCGGCAGAGGTCGCATAGGCGAGGAAATCCAGTGTCAAAAAATGCATCTCGTGGTCTGAACGGGCTCAAGATTCTTGTGGTGGATGACAGTAAGACTATTCGACGAACCGCTGAAACGCTGTTGTCGAAAGAGGGCTGTCAGGTTTTTACGGCAATCGACGGTTTTGATGCTCTTTCGAAAATCGCCGATCACCAGCCCGACCTTATTTTTGTGGACATCATGATGCCGCGGCTCGACGGCTATCAGACCTGCTCACTGATCAAACACAATAAAGTATTCAAATCGATACCGGTCATTATGCTTTCCAGCAAGGACGGACTGTTTGACCGTGCGCGAGGCCGCATTGTCGGCTCGGAACAATACTTGACTAAACCATTTACGCGGGACGAACTGCTGGGCGCAATAAGCAACCAGATCAACTAAAGAACACCGAGGAAATACGGATGGCTGTGATACTCATTGTTGATGACTCACCGACGGAATTGCATTTGTTTCAAAACATGCTGGAAAAAAGCGGATTTGACGTGCTTGTTGCCGACAGCGGCGAGGAAGGGATTCGCCAGGCGAAAATGTTGAGCCCGGATTGCATCCTGATGGATGTCGTGATGCCCGGCATGAACGGATTTCAGGCTACGCGAAAAATTACCCAGGACCCGGGAACCAAAAACATACCGGTCATCATGATCACGACCAAGGGCCAGGAATCCGACAAGGTCTGGGGCATGCGCCAGGGCGCGGTCGAGTACATCGTAAAACCGGTAACGGGCAAGGAATTAACGGCCAGGATTAACGCGGTAATGGCTGCCTGAATGAGCGGCAATGCAGAACTCGCTGCTCTCGTCGAGCAACCTTTCGATCTATTGCTCGAACTCGAGCGCCGCGCTCGTGAGGCGGTTGCCGGCAAAGGTACCGGCGCGTCGGCAGCAGAGTGGGTCGGTATCGGCTTTCGTATCGGCGAGGATCAGTTCGTCGCAAACCGCGATGAAGTACGGGAAGTGCTGATGCTGCCTGAGACGATTACACGGGTGCCCGGCGCAAAGCGCTGGATGCTGGGCATTGCCAACTTGCGCGGACACTTGCTGCCGCTAGTCGACGTCAAAATGATGCTCGGCAGCGGTAGAACGTCGCTGCGACGCAAGACTCGAGTGATTTCAGTCAACCACCGCGACATTCTCGGCGGTTTGGTCGTCGATGAGGTATTGGGATTTCGACGCTTCATGGATGACGAGCATGTCAAAAAGTGGCCAGCGACGGTGCTGCGCTGCGACCGTTATCTCAATGGCGCGTTTCAGCGCGGCAACGATACCTGGCCAGTTTTTGGACTCTACGATTTGGTAGAAAGCAGTACATTCCTGCAGGCATCCGCCGAATAGTGGCTTTTTTTAACCAGTGACGTTGCATCGATATGGCACAAAAAACCAGTAAGACTTTTTCAATCATTGCAGTAATTATTGCGGTGTCGCTGCTCGCAGCAGCCGGCATAATTTACCTGCAGTCGACCTCCAGTGGCGGTGGCGGCAACAATGCGGCGCTTGCTTCATTGTCGCAAGCAATACCGCGGCACGCAGCGACTGCGCTCAGCGGTTCACCGCGGGGCTTTGGGCAGCTGGAAAATGACGCCAAACGCCTGGCCAGCCTGGTGTCGGACGCTGGCTTGAGCTTGCCGGGCAATAGCGCGCAGTGGCGGGCACTGCAGGAAAGCGCCGATGCCGTGCTGGCGAAACGGGCCGATGTCGAGACTATCGGCGCTGCCGTCGCATTCGCAAACGAACATATCCCGATGTTGCAAAGCAGGTCTGATGCGCTGCTGGAATCCTCTGGAGCAATAGTGGCAATTCAGGAATTCCAGCGACGCGCGGGCCGATTACAACTCTCGCTTGGCTCGCTGACTGGCAGCGGCGATATCGTCGCGCTTTCTCAATCTATTGCCGGCGATCTCGAATATCTGCGGCAAGTAACAAATGGTCTGTCAGGCGATGTAACGAGCCTGGATATAGTCGCGCTAAGCAGCACCGAGCGTGAGGTCGCACTGGTGCCGGTCATCAGCGAATTGACAGCAATCGAAACACAGGTCAATGCCGCATTGGAGGCCGCGCCGAACCTGCAGGGTCTGGACGCATCCATTGCTGCGCTGGACGCTGCAGCGACAGACTTGTTTGCGAATGCGTTTCCGGTTTCCGCCGGTGGTGGTGCCGCGGATCTGTTGTCCTCACCGCGACTTCTGATCGGGCTGATACTGGCGGCGATTCTTATGCTGGGGCTGCTCGGCGTCATTCATTCAAAAGCCGCTGTGTTTGAGCGTACGTCTGTTGAACAGTCACAACAGAACGAACGCAATCAACAGGCAATTCTGCGTTTACTGGACGAGCTTGGCAGTCTTGCTGATGGTGATTTGACGGTGGAAGCGACGGTAACGGAGGACATCACCGGCGCTATCGCGGACTCCATCAACTATGCGATTGAGAAGCTGAGGGAGTTGGTTGCCACTATTAATGATACGGCGATTTTGGTCGACTCGGCGGCGAAACAAACAGAAAATACCGCTGCCCACATGGCACGAGCCGCAGAGAACCAGGCGATGGAGATTAACGCTGTAACCGGATCCGTCATGTCCATGGCAAGCTCGATCGAAGAAGTTTCCGGCGACGCCGAGCGATCGTCTGATGTTGCACGCCACTCCGTAGACGTCGCACACAAGGGCGGCGAAGCGGTACGCCGCACTATCGATGGCATGAATACCATACGCGAGACCATCCAGGACACTTCCAAGCGTATCAAGCGCCTCGGAGAAAGCTCGCAGGAGATCGGTAATATCGTCGAATTGATCAATGATATCGCCGAACAAACAAACATCCTTGCATTGAATGCCTCTATCCAGGCATCCATGGCGGGAGAGGCCGGCCGTGGCTTCGCCGTGGTCGCAGACGAGGTGCAACGTCTTGCAGAACGTTCGACCAATGCGACCAAGCAAATTGAAGTGCTGGTACGCACTATTCAGTCAGACACCAATGAGGCGGTTGTGTCGATGGAAAGAAGCACTACAGACGTGGTTGGCGGAGCGCTGCTGGCAGAAAACGCAGGCGCCGCACTGGACGAGATCGAGCAGGTGTCAAATCAAATCGCGAACCTGGTGCAAAACATCTCAAGCTCGGCCCGGCAACAAGCAGCCGAGGCAGCAGACGTTACCCGTCGTACGACCAGATTGAAGGAGATCGGCGTGCAGACCGGCAAAGCAACAATGGCGACCGCCGCCGCTATTTCCAAGTTGTCTGAACTGGCCTCGCAGCTGCGACAAACGGTCGCGGGCTTTACCTTGCCGAATTCGGCGATGCAGGCCAGTCCGATATCCGCAGCAGCAGCGCCGGTCGCCCCCCAAGCTCCTCAAGTTCAGACCAAGGACCAGGCCGCCGGCTGATTTTTGGCCAATCAACATGAGTAGTGACACGGGTATACAGGAACAGCTCGACCAAAGCGGTCCGGAGGATCTGGCCTCGAACGCGCTGGCCGTCGTCAGCGATGAACTGCTGGAAAGTATCCACAATGCGCACCTGGCGCTGGAAGACTGTGTAGACGGTCGCGGTGGTACGGCCGCCCTCGTGCGCAGCGGCCAGTTGCTGCACCAGGTCGGTGGCGCGCTCAAGATGACGGAGACGTACGGCGCGGCTCTCCTTGCAGAAGAAATGGAAGCGGTTTGCGTTTATCTCGCGAAGCTGCGGGCCGGCAAAGGTCGCGAAGACGGTCTTGAGGCCGTAACCCGGGCGATGGTGCAGCTGCCTGTTTACATTGAGCGTCTGCTCGGCGGGGGGCGTGATATTGCACTGGTTCTTCTGCCGATCTTAAACGACTTGCGTGCAGCGAGAGGCGAACCGCTGCTCTCTGAAGGCACATTGCTGCTCTTGAATCTGTCGCCCTCGAGCAAGCCGGCCCGAACTGCGGATCGCGAACCTTCCGGAGAAGATCCGGTTCGTGTCGCTACCAAGTTGCGCCCGAAATTTCAGCTTGCCCTGCTTGGCTGGATAACAGGCGGCGATTCTGCACGGCATTTGAAAACGCTCGGCAACGTTTTGGATACGCTGGAACGCTCGGCGACGAGAGACGACATGCTGCAGCTTTGGTGGGTGGCAGGCGGCGTGCTGGAGTCACTGCAAAACGGCGGCCTTGAAACATCGGTCGCCTTAAAGCGCTTGCTTGGTCAGACCGACAGGCAGATGAAACGGTTAATCGATGAAGGAATCGATGCGTTCGACAATCACCCGGTCACCGATCTGCTGAACAATCTTCTGTATTACGTCGCCCGCTCCAGCAATGCTGGTGAACGAATCAGCGAGATACGTGCCGCCTTCAATCTGTCCGAGCTCCTGCCGGGTGATGAACAGGTAGAGCATGCACGAGAGGCGCTGTCCGCACCGAGCGTCAAGCTGATGCAAACAGTTGCATCGGCGATCAAGGAAGACCTGGCCCGCGTGAAAGATGTGCTCGATATCTACGTCAGGACTGGCCTGAATAAAAGCTCCGAGCTGGTCCCGCAGCTCGACCTGCTAAAGAAAATAAGTGATACGTTGGGCGTGCTCGGGCTCGGTGAGCTTCGCGGCAATATCAATGCCGAAATCGATCGCCTCAAACAGGTCGTGGAGACCGGTGGCACAGCCAGCGAAAATACGCTCCTTGACATTGCATCCACCTTGCTGCGAGTTGAAGACCGGCTCGACAATCAATTACAAAGACTGATTGTTCCAGCCGAACCAGTGCACGATGGAGAAGAGACGGAACTTTCAAGCGACGATGATGCTAACTTTAAACAAGTTGCCGAAGCGGTCATGCGTGAAAGCATCATCAATCTGGCGCGAATAAAAGAAACGTTCAGCCAGAGCATGATTTCGCAGGACAATTCCCATGGTGTCGACAGTATCCCGGCGCTGATTCGTGGCATAAAAGCCGGTCTTCTGATGCTCAACAAGACTCGCGCCATGCAGATCGTCGAGCAGATTGGCAACCTTATCGTCTTGACGTTGCGCGGAGGCGGGCCCAAGCGTTTGACGCAGAAAGAAACGGATCGCCTGGCAGATGCAATCGTCAGTATTGAGTATTACATGGAGACAGTTAAGGCCGGCCGCAACGAACCCTGGTACATGCTCGACAACGCAGAGGCTTGCCTGGTCGTCTTGCGTGATCTCACTGAACGATTGGCCCGAGAAGAGGAAACGGTCGAGCCAACCGTGAAGGTCAAGCGTGCGGAACTTGACGCGATTGCCGAGCAACAGCTGGAAGCATCCAAAAGGCGGTCGGTTGAGGCCATGCCAGCGCCAGTGGTTGCGATCGACTCTGAACATCTTGATCCGGAATTGCTCGAGTTGTTCATCGAAGAAGCAAAAGAAGAGGCGGCTTCAATAAAGCGCAATTTACCACACTGGGTGGAAGACGCCACAGATATGGAAACGCTGATTACGGTTCGGCGGTCGTTTCATACGCTTAAGGGTAGCGGTCGCATGGTTGGCGCGGAACGAATCGGCGAATATTGCTGGGCCGTCGAGAATCTGCTGAACAAATTAATAAACGGCACGCTCCAACGCACACCACCGATGGCCGAATTCATAGTCAAGGCGGCAGCGGTGGTGCCGGAGCTTGTCGAACAACTTGAAGTTGGCGCCGAGCCAGAGAGCGATATCGCTCTTTTCATCGCACGCGCAATTGCATTTTCAGACGGCGATCCAAATGCCGCTGTCCTGACAGTCCACTCTCCTGATGCGAAGCCAAAGAAAGACGAGGCGCCTGCATTGGAAATGGATCCGGTTCTGCTGGATATCTTTTCCAAGGAAACGGCCGGTCATCTGCAGGTCATCAAGGCCTACCTGGAAGCATGCGAAGGGCATGCGCCGCCGTTTCAGGTTACGGACAATCTTTATCGTGCATGTCATACATTGCACGGCAGCGCCAACATGGCGAATGTCGAGCGAGGTGTTGCGGTAGCCAGCGCACTTAATCGATTTGTCCGGCGCTTTTACGATTACAAGATCGGATTCCAGAAATCGGGTACGGACGCGTTGCGGGCGGCGGCCCAGGCGATCGGGTCAATCGTTGGAGAGGTAAACAAGTCGGTTCAAAAACGCACAGATTTTGCTGTTTTGATCGACCACCTGAACAATTTGACCAATGCTGTGCAGCCAGAGACTGATCAACTCGTAAAGGTATCAAAACCGGCCAAGCCAGACCCGGGGCTTAAGCCGGAACAAGCGGAGGAGGCCGAATTCGATGCGGAGATCGCGGCAATTTTCTCGGAGGAGGCGGCCGAATTGCTCGAGGCTGCAGACGCGGCCCTTGGCAACTGGAGCAAAGACAAAAACGCCAAAGAGTATGTTGAAGAATTGTTGCGGCATCTGCACACCCTGAAAGGGGGTGCACGTATGTCGGGCATTCTTGCCATGGGTGATCTAAGCCATGAGATCGAAGCGCTGCTGATCAATATTGACAGCGGCAGAATCGAATTCAATAAACTCGTTGAAGATACGCTGCAACAAAGCATCGACGAGTTGCACCGCATGCGCGATACCGTAATGGCCGGCAAAAAGGTTTATGCCGCATCGGATCTGGGGCAGCAGATTCAGCGCATTAATGCCGGTGAGGCGCGGCCCTCTGACGAAACGGCGATCGAAGTAGCGGCCGCTGCGATTGGTGACGGCGATCTGGATACCAGTGATTCGGTTTCTGTCGAGTTTACGGCAGAGCCGGAAGCGTCCGTCAGCATGGTCATCATTGATTCGCCGATCAACGATGAAATGGAAGAGATTCGCCTGGCCAACGAGGCGGCAGAAAAACGTGCAGTTGAGCCGCCAACGCCGCCAGTGGCAATTGACTCTGTATTTGAGCCAGAGGAGGAAGCGCAGCCCAATGACGCCGAAGAGGCGGAGGAATTGCCGGACAAAAGAGCGGGCCTGCGTGCGCAGCCGCCTCGCGAGCAGCGTCAGGAGTTCGCGCGTATCGACGCGGACCTGCTGGAGGACCTGCTGAATGCAGCAGGCGAAATCAGCATTTATCACTCGCGGCTGACGCAGCAAATCAGCTCAATCGAGTTCAGTGTGGATGAACTGGAGCAAACGGTTAGCCGGCTCCGGGAGCAGCTGCGCAAGCTGGAAATAGAAACCGAAAAACAAATCATGCATCGCCACCAGGATACGCTCGTGGCACAGGATTTCGATCCGTTGGAAATGGATCGATATTCGACAATTCAGCAATTGTCACGCGCGCTGGCCGAGTCGGCGAGCGACGTGGCCAGCCTGAAAGACATACTGTACACACAGACGACCGACGCGGAATCGTTGCTGGTACAGCAATCTCGCGTGACTGCGGAACTGCAGGATGGCTTGATGCGCACGCGCATGGTGCCCTTTGAACGCAATGTCCCACGATTGACCCGGCTTGTCCGCCAGTTAGCGAATCAGGAGGGCAAGCGCGCCGAATTGGCTGTTGAAGGGGCCTCCGGCGAGCTGGACCGCCAGGTGCTGGACAAAATGCTGCCGCCATTCGAACACATGATGCGAAACGCGATCGTTCACGGTATCGAGTCGGCAGAAGTCAGGCAGGCTGCCGGTAAACCGGCAACCGGCCAGATAACTATTCGCTTGCATCGCGAAGGCGCCGAAATGGTGATCGATGTCGCAGACGATGGCGCAGGTCTCAATGTCGACGCGATTCGAAGCACCGCTTACGAACGCGGTTTGCTGAGCCCGGACAGCAAGGTCAGCGACGACGAAATCATGCAACTCATATTGATGCCGGGGTTTTCCACGGCCGACGTTGTGACGCAGTCTGCAGGGCGCGGCGTCGGCATGGACGTTGTCGCCAACGAGGTCAAGCAACTTGGTGGTTCGTTGCAAATATCATCGGTTACCGGCCAGGGAACAAATTTCACGGTGCGCCTGCCATTTACGCTGGCCATTACACAGGCGTTAATTATTCGTACAGGCGATGAGGTTTATGCGTTGCCACTGCCGACAGTCGAGGGCGTGGTGCGAATCGCACGAGCGGAACTTGAGACCTTGCTTGCGAGAAGCGAGCCCAGTTATGAATATGGCGAGGAGACATATCACTTCCGGCATCTCGGTATGTATCTTGGCGGACAATCTGCGAGCCTTCCCGACGACGACTCATTTGTTTCGATCATTCTAGTGCGAGCCGGTGAGTTTTCAGCCGCGTTGCTGACCGACGAAATGATTGCCAGCCAGGAAATTGTCGTGAAGTCCGTAGGGCCGCAGCTGTCCAGCATACGCGGCATATCAGGTGCGACGATTCTCGGCGACGGCAGTATCGTTTTGATTCTCGACATAAATGCGCTCGTTAGAACCGGCGCCCCAGTGGTCGAGCTGAAAGACGCGGCGCCGACTCCGACCGATACAAGACCACTCATAATGGTTGTGGATGATTCCATCACCGTACGCAAAGTGACCGAGCGGTTCCTGCAGCGCAACGGCATGCGTTCCGTCACAGCCAGGGACGGCCTGGACGCTATCAGTATTTTGCAGGACAACAAGCCCGCATTGATTTTGCTCGACATTGAAATGCCGCGAATGGATGGTTATGAATTTGCAACTCACGTGCGAAACGACGCGCGCTTTTCGGATGTTCCCATCATCATGATTACGTCCAGAGTCGGCGACAAACATCGTGCCCGTGCTATAGAGATCGGCGTCAATGATTATCTTGGCAAACCGTATCAAGACTCGAAATTGCTCGAGGCAATCACGCGGCTATTGGATGAGAAGGGAGTGAAATTGGCATGACCGATGCCGATGAGGAACTTTACAGCCTGTTGGTGCCGCTTGCCGATGAGCGATTGATCATTCCACGTGCTTGCGTGGCTGAAGTGGTTCGTTTCACGGCACCTGAAAGCCGCGAGGGTTCCGAGAACTGGATGCTCGGCACCATTAACTGGAGCGGCCGGGCATTACCCGTGATCGCATTCGAGGGCACGATTGGCAAAGAGGTTCCTGCAACCACCGGCAGGACCCGTGTCGTCGTTTTCAATGCAAGTACGGAAAATCTGAAAACAGGCTTCTTCGGCATCATCACGCAGGGATTTCCACAACTTGTGCGAGTCAATCGAGAGGTCCTCAAACTGGAGTCCACCGAAGGTTGGCCCGACGGCGCGCCGGTACTTTGTCGTGTAAAGATGATCAATGAGTTTCCGCTTGTTCCAAACCTGGAAGCCATTGCAGATATGATCGCCGCAGAGACGATCGAGATCTGATTCGCGGCAGCACCACGGCACAGTCAAAAAGGAACATTGGTCTGGACACCGTATCAACAGGTAACTATGCAATCGATGGTGACAGTGGTTTGCTCAGCGCGGCGCGGCATAGCCCATCGCCAAACCAGGACGACAGGCCGGAGCAAACGGGCCCCCGGTTGCTGGTATTGCACTCTATTAGTCTGCCACCTGGCGAATTCGGTGGGCCACAGATTGAGCAGCTGTTTTTAAACAAGCTCAACTGGAATGAACACCCGTATTTTTCGGGTATTCGGGATCTCAAGGTAAGCGCCCACCTTCTCATCAGGCGCGATGGTGAGATATTGCAATTCGTACCTTTCAATCGCCGCGCGTGGCATGCTGGCGAGTCTGCTTTTCGTGGCGTTAAAGGCTGCAACGATTATTCGATTGGCATTGAATTAGAGGGCGATGACCTTACTGACTACACTGATCGGCAGTACGAGGTGCTGGTGAGCGTTACCATTGCACTAATGGAGGCGTTTCCGGGTCTTGACGGTCGAAAAATTGCCGGGCATTGTGATATAGCGCCCGCACGAAAAATCGATCCTGGCCCTGCTTTCGACTGGCTTCGATTGTATGATGGCATTGCCAGTCAGCTCTCAGGGACAGCATGAAATTACTCGCATTACTCATAGGTCTTGTGATCGAGCGGCTCGCGACCCGCTTCTTCCACCTGCGCGAACTGCGATGGTTTGACCGCTTGATCGATAGCGGTTTTCACCAGGCCGCGAAGCTACACAGATGGCCGGCGCTGATTCCCGTAATGTTGCTGGCGACCTTGCTGGTACTGCCAATCCTTTTGATCCGACTCAGCCTGGGCGACTCGCTGTACGGCTTTCCGTACCTGTTCCTGGCTGTTTTCGTCCTGTTTTTCTCATTGGGGCCGAAAGACATCGGTGAGGATATCGATGAGTATTGTGGCGCCCTGGAAGCTGGTGACGAAGAAAGAATAAATGCGAGCACCAAGGCGATGACCGAAGCTGAATTGCCGGCTAGTGTCGCCGAGCGCACGGAGTGTTTTGAGGAGGCGGTGTGCATTCAGGCGAACAATCGCCTGTTTGGGGTCATTTTCTGGTTTGTTGTTCTCGGCCCCGTCGCGGCCTGGACTTACCGGGTCACAGACCTGATGCGCCGTCGCGCTGTATTCAATGCCAGTCGGGACGAAAAGCCGCAAGAGGGTGAGATTGCTGCATCTGACACAGCTGATCGCATCTTGAAAGCGGCGGGCCAACTGCATGGTTGGCTGGCGTGGATCCCTGCGCGCCTCACCGCGATTGGGTTCGGTCTGGCCGGCAGCTTTGACAACGCCAAATTGGCCTGGCGCTCGAGCAGCGAAGACCACGATTTGACGTTGAGCGAGCACAGTGAAAGATTGCTCGCGCGTGTCGGCACGGCCGCGCTTGATTTGCACAAACTCGAAGGTGAAAGCGACAACGAACGTGCGATACGCGGTGCGACAGCGGCGAACGGTATGGTTTTTCGCTTGTTGTTTATCTGGGCTGCGATAATTGCCGCGATGACTTTGTACGGCTGGTCTGTGTGAGACGACTTGAAATCGCTGCGCTATTCATTGCAGCACTTTTATCGCTAAGCGCTTGTGAGCGTCAAAGTGGCACACATCCGAGCGTACAAAGCAGCCCCCCGAGTATTCGCGTAATTACACTGGCACCGAACCTTGCGGAGTTGATGTTTGCGGCCGGGGCCGGGGACAAGCTTGTTGGCATCAGCGCCTACACCGACTTCCCGCCAGCTGCGCTCGATCTGCCGATCGTCAGTGATGCCTTCATGGTTGATCAGGAGCAGCTCGCGCTGTTAAAGCCTGACCTGTTGCTGGCCTGGGAAAATGGCACGCCAACGCGCGTGGTCGATCAGTTGCGCGAGGCGGGATTTCGCGTTGAAGTGATTCAGACTGACAGCCTCGACGATGTCGCCGCAGCATTGCTTAAGATCGGAGAACTTACTGGCGATCCGGGTCCTGCGGCAGATGCGGCGGCCGTCTATCGTCAACAAATTCAGCAGTTGTCTGATCGCTACTCCAGTAGCGAGCGGATCGATGTGTTTTACCAGATATCAAGCAGGCCTTTGTATACGGTGAACTCGACACACTACATCAGTGAGCTACTGCAATTATGTGGTGGTCGGAATATCTTCGATGATCTGGACGGCTTGGCACCCATGGTCGATGTCGAGGCGGTGATAAGCCGCGACCCGGAGGTAATGATGGCGGCGAAAGACAGCACGCAAGCCGCGTTTGACGTCTGGGATCGCTGGCCGGAGTTGGCGGCAAATCGCTATGGCAATCGCTTTTTCATGCCGGCGGCAGAGATAGGCCGGGCAACGCCGCGGCTTGTCATCGCAGGTGAGGCCGTTTGTGAGGCGCTGGCGGAAGCGCGACGTAACAAGCAGGCTAAAATTGATCATGATTGATTTTTATTACTCACCGACGCCAAACGGCTGGAAGGTCGCCATCATGCTTGAGGAGTGCGGCCTCACGTACAAAACGCATTTGCTGAAACTGAACGAGGGTGATCAGTTTTCGGATGAGTTCATGAGAATAAGCCCCAACGCGAAGATGCCGGCCATCGTCGATAACGATGTAGACGGCGACCCGGTGTCCGTTTTCGAAAGTGGTGCAATACTTTATTACCTGGCGGAGAAGACGGGCCGCTACATGCCCACCGATCTGCTAGGTCGCAAAGAGACGCTGGAATGGTTGTTCTGGCAAGTTGGCAATCAGGGACCGCTTGCAGGTCAGCTTAGCCACTTCGTGAACTATGCGCCGGACGGACAGGAATACGGGCTGCGCCGATACACCGGCGAATACGAGCGAAATCTTGCCGTGCTTGAGAATCGACTGGATGACAGAGCCTACATCCTCGGCGACTACAGTATTGCAGATATGATTTCGTTTCCGTGGGTGCTCATATCCAAGGCCTTAAGCGTTTCGCTGGATGAGTTTCCGAACGTGGCTGCATGGCGTACTCGAATCAAGATTCGGCCAGCCGTAGTCGAGGCGATCAACCTTTACAAGCAAACGAAAAAGCGCAAGGACAATGCCGAAAACAATTCAATACTTTTCAATCAAAACGCCACCCATCTGCGGAAAAAATAGTATGCGAGTGACCCCATGATTTTTCACAGGACCTGCAACGTAGTCGCGATTGCTATTTCTTTTTTTCTTCTTGCTGCCTGCACTGATAATCGACCGACGACCGTTGACGATCCTGACTCGTGGCGTCACGACCTCGCGACAGTCGCGAAGCCGTGGACAAATGAAGATTTCGACGCCGGCGAAGACAAATTCACTTTCGCTGTATTTTCCGACCTGACTGGCGGCGAACGCGAACACATATTCGAGATAGCGGTCGCGCAGCTTGCTTTGTTACGCCCGGAATTGATCATGAGTGTTGGCGATTTGATCGAGGGCGGGACGACTGACCGCGACCAGCTCACAAGAGAATGGGATAGTTTCGACGCCAGGGCCAATCAGGCAAGCGCACCGGTATTTCGAGTGGGCGGCAATCACGATCTGACGCACATTATTATGCGCGAGTTCTGGGAACAGCGGTTCGGCGCGCGCTACTATCATTTCGTATACAAAAACGTACTGTTTCTTATCCTGGATACCGAAGATCATGCACTTGACCGCATGCAGGAAATTTTCGTTGCGCGAGAAGAGGCTGTCGCGATCGCCGAAAGAGACGGCTGGGATGCGTTTGCACAAACGCAGTATGTGGCAATGCCGGAGAACAGGGCCGGCACAATAGGTGCGGAGCAATCGGCTTATCTGCAGCAGGCGATTGCCGACAATGCGGACGTACGATGGACCTTTGTATTCTTACACAAGGCGCCCTGGCTGGTCGAAGGCGAGGAACATTTTGCAGCAATAGAAAGTGCGCTTGCGGACAGGCCATACACCGTCTTTCATGGGCATGAACACAACTATTTGCATGAAGAACGACTCGGTCGGGACTATATTCAGCTGGGGACCACGGGTGGCGTGCAAAACGTGAACAATGAAATGGCTATAGACCACGTGACCATGGTCACTGTGTCAGAAACGGGTGTCGATATCGCAAATCTTCGCATGTCCGGCATTTTCGATAAAGCAGGGCACATTCCGCTCGGCGGAGATTCAATTTGTTTCGACGCATCAAACTGCGCCGGGCCGGATTAGTGCCTTACAGTCTGCTTCTGTCCCATAGCACTTCTTCGCCGTTTTCGATTCTCGACAGACAGCGCGCAATAACAAACAACAAGTCCGAGAGCCGATTCAGGTAGTGAACGAGCTCATCACGCACGTTTTCGTGTTTCTTTAAGGTGATCGTGCGACGCTCCGCGCGGCGCGCTACGGTACGCGCCAGGTGACAGGCCGCCGCCGCATGCCCACCGCCGGGCAAGATAAAGTCTTTCAACGGTGGTAATTCGGCGTTGAAGCTGTCCAGATCACGCTCCAGCCTGTCGACATATTCTGCCTGAATCGCTGTATGGCCAGGGATACAGAGTTCACCTCCCAACTCAAACAGATCGTGCTGTACTTCGGTCAGGCAGCGGCGGATTGAGTCAGTCACACTGTCATGGGCAAGCACGACGCCAATAGCACTGTTCGCTTCATCAACGGTGCCGAAGGCCTCTACACGAAGACTGTCTTTGTCCACACGTGCGCCATCACCGAGCCCGGTGGTGCCGTCGTCGCCAGTGCGTGTATATATTTTGCTAAGCCGATTACCCATAAAGACGCGGTGCTATTGCCAGTGATACTTGATTTCAATAAAAACGGAGCGTTCCTGCATGCGAAATTGAGAAGCAGTCTCATACTCTGTATCGAGTATATTCTCGATTCGCGCGTTCAGCTGCATATTTCCACCGATTCTTACCTGCCCGGTCAAATTCGCGAGTACGTATCCGGGTAATGTGGCCGCAAAGTCCTCGCGGTCACCGCTGGCCAAAACGCTGATGCCGACACGATACTTTCCAATCGTCTGCGTGTAATTGACCGTCAGGCTTTCATCGGCGCGCCTCAACAGTCGCTCATCGGTGTCTGCATTCCTGGCGCTTTGCCTTAAGTAGCTGGCACGAAAGACGAAACTCTCACCTTGGTAGTCGTAGCTAACCTCTGCGCCGCGAATTTCGGCTTTGCCGATGTTTTGCAAGGTGAAGTCGGTGAAATCGAATTCGATCAGGTTTTCGATATCATTCGAATACAACTCAAGCCGTACCGAATGGTGGTCGGCAATCTGAAACTTTGCGCCCAGCTGAATTTCGTCGGCCGACTCCGCTTCGAGATCAGGTGTGCCGCCGAATCCAAATCGATCACTGGCGTCGGGCGCACGAAAAGCAGTGCCCAGACCCGCATTGAATGACCAGCGATCGTTCAGGTCGAAACCGTACTCGGCATTCCACGTGACTTTGCTGCCGAATGTTTCATGGTCGGTGTATCGGGCGGCCAGGAAACCGCGGTGTCGCCCCAGATCGATGCTGTCGTGCAGGAACACCGCTTTAGTCGCTGTGTCCTCATCAAAACCGGAGCCAAAGGATATTGCGCTAGCGTTCTCGTCGGCGAGGTAGATACCGCCGGTGAGTCCATGTAGCTCCAGGTTGACAGTGTATTGCCAGTCCAGCGCCAGGCGCTTTGATTTCACAAAGTCCGGTGACTGGTTTTGCTGGATGTCATCGATCATGTAACTAAGAATGAGCTTGCTGTTGGAGCGTTGGCCAATATCGTTTAGAAGTTCGAGTGCAGTACTTCGATTCGTGAAATCCTGATCGACTGGCGTGAGGAAAAAGTCCAGGTATTCAACGGTGCCGCCGGTCTGCCAATGACGCACGCCAAGCTCGCCGAAACTGAACGCCCTTTTGGCATAAAGATTTGCTGTCAGGTTGTCATAGCCACGAGTAATGTCGCTGTCCGTGCGAATTTCGTAACCATCAGTGTCCTGCCAGTTTACGCTTGCGCCAACGGAGCCTTTTTCACTAGCGACGCCGCCACTCATTGTTCCCGATCTGCTATTGAAACTGCCGTAACCGAGGCTTACATCAAAACTGGGTTGGTCGGTTTGTCGGGTTATAACGTTGATGACGCCGCCAATTGCCTCGGTGCCATACAGGGCAGACCGCGCTCCCTTGACGATCTCCACGCGTTCAATAATTTCCGGGGCAATGTGCTGGAATGCTGCGCCGCCGATAGTGCCTGGATTCACGCGTACGCCGTCAATCAACAGCAGAGTGTGGTTGCTTTCCGTGCCCCGAATGAAAATGGATGTAGCCTGTCCCGGCCCACCATTTCTGCCAATATCAATACCGGCCTCGAAGCGCAGTAGTTCGGACAAGTCGGTCGCAAGCGACATCTCTATTTGCTCACGGTCGATGACCGTTACAGGAATGGTAGCGTCCTCGATCGAGATCTCGTTGCGCGTCGCAGTAACGATAATTACGTCTTTCGGCGCGACATCATCGGCCACGACCGTCATCGGGACGCAAATTGAAAAAATAAAAGCAAAAACTGATTTGTTGACTGGCATTTCTATCTCCAATGCATACCGCCCGCATGCGTAAAATTGCGTGTGCGAAAGGCCTGGAGGGAACTTGAACTGGTCAGGAAGTGACACGATCAAGCTGACGCCCGCCGCGCCAATCACGTAGTCACCGGGCCGGTCTCCGGGCTGACGAGCGGAATCTGTGGCATTCCTTGCCGTAGCGCCTTCCCGCGATGTGGAGAAAATGCTCTCCTGTTCGCAGTGGCTCTGCCGCGGATCGCGACAGGGGCTACGGTTTAACTCGATCACCGTTGCGGGGGCAGCGTCGGCTTTGGATACCTGAGATACGTAACAGGCTCTGCACCGACTTCCCGTTCACCCAAACTTGCCAGTTCGGGTTCACCTGATGTGTCGCGAACAATAGGATCGGGCAAGCCAGCTGTCAAGCGGCAATCTTGTTTATTGCGATGAACGCGGCCATAGTTCGACACACAGAGCAATTGAACGTGTAAGCATCTATGTCACCCGAGATTAAAACAGCGCTGTTGGCCGCAGCGAAGGCAGCGGAAATCAGTCGCCATTATTTTAATGGAGACTTTACCGTTAGCATCAAGGATGACCGAACACCGGTCACGCAAGCTGACGTGGAATGCGAGCACGCAATTCGTGAAATTATTTTGGGGTCATTCCCGGACCACGGCTTTTTTGGTGAAGAGACAGGCAAAACACGATTAGATGCCGAGAGCCTGTGGTTGGTCGATCCGATCGATGGCACCAAAGGTTTTGTTCGCCAGTATCCGTTTTTTTCGACGCAGATTGCATTGATGCGCGGCGGCGAAATTGTTCTTGGGGTATCCAGCGGCACAATGTTCGACGAGACGATTTGGGCAGAGCGTGGGCAGGGAGCGTGGCTAAACGGCAAAAAACTCGCGGTTAGCAGTGAAGACAATATACACCTCGCGGCGATATCCACTGGCAATCTGAAGTCGCTCGCGCAGGGCGATGGCTGGGCGAAACTGGGTGAGCTGGTGGCTGTCGCCGACCGCATTCGTGGATATGGCGATTTCTATCATTATCATTTGCTCGCGTCCGGAAAGATTGAGGCCGTCATTGAATCCGACGTGAATATTCTCGACATAGCAGCCTTGTCGATCATCGTTGAAGAGGCAGGCGGTTTGTTTACGGACCTCAACGGTAAATCACCGAACCTGGATACGCGATCCGTTCTGGCGGCAAATCCGGCGTTGCACAAGCAATTGCTGGCGGAACTGAATGGCTATGTCTGAAGACGGCGACCCGATCGACAGAGCAGCGGCAGGTAAATCCTGAGGTTTGTCGTCCGCCAGTACCTCGTCAATGCTACCTGGATGGAGTGGGGGCCCTGCTGGCGACAAAAAGTTGATGTTGCCGCCAGGGAATGGCTTCCATCGGTGTCGAATACAATTCACTGAGGCGCGACTCCGTTAAAACCGAATTCGTTTCCCCCAGCTCCCAGCGACCATCGCCGAATAACAGCAGGCATTGATCTGCGAATCGTGCGGCAAGATTTACGTCGTGCAAGCTTGCAACAACGATAGAGCCATTGGCCGCGCAACACTTGAATACATGCAATACATCAAGCTGGTGTTGCGGATCGAGGTGATTGGTTGGTTCGTCCAGCAGGTAAATGCCGGGGGCCTGGGTTAATACCTGGGCGATCGCAAGCCGCCTTCGTTCGCCGCCAGACAAGGTTGCAACATCGCGGTCTGCCATGCTGTCCAAATCCATCTGGTGCAGACACTGGCGCGCAATTTCAACGTCGCTCTCCGACTCCCACTGGAAGCGTCCGATGTGTGGATGCCGGCCAATCATTACCGTTTCCATTACTGTGGCGGGAAAAATGTCCTCAGTGTATTGCGGTAGTAATGCGAGGTTCTGTGCAATGCGCTGCCTTGGAAAATCGGTAATTGGACGATCGTTGATCATTGTCACGCCGGAGTCGGCGGCACGTAGCCCGGCCAGGGTGAGCAGCGATAATGATTTGCCCGCGCCGTTTTGGCCAAGGATTGCCAGGAAGTCACCTGCCGCAAGATGCAAATCAAGTTCGTGAACGAGCGTCCGACCGGGCACGCTGACGGTCAGTGACTCGCAACAAAATGAAAGTGACGCAGTGGCGTTCATAGCGACACAGTATGCCGAAAGATCCGGCGCATCTCACGAATTGTGAGCGGGAAGGGCGTTACTCAGCGGAGCTGAATTTCCTCGGCCGTCTGCTCGCCGATAATCGCGTACTTCAGACTCTTCGGAATCATCGCATCATCATTTGATAATGCAATGCGACCGCCCATAATTTCGGCGTATCGCTGTGGGAAGAGCGGTTTTCTGTCGGGCTCGGCATAACCCGCCGGATAATTCGGCAACCCGGTTGCAGGGTTGTATTTGTCCGTGGCACCGAGCGTGTGCAAAAATTCATGCGCAATAATGACGTTATTGGTGCCGGCGTGTCGTCGGCTGGCATAGGCATTGACGATTCCAACCATGCCTTTTTGCAGGCCGACGGAGTTTTCCAGAACGACCTCCTTTTCCGGCGAATGGTAACGGACGAAAATTCGCACGTCCGGATCCACTGCGTCCTGGTCGTCGGTCACGCCGCTTGCCCACCAACGCATCTTCATGCTCCACCACATTACGCTGAGCGCACCGGGAGACTTCGACAGTTGCGGTGGTTGTTCATTAACCGGAGTTCCCAGTTCCATGCGTACCGGTTTTTTCAAATCGTGGCCGAATCGCTCAACTTCGCGAGAGACGAAATCTTCGATGCTGGCGAAGTGTCTTAATTCGAGTTTTGCAATGTAGCTGTCCGACAAGTCGCTGCCATCACCATTAATCGGATACACTTTTACGTACAAGCTGTTATTCCAGTCCGTACTCCTGGATTGTGTCAGCCATGTGTTCACTGAAACGAACAGCAAAATGAGCAACAGCAAAAATATGCGAATGGCTTTGAACATAGAAAAGTATCATGCAGCGATTTCAGTCAATTAGGCCCATCGCAGGAGTTGCAGTACAGCGACCATGTCGCAGTTTGTGGTTCGTGGTTTTGGCGCCCAATAAAAAGCCCCGCGGAGAGCGGGGCTAATGACTCTTTTTATTATTAAAGAGGTAACTGTTTATCTGGTAACCAAATACAGAACATTATTATAATTATAATTATTGGATCTGGATCATTTGTTTTTATTATTGTTTTTCTTCTGGCGTCTAAATCCTGTTTGTATCGATTTGTAGGTTGCCTTTTCCAGTTACACTTCGCTTGGGCATAGATATAAAAGCAATTCCTGTGCCAGCGTTAGGAAAAACCAGAAAGTTCAATGGCTTACAATAAATCCCGCGAAAATTACGTTAATGTCAGACGAGCATATGTAAAAAAGTCCGACAAAATGTGCATTCGCACATAATGAGCCGCTAAAGCATCAATCGGCAAGCATCTGAATTATTTGAAGTTTGGCGTGAGGCGGTCGGCGGCTCAAGCAGCTGCAACAGCAAGATCTTCGCAATTTATGCCGTTTTGTAGCAGGCAGCTGCCAGGCGTCAACTTCGTCCATTTTGTCAAATTATCCGACAGTTTCGTTCTGCTATTGTGTGGTTGAATCCCTTTCAGCCGATTCGAGCAGTCCTACAAGGCTATAAAAACGTCCATTTCTCACCACCGCAACGATCTTGAGTGTATCGGCAACATTGGCGAGTGGGTCGCCTGCCACCAGCACCAGGTCGGCGAAGGCACCCGGGCTGACAATGCCAATCTGGGACTCCAGCCCAAGCAATATTCCGATATTAGCACCCGCGGCCCGTAGTACCTGCTCGCCGCTCAAGCCCGCTGCCGCAAGTGCTCTGAGTTCCGCATGCAATGCGAGACCAGGCGGCAATCCATTGGGTTTGGATCCCAATACGATTGATGAATTGTCTGCATTGAGTCGAGGCAGCGCCGCATAGTGTCGGATGTTTGAATCTGTATGCCTGAAACGCAACGCTTGTCGTGAGCCGAGGAGCGATCCGAGCCCGGGGGTACCGGAGTTGGCCAGCCCTGAGACGAGGATAACCGGACCGCTGCTGACAGAGATGCGCATATCCTGATACTGAATTCCCATCGGCGATGACGGCAACGTGTCGGCCCCTAACAGCAGATCGACACCGAGTCCCATGCCGAGCATCCAGCTTTCGGCGAGAACCGGTACGCCACGTTTTTGCCAACGCCGAATAGAGCGTCGTGGACCGTCATCAAGCGCGGTATCCACCGCTACAGTTGCAAGGTATACGTTTTTGCTTTTTTCCTCGTCAGTCAAGGCAATGTCGCTGGCCAAAATCAATCGCGGACCCGGGTCGCTTTCACCATGCCACAGCTTATGCTGCCGCGCGCCGGTCGGCTCATCCGATACCAGTGTCGTAATGCCATACGCGAGCAAGCTTGCGCCTGTAGCACTTTTTGGCAATGCAGAATATATGTCGATGAATCCAGGCAATATCGTGACCTCACCCAGGTCAAGAATTGTTGCGTCGGACCAGTCTTTTCTGGCCTCCACTGCGGCAATGGTGCCGCCGTCAATAACAACGTCAATATTATTCTGGTAACCATCCTGCAAGCCGTCAAACAATCGTGCCGCTCGGATGACCAACTTGCTATCAGGCGGGGTAACCACGGGTAGTCGCCGCTCTACGACGGCTCGCTCGGATCTCGCCGCAGAACGCTTGATAGTGGCACGAAAACGTATTGGCGTGGATCTTCGCGAATCAAAACTTCGTGTCAGGAGTTGACCGTCGGCGGCAAAAATGAGTTGGTGACGATTGAGCCAGCTAACCGGCGATAAAAAATAGTCGCGCTTTTTGTCACCGTAGTGACGTACCAAAGGCGGATCAGAAAGAATAATCATGTCAAGCGAAAAACCGTTTTCGGTCTCGCTCAAGAACGTAATCAGGCTGCCGTCCGGGCGCCAGGACGGCGCATGTATCGCCCGTGCTGTTTGCAACAATCGCTGCTCGGTTTCTCCATGGCGGCGTATCATCAATGACCAGCCATCAGCATCATGCAATATATAAGCGAGATGTTTTCCGTTTGCGGACCATGCCGCCTCAACCTCGTCGCCGGCGTCGCTTGTTAGTCGCCAGCGCAGGCCGGTTGGGATATCAAGCTCCCAAAGATCCAGTCCACTGCCGGGCGATGCTGCAGAAAAAACGATGCGTTCACCATCCGGATGCCAGGAAGCGAACTGATCGCTCATCGCCTCGTCACTTAGCGGCCGCGACAAATTACTTTGCATATTGTGCAACCACAACCGATTGCCAGCCGGAGAGCTGGCCTGGTAAAGAATCTCACCCGCTGATGGTGACCACTTCGGTGACCGGGCCGGCACAACCGAATTTGGCAGTTCCTCGGCCTGGCCTCCATTGCCTGGAACAATCCAGATGCCACCAAGAAGATCGAACGCAATGCGACCGTCCACCGTCGATATATCGGGATGGATGTTGGTGCCTTCCGTGAGAATCGTCTGTGCACCAGCAAGCGCTGGCAACCAGGCCGCAGCCAGGACGAGAGCCAAAAAATGGTTTGGCGAGCTAGCTCGCACAGTCCACCTGCAGGGCGGCGATTGCATTGCCATCAGTCTGATAGCTGATCTGCATCGGCTGGCAACATATCTGGCAATCTTCGATGTAACTTTGATCTCCGGCGGAAAGGTCGACCAGGATACTCATTGCCTGAGCACAAAAAGGACAGTGAATCCGGCGTTCGATGAGCTTGTCATTCATACCATAGTCAGACCATCAAGGCTGCAGTCGGGTTCCCACCCAGGGAGTAACGGAGAACTCATGCTCGGATGATCGAACCAGCTTGCGTTTCCAAAGTCCGCGGTCGTGAATGCGGTCCGCACCATCTTTCCATAGCTCGATTGAGTTCGCCCAAATCCGGAAACCACCCCAGTGAGGTGGTCGCGGAATATCTGGCGCGTCGCCCGATGCCAGTGATTGCAAATCGTCAGCGAGATCTGCGCCGAGTGCCGATGCGCGCGACCTGATCTGCGCGATCAGTTCGTCACGAGACTGAAGTACAGCGCTTTGATCGCTTCCCCAGGCGCCAAGTCTTGCTCCCCAGTCGCGAGTTTCAAAATACGCATCGCTTTCTTCCGTAGGCGACTGAATCGCCATGCCCTCTATCCGAATCTGCCGGCCCGGACCATCCCAGTGGAACAGTGCTGCCACTTTCGGGTTTGCTACGATCTCACGCCCCTTCTGCGAATGATAGTTAGTATGAAATACGAGGTAGCCGGGGTCCGCGACGAACTCCTTGCACAGGACGATGCGCGCCGATGGATCGCCCTCGGCCGACAAGGTAACCAGGGTCATCGAGTTGGAATTGCGTCGCAGCTTGCCGTCATGTGCCGCCTTGATCCAGGCAGCCGCCCAATGCATGGGATCCGACGGCAGATCATCGGGTAGTCGATCTGCGAGAAATGGATTGGTCACTAAGTTCTCCGGGTGCAGCAATTTGCTGTGCCAGCAATCGCTGATGATTGCACCAAGGTGCAGATTATCAGACAGCCCGTAATTCATCACGCATTGCTGATGATTGTGCCACCTTCGCGCCGTGGGTCGGCGGCGACCGAAAATCCGTTTTTTGGATCATGCAGCGCAACGCCAACTCCGCCAAAATACATGCCCTTCTCAGGGTAGGTCTTAACGCTAATCGCGATGTCTGGAATATCGAGACCAGGTTCGACCGCCAACACCGGTTCCTCACCGCGCAATTCCAGATGCATGCGAGACTGGCCGACAGCATCTTCAAGCGACATGCCCATCTGAATATAGTTGATGAGGAATTGATGCAGGGCAGTCGTAATTCTGTCAGCGCCAGGCGACCCGACTGCCAGGACGGTGTCGCCATTGCGCGCGACCGATGGTGCCATATTGGAAGGCAAGCGCTCGCCAATGGGCCCGGCATCGAGACCGTCGCGATTCAGCTCGATCTCACCCATGCAATTATTCAACCAAAGGCCGGTTTCATCCGGCATTTCTCCAGAGCCGTAACCTGACGACGCTGTAATTGCACAGGCAAGCCCCTGGCCATCTACGGCGGACGTGTGAACAGTGGATCCGGATTCAAATCTGGCTGTTAATGCACCGCTGTGAGCTTGCCCAAGCAGCTCGGCAATATCGTGGACCAGGTCGTCGCTCACATCCAGCACACCGACTCTAAAGCCCAGGCTTGCATTCTGTACCTTGACAAGGTGCAGCAATGCCGCCTTGTCCCACTCCTTGAAATCGGTGCCGCTGAAGCCAAGCAACATCGCGCACAATATTGCGCCGCCGACGGCAGGTGATGGGTTCGTCGCGATCGTCCAGTCTTTAATGTCGACTTTCAACGCCGGGCGAACGATGGGTGCATAACGCCGCATGTCGTCGATGGTCAGCAGACCACCGTTTTGTTGCACGTGATCCGTTATGCGTTTCGCAAGATCACCATCGTAAAATGTCCGACTGCCCTGATTGGCGATTAATTCCAGGCTCTCGGCGAGGTGCGGCACAATAATGTGGCTGCCTGCCGGTTTGAGATTGCCGTCTGCGTCGTGCAATGCTGCGAATCCGTCCTTGCTTCGGGAAAAAATCGGCTTTGCGGAATATTGAAGATAATGATGGCAAGCCGCAGACAAAGGAAAGCCTTGTCGCACCGCTCGAATGCTGGGCTCGACGAGTTTTTTCCAGGGAAGCTGACCAAAATCGCGACTGGCCATCTCAAGGGCGGCCAATGACCCGGGTACCGCAACAGACGCGGCGCCGACCAGGGTCTCGACGCCGCCGCCGTATTCCATGCTTACGGCGCGGACTCCGGACTTAAGGTCGAACGCCGGATCGCCGCAGCCCGGGATGGCGACGTTGCCGTCGATAGTGACGGCATCCATGCCCGTCGGCCAGATCGTAACGAAGGCGCTGCCCGCCATTGCACAAACGCCGGGCTCCGTATTCATCGTTAACAGTGCCGCCGCAATAGCACAGTCGACGGCATTGCCACCATGCTCGGCAATCCCGGCAGCAGCGTCGGCGGCAAGCTGCGAGGTAGTTGCGAGCGCGACCTGTGTCATCCAAGCACTAGAAATGTATAACCGATCGAATGCTTGCACCTTCATGCATAAGGTCGAAAGCCTTGTTGATGTCTTCCAGTGGCATGGTGTGAGTGATGAACTCGTCAACCTTGATATCACCGCTCATATATTGATCAACCATGCCAGGCAACTGCGTGCGCCCCTTGGTGCCGCCGAAAGCCGTGCCGCGCCAGACTCTACCGGTAACAAGCTGAAACGGGCGCGTGGAAATTTCCTTACCGGCGCCTGCGACGCCGACGATGACTGACTCGCCCCAACCCTTATGGCAGCACTCGAGCGCTGCGCGCATCAGGTCGACGTTGCCGACGCATTCAAACGAGTAATCCACGCCGCCGTCAGTGAGGTCGACAATGACATCCTGAATGGGTGCGTCATGGTCATTCGGGTTTACGCAATCTGTTGCGCCCATCTGCTTTGCCAGTTCAAATTTTCCTTCATTGATGTCAATTGCGATAATCCTGCCCGCATTGGCCATCTTCGCGCCTTGAATGGCACTAAGCCCGACGCCACCCAAACCGAACACGGCGACGGTCGCGCCAGCTTCGACTTTCGCGGTATGCAAAACGGCGCCGATACCGGTCGTAATGCCGCAGCCCAGCAAACACACTTTCTCCAATGGGGCAGCGTCGCTGATTTTGGCGAGCGAAATCTCCGGTAGAACCGTGTACTCGCTGAAAGTGGAGGTGCCCATGTAATGAAAAATTTGCTTGCCGTTATGTGAGAATCGAGACGTTCCATCCGGCATCAGTCCCTGACCCTGGGTTACGCGAATCGCCTGGCACAAATTCGTCTTGCCTGAAGTACAGAAACTGCATTCGCCGCATTCCGGCGTGTAAAGC
>SMVA01371199.1_pt1 | contig 34024 bp, 30 predicted proteins | sample 2456451 | NCBI WGS metagenome assembly SMVA01 (sample SAMN11095933, study PRJNA526329) | marine sediment metagenome | biome: Marine sediment; feature: Surficial sediment; material: Deep marine sediment; isolation source: Hadal surficial sediment | place: Pacific Ocean | collected 2014-05 | depth... | reverse complement strand
CCACCGATCAAGGCACTTTCCCAATAGAGAAAAATAGTTTTCTATCCAGGTTATTCCTGAATCACCAAATTCTTTAGTGATAGCCTTTCGTTTCTCGATTGGCAGTTCGAACCCAGGACTAAGTTCCACCAAGGGCACTCACAATCTGAAACTCATGCTCGGTTTACTCTGGTCTGTATGTGTATCAACTAACAGCTGCTGCAATTTTTTTAGGCTCCGTCAGGTTGAAGGAGTCGGATTACGCTCCTTCCAGATGACTGAATACTTTCTGAATGCTCGAAAAATCCTTCCTCCCATACCCAGCATCCCGATGGGTGATATAAAGATTCCTAGCCAATGATCCCATGGGTATGGCCGCCCCTTTTGCCAGGGCTGACTCCATTGCTAAACCCAGATCCTTGATCATCAGGTCCACCAGGAATCCACCCTCATAATCATTACTGGCCGGAACCCCATCCATCACCCCAGGATAAGGGTTGTAGACTTCAAGCGCCCAGTTGCCGCCAGAACTCTTTCGCATAATCTCGGAAAGCACAGCAGGATCGAGTCCGTTATCGACTCCCAACTGAAGCGCTTCAGCGGTTCCGGTCATTAAAACTGACAACAGCATATTGTTACATATCTTGGCGACCTGCCCGGCACCAGGACCACCTGCATGGAAGATGTTCTTCCCCATATTCTCAAGAATGGGGCGTGCCTGTTCCAGCGCTGCATCGCTACCACCAACAATGAAAGTCAGGGTACCGCCAACCGCACCGCCAACACCTCCAGATACTGGTGCATCCAGCATGGCAATACCTTTAGCCTCGGCGGCTTCAGCGACCATTGAGGCAGAAGCTGGCGCGATGGTGCTGCAATCAATAACCAGAGTTGAGGTATCAATACTTTTAAGTATTCCTTCATCACCCAGGTAAAGTGTCTCGACATGCACCGAGGCTGGCAACATCGAAATAAACACATCGACTTCTTTTACAGCATCCCGTGCAATTTCTACAGATGTTGCCCCCTGTTCAACTGTTCTGGCAATTAATTCCGGGACGATATCGAATACTTTGAGCTGGTGGCCGGCGGCCAACAGGTTTGATGCCATCGGGCCGCCCATATTACCGAGACCTATAAATCCAATTTTTGCCATCATTCTCTCCTTATCAAATCCAATAGGTCGGGGGTTTCGCCCGGCACTTCAAAATGTTCCGCGATCCAGGCTTCAGGTACCGATCCCATTTTCGGATACCGCCATGCCGGGTTATTGTCCTTGTCTATCAACAACGCCCTGATCCCTTCTGCAAAATCGGGATGCCTGGTGCACTGAATGGCAATGGTTAATTCCATTGCGAACATCTCAGCCAGTGTCATCTGAGAAATTCTTTTCAATTGCTCGACAATTATCTGTGCCGTCGTAGGACAACCCGACCGAAAGTTTTGTATGGCTCTGCTAAACCAATCATCAGCGGCTATTGAAATTAATCCAGCATCAAAGTCTTTGATGAAATTTCCATCCGCGCAACCGGCGACTGCAGCCTCGATAGCATCCGAGTGCGCCATTAACTGACCGGCGGGAAATTCGGCTGTGCTGGAATAGGAATCGAGGAGATTGGTCAGTAGAACCGTATTCTCATGCAAATTTCCCGTCCAGGCTTCCCTGGCCAGGGAATCGACCACTCTGTCTTTTTTATCATTGGTCACAAGATGATCAGCCAGTCCAACCAGGATGGCATCATTGCCATTGACCTGACAGCCCGTCAATGCCATGAAATATGCCAGGTGCCGCGGCATCTGTTTAAGAAAATTGCTGGCTCCGGCATCCGGAAAAAGACCAATCGTGATTTCAGGTAAAGCGATCCTGGATTTTTCAGTACAGACCCGGTGCGAGCACCCGCCAAATATACCCAGACCACCACCCATCACGACTCCATGCCCCCACACCAGGATCGGCTTGTTGCTGGTGTGAATCATATAATCCAGAGCATATTCTCGCTGAAAGAAAGCTTCAGCAAAGGGGTTGGGTCCGCCAGGATGATCCACCATCGATTGGTACAAATCCTGGATATCACCACCGGCACAGAAAGCCCGATCACCTGCTCCCAGAAATACAATAACGGCGACCTGCTCATCTTCCTGCCATGCTTGCAATCGGGGTGTGATTAGATCAATCATTTCAAGGCTGAGGCTGTTCAACGTCTTCTCAACATTGAGCGTTATCTTTACAACAATCATTCCGTTATCGGATGGAATTTCTTCAAAGAGGACTGGTTCGGTCACTTAGGTTCTATCCGGGTTGGAAGGTTGTCATTCTGAAGACAAAGTCTGAATAATCTATTGGCGGTCCTTCGACTTCCGGCGTGCGCACCCCGTTCAGGATGACACTGCAGAAGGTAAAGACGTCCTTCGACAAGCTCAGGACGATTTCGCTGCAAGCGAAATCGCATCAGGCATTCTTCCACTGGGGCTTTCGTTTCTCCAGGAACGCCTGGACACCTTCTGCCTGGTCCTTACTATCGAAAAGACCAACAAAATCATTTCTCTCTGCCTCATAGGCATGGGCAATATTGCCAGACCTTGCAGCCTGAATAAGATGTTTACATGCGGTCACACTGGTAGGACTCTGGTTTGAGACTTTTTCAGCCAGTTCGAGTGCGCGTTCAACGACGGTGCCTTTCTCTACAACTTCTTCCACCAGGCCAATTCTCAGGGCAGTTTCTGAATCAACCCTTTCACCACAAAGTATCATCCTCTTCGCCCAGCCCTCACCGACAATCCAGGCCAGGTTCTGTGTCCCTCCACCACAGGGGAGAAGCCCCACCGTTGCCTCTGGCAATGCCATCACCGCATGGGACTCAGCAATCCGTATGTCACACGCCATGGCACACTCGAGCCCGCCGCCCATGGCATAGCCATTGATTGCGGCAATTGACACACCATCAAAATGGCTCAGGGCTTCAAATGCAGACCCGAATTTTTCCGCCATTTCTTTGGCAACAATCTTGTCGCCACTGGCAAACAGATTGAGATCTGCTCCTGCCGAGAAAAACTTTTCGCCCTGCCCGGTAATGACTAACGCATAGATGTCATTGTTTGCATTGAGATCAGAGATCAGGACCCTGAGGGCGCTCAGGTTGTCCTCATCCCAGGTGTTTGCAGCCGGGTTATTGATAGTCACCAGCGCTGTATTCCCTCTAATATCTATCAGTAATTTATTAGTCATAACTCTACTCTCAACTCACGCTCTTATTGGATGGCTTCTATGTCCGCATCGGCAAGTAGTCGACGAGAAATAATGAGCCTCATGATTTCGTTGGTTCCTTCCAGGATCTGGTGGACACGGGTATCCCGGACATACCGTTCCAGAGGGTACTCCTGCATATATCCATATCCACCATGTATCTGAAGTGCCTGGTTACAGACCTCAAAGCCCACGTCAGTCGCAAACCTTTTCGCCATAGCAGAATAGGTGGTGGCATCAGGATCTTTTTGATCAACCTTGAACGCTGCCAACCGAACCATCTGTCTTGCCGCCACCAGGTCAGTAACCATATCAGCCAGTTTAAATTGTAGAGCCTGAAAATTCGCAATGGGTTCACCAAATTGCTCTCGCTCTAACATATAGTTTCTGGCGCGATTAAGTGCTGCCTGGGCTGTGCCAATGGAACAACTGGCAATACCAATTCGGCCACCATCGAGCCCTTCCATTGCAATTTTGAAACCATCGCCTTCACTGGCGAGGCGATTAGCAATCGGTACCTGAACATTATCAAAAGTTATCTCGCAGGTGGGTTGGCTATGCCAGCCCATTTTTTCAAGATTTTGCGAGAAGCTTATGCCGGGACTGCCTGCTGGTATCACAAGTGTACTGATTCCCCGGGAACCGGAATCCTCGGTCCTGACCATCACTACCAGCACATCCGTTGCCCCGGCTCCTGAAATGAACATCTTCGAACCATTAACCACATAGTGATCACCCTGCTTTTCAGCCCGGGTTCGCAGACTTGCCGCGTCGGAACCCGCGCCACTTTCAGTCAGGCAATAACTGGCTAATTTATTGCCGCTGATCAAATCACTGCAATATTGTTCACGCGTCTCTTCATTACCATATTCTGCGACCATCGAGGACGCCATATTGTGAATCGAAATGAAGGCGGTGGTCGAGGTGCAACCCATCGCCAGCTGTTCAATGATAATGGAAGAATCCAGGTGGCTCAGTCCCAGACCACCGACAGCCTCCGGGCAATACATACCGCAGAACCCAAGCTCACCCGCATGACTGATAACATCACGGGGAAACACTTTCCCTGCATCCCAGCCAGCGGCATATGGCGCAAATTCATTATCGGAGAACTCCCTTGCAGTATTCCTGTATGCAAGCTGATCCTCGTTTAAATCAAAGTCCACGGCGCACGCCCAACCAGACTACTTTAGCGCGATGGTCATATTGTTACTGACAGCTGCATCACTCGAGAACCAACGGGCAGTGATCGTTTTTGTTTCAGTATAAAAACGAACCGCCTGTTTGCCATAAGGATGATGATCCCCGTAAAAAGAATTCTTCCAACCTGTGAAGGAGAAAAATGGAAGAGGAACCGGAATAGGAATATTGATGCCAACCTGGCCCACCTCAATATCACTCTGAAATTTTCGTGCCGCGCCACCAGAAGACGTAAATATTGAAACGCCATTTCCAAAAGGATTGTCATTGATCAGTTCAATGGCTCCTTCCAGGGAGTCCGAGTTGACCGCGACTAATACTGGCCCGAATATTTCTTCCTTATAGATGCTCATATCGACATTCACGTCACTGAAGAATGTGGGTCCAATCCAATTCCCATCAGGTAAATTTTCGACAGTGCAATCCGAGCCATCCAGCTGGCAAGTCGCACCCTCTTCCTTGCCCTTCTCGATATAGCCAAGAATTCGATCTCTGGCAGCTGTGCTGATTTGTGGTCCGTACCCCGCACCATCATCATCCCATGCACCGGGTCGAACTTTAGCCAGGGCTTCTTTCACATCAGGAATCCACGCTTTCGCTTCACCGACAAATACCGCAACCGAAATAGCCATACATCGCTGGCCAGCTGCACCCACGGAAGCACCCACGAGCGCGCTGATTGTCTGCTCCTTATCCGCATCAGGCATGACCACCATATGATTCTTGGCGCCCGCCATACACTGAACCCGCTTCAGGTTCTCCGTAGCTAAACGATAGACATGCTGACCAACAGGAACAGAACCGACAAACGAAATTGCTCTCGTATCCTTATGGGTAATCAGTGCATCGACCTGTTCCTTGCCACCGTGAACAAGCTGTACCAGGTCTTTCGGAAAACCACATTCATAAAATAACTCGACCAGTTTATTCGGCGTCATTGGATCCTGCTCCGATGGCTTCAATACAAATGTATTGCCACAGGCTATCGCCAATGGAAACATCCAAAGTGGAATCATGGCGGGGAAGTTAAACGGTGTAATACCAACACAAACCCCAATGGGCTGAATCAGGCTGTAGGTATCAATTCCACGAGCAACATTTTCTGCAGTTTCACCCATCATCAGGGAGGGGATATTGCAGGCCTGCTCGACCACCTCGATACCACGCCAGACATCACCCTGGGCATCGGCGAAGGTTTTACCAGTTTCCTGGCAGAGGATTTCTGCAATCGTATCCTGGTTTTCCTTCAACTTTGCCTGGTAGATCATCAATAACCGCGCACGTTCGGAGGCTGGTACTTTACGCCAGTCGTAAAAGGCTGTTTTGGCTGCTGCCACGGCCTGGTCAATCTCATCCATGGTCGTATAAGGAGCGTTTACCAACACTTCCTGGTTCGCCGGGTTGGTAATGGGGATACTTTCCGAGGCACAGCTCTGGCGGAATCCACCATCGATATAGACGTCTATTACTTTTGTCATTTTGCTTTACTCTTGAATCAATATTTCGCAATGATATCGAATGCGCACACTCAGATAAACAGCCGCTAAATAGCAGCCCAGTCGACTGGTGTCTGTCCATGAGTGATGAGGTACTCATTACACTGTGAAAAGTGTTTACAGCCAAAAAAGCCGCGATAAGCTGACAGAGGTGAGGGGTGCGGAGCTTTCAATACAAGGTGTTTATTCGAATCGATGACATTTCCTTTTTTTTGCGCATAGCTACCCCACAACAAAAATACACAGGCCTGTCGTTGGTCGGACAGAATCTGGATAATCGTGTCCGTGAATTGTTCCCAACCTTTGCCCTGGTGGGATCCTGCATGATGTCTTTCAACCGTCAACACACTGTTGAGCAGCAACACACCCTGCCTCGCCCAGCCATCAAGATTTCCATGCAGGAACGAGTTATCTGGCAGATCCAGATCTGAAGCAATCTCTTTGAAAATGTTAACAAGCGAGGGTGGAATCTGGACTTTAAGTCCTACCGAGAAACAAAGCCCATGTGCCTGCCCTGGCCCATGATACGGATCCTGTCCCAGGATCACGACCTTCACCTTATCGAGTGGCGTGGAATTAAGTGCTTCAAAATATTCCTGCCCCCTGGGGTAAATCACTTTATGGCTATCTTTTTCCTTGCGCAGGAATTGCCTGAGAGATTGCATATAGGGCTGCTGAAATTCGGCTTTTAATGGATTCAGCCAGCTCGGATGGAGCTGTATATTCGTTGATTCTTCCTTCACCTTGTTCCTCTTGCCAAATGCCAGACTGAATTGTCGATTCGCAGGTACCAACGTCCTGATAGTATCAGGGCTTATGACAATGGCCAGAATCTGTCGTATGAATTTAATCCGAGCTTTAGTTTAGAATGTTGCTGTTGAGACTTATAAAACAACCTGTAGCGTCACGCCATTTCAATCGTCAGCATGTAAAGCCTCGCCAATAAAACACAGCGTGTAATAAAAGGGACGACACCAAATTTATGCACAACATCACCCGGTTTATTTTGATTGCGTCAATGATCGGTCCAGTCACGACGCTGGCAGAATCCGAGGTATTTGTGTCTACCGAGCAGCAGGTAACGGTCATTGAGTTATTTACCTCAGAAGGGTGCAGTAGTTGTCCACCTGCAGACCGATGGCTTACCGGCTTGAAGCAGGAAGCAGGGCTCTTTCATAAATTTATTCCCATGGCCTTTCATGTCGATTACTGGAACAAATTGGGCTGGCCGGACCGATTTTCAGACCATTCGTATTCCGTGCGTCAGGCGACACACCAGATGCAAAATAACGTTGTATCCGTATATACCCCCGAGTTTGTTATCAACGGCAATGAATGGCGGGGGTTTTTTGATTCCTCCACACGACATGACCCGATTAGCGAATCGACTCTAAAACCTGGACGCTTGCTTTTGAAGCATGATGATGGCCGGGCGATAGTGCAATTTGACCGCCTGCTCTATATGGAAGAAACTTCTGAAAGGATCATGGCAAATATTGCCTATCTCGGCACCAACCTGAAGACTGATATATTGAGAGGTGAAAATGCTGGTCGCTTAGCCACTCATGACTTTGTCGTGCTCAAAATGCAAAGCAGGGAAAATAGCGGCTCAACCTGGAAGTTTGAGCTCGACGTGCCTGAAGACGCAACGGCAATTGTAGCCTGGGTTTCATTTGCCAGTAATCTGTCTCCGCTACAAGCCGTCGGTGGATATCTGGCCAGTAGTTCAGACATTGAGGAATGATTCTTTATCGCCTGAACGTACTCTCGCAACACATAAGCGGCGTTATCAGAACAACCCCAACTGCTCGCCGCCCGGTCGAATGAACTGACTTGTATCCAGTGTAAATCGATCACTACTGACAAATCCCAGCCTGTTACTCGCCACCCGGAACCGATCGCCTATCATTTTGGCAAATACGCCCTCTCCGACCATCCGTCGACCAAAGCCCGATTCGTATTCCTTACCGCCTCTGCTCTGTTGAACCAGACTCATGACGTGTCTGGCTTTGTCTGGATAGTGTTCCGACAACCAGTCCCGGAACATCCCGGCTACCTCTAGAGGTAATCTCAGAAATATATAGGTTGCACTGACGGCACCAGCATCTCTGCCAGCCTGCAAAATATCCTCTATTTCTGAATCATTGATAAAGGGAATGATCGGCGCAACCAGCATCGTTACTTTGATACCCGCTTCGCTCAAAGCTCTGATGGTGTTTATTCTTGCCCGACCAGATGCTGTCCTTGGCTCTAACTTTCTTTTCAGTTCATTGCTTAGCGTCGTAACACTGATGGCAACCGAGCACAGATTGTCTTTTGCCATATCTGACAATATATCGATATCGCGATTGATAAGCTGGCTCTTGGTGATTATCGAAAAAGGGTGCCTGTATTCCTGCATAACCTCCAGGATTTCTCTGGTGGTGCATAGCTGCTTCTCGAGAGGCTGATAAGGGTCGGTGTTAGCGCCGATACATATTGGCTGGCATTCATAGCTGGGTTTCCAGAATGCTTTTCGCAACAAATTGGCTGCTTCAGGTTTGGTGATAATTTTAGTTTCAAAATCAAGACCGGGAGACAAATCCCAGTACGCGTGAGTTGGTCTCGCGTAACAATAGATGCAGCCATGTTCACAACCACGGTATGGATTGATAGAAAACTCGAAATTGACATCCGGTGACTGGTTGCTTGAAATTATTGTTTTCGATTTTTCCTGAAGGATAACCGTCGCGACTGATGGGGCGGTCTCTTCAATCGTATCCCAACCGTCATCAAAATCAGCACTGGTATATTGCGCGAAGCGATTATCAGGGTTAGTGGTGGCACCCCTTCCTTTTTGCTTCTCTGGCTTCCTGGTCTTGATCTGGTCAAATTCCATGACTCAATAATACTGTATATATATACAGTTTCAAGTCTAATGCACTTAAATATCCACTCGTAGAGTCAGAAGGTCTTTTTCCAGTATCTCATCCGTTCTCTTAATCAGCTCATCCAGGTCATGAAGGCCCGCATGAATAAATCGACCCGTCAGCTTATCTGCTTTTCCTGTTGCCAACGATACAACCAGCTCGCCACACTTCTCTATTGGCGTCCACTGATCAGCTGGAATGTCTTCAAAATACGGATCATCCGTCATGTCAGTGGCCACAAGCCCTGGGCTTATGGTAAAGATACTCACGCCAAACTCCTTTGCCGCTGCTGCGAAACAACTGCTCAACCGCTGCACTGCGATCTTGCTAACAGCATAAGCTGACGATCTGGGGTCAGGTGATGCACCCACAAGAGACCCAATATCGATGATGCGTCCAAATCCCTGGCTCGTCATGTATCCCAGTGCTGCATGGGAACAAAGATAGACCCCACGCAGGTTCACTTCCTGAACAGACCACCACTCATCTACATCCTGCTCCCAGGGCAACATGCCGCCTAAGCCTATTCCCGCGTTATTGACAAGCAGATCCAGCTTACCGTGCGTTGTAACAATATCGTCAATCACTTCCCTGACCTGGGCGCTATTCGTCACATCCAGCTCACACTTATGGCACTCGCCGCCATTTGTTTTTATCTCAAGTTCAATCGAATCCAGGGAATCCAGGTTCCTGGCGCCAAGTATTACCGTTGCACCGGATTCGGCCAGTGCTCTCGATACCTGTTTGCCTATGCCGCGATTGGATCCGGTTACCAGCGCTATCTGATTTTTGAGAAACGAGTTTGGCATATTGAAATCCTTTCTTATCCATCAGTTAAAATGGGGTGCTCCTTAAAACCAGCGGCTTCTTCAAAAGCATAACCTGCCTGCAATAGCCTGCCTTCTCCAAGCATTGGTCCAATTAACTGGAATGACTGTGGCAGTCCCCTTGAATCCAGCCCAGTGGGAATAGTCAACGCCGGGTGTCCGGAATAGTTGAACGGCACGGTATAGGTAATGAAATTTCGTAGTATTTCCAGGTCCGCAACGGCGACATCCATTGCATTAAGGTCTGGCACACTGACTATCATGACCGGATTAAGCAACAGTTCCACTTGCTGAAGAAGTTGATTGACCCCTGCCCTGAACACCTCTCTTTTCCTCTCCATATCCGCGTATTGCACTGCAGTTGCAGCTAGACCGCCTTCGATTAAATCCTGCAGCCCCGGGCCATAAAGATTCTTCTTCTCCGGATAGTAGGCGCGGTGGGCCATAGCAACCTCAGTACCCACGGTAACGCCGCTTCCCTTAACCAGGGCACTGTGATCCGGCATGTCTACTTCGACCAGCTCCGCGCCCAGCCCTTTAAACATCGAAGCGACATTTTCAATGTTCTCAATAACCGCCGGATCCATCGCGCAGGAGAGATACTTCCTGTCCAGGCCAATCTTAAGCCCTGCAACACCATCTTTGAGCGAAGCCAGATAATCAGGCACAGGTTCATCAAGTGAATTTGCATCTGCCGGGTCATAACCTGCAAGTACCTGAAACATCAATGCGGTATCTTCAACCGATCTTGTCAGCGGCCCGATATGGTCCAGCGAATCCGCCAGAGCAAATGCACCAGCCTTGCTTACACGGCCAAAAGTGGGTTTCAGGCCAACCAGCCCACAACATGCTGAAGGAAACCGAATGCTTCCTGCGGTATCAGTCCCCAGCGCACCAAAACACAAACCTGCTGCAGTGGCGACTCCGGTTCCTGATGACGAAACACCTGGCCAGTAATCATGGTTCCAGGGATTCACCGGAGGAGGAATATCTGGGTGATGAGTTGACCAGGCGCCTTCAGTCATTTGTGTTTTACCGACAATGACAGCCCCTGCTTCCTTCAACAGCTTAACCACTGTGGCATCCTCGTCCGGAATATAATCAGCCATTACCTTTGTGCCTGAAGCGGTACGAATACCATGTGTATTCAGTAAATCCTTGATTGCAATTGGCACACCATGAAGCATTCCCATGGGTTTCCCTGCGGCACGATCATCATCAAGCTGTTGAGCCGTCTTAAGAGCATCCTCTTCCATTAACCTGGCATAGCTCAGTAAAGTGCCGTCATGGTCGTGTATGCGCTGGATGATTGTGCTTGTCACTTCCACTGCGGACAACTCACCGCTTTTCAACCCATTGACGACTTCAGCTATTGTTAAGTAATGTAGTTCTGTCATTGATTACCTCTTCGTCTTTTCCAAGAAACTCATTCGCAGAAAACTCCTTTGTCGAGAGTTTCCCATTCATGAGAATTCTCTCAAAAATTGCATCTCCTCACTTGAGGATAACTATGTACCCACGCGGATATTCTCACATCTGCATAAAATTTACGTTGTGGGAATGGCACGTATCTGGAAACATAGGTTTCCTTCTTAATCTCAAATTTCAGTTCAAACACACTTACAGAGGAACATGAGTATGGATCTTGATAACAAAGTCGCATTAGTGACTGGCTCGTCTTCAGGTGTCGGCGCGGCCACAGCAAGATTACTGGCCAGTAAAGGTTGCCGTGTTGTCATCAATTACGCTCACAGTGATGCAGCCGCCGCTCAGGTAGCCAGTGAATGTAAAGCCCTCGGTGTCGATACCCTGGTCTGTAAAGCCAACGTTGCAGATGATGACGACTGCAGATCGATGGTTGAGCAAACACTTTCTAAATGGGGGCAACTAGATGCACTTGTCAACAATGCCGGTACAACAAAATTTGTCCCGCATCACCAATTGGATGGTCTCGACAAGGATGATTTTTTTCATCTCTACGGCGTAAATGTCGTTGGTCCTTACCAGATGACCCGCGCCGCTGAAGCTGCCCTGCGGGCAAGTGGCAATGCATCCATTGTCAATGTGGCTTCAATCGCTGGCGTTCGTGGCATTGGTAGTTCCATTGCCTATGCGGCATCCAAAGGCGCATTGCTGACGATGACAAAATCACTGGCTCGTGTGATGGGGCCGGAAGTTAGCGTGAACGCAATCTGTCCCGGCTTTATTCAAGGTGAATGGCTGGAACAGGGTATGGGCCCGGAAACTTACAAGAAGGTTAAAGATGCTTTGGAAGCTACTGCACCTCTTAAGTTAACCTGTACAGCACAAAGTGTTGCTGAATCAATTGTGCAATTTATAGAAGGGCACCAGGTGGTCACCGGACAGCATCTGATTCTTGATGGCGGCCATTACCTGATGTAGCCAGTCGAGTCACAGCCGGGATGGATCACAGTCCGCCAATGAAGGTGTTCTGGGGGTTCTTACTTGGCACAGTAACCTGTACCCTCATGCTGCTTGGCGGCATTACAGCCCTCCAGACGGCGTCCATCATCGTTGGCTTGTCAATGGCGATCCTGGCACTTCTGGCACTGCTCTCAGCAGCCAAGATGATTCATCAATATAAGTAAGCTCAGGTCTTACTTTCGACAGCTCAGTAGCTTAGCTTCGAGGCCGCATATGCGGGAAAAGTACGACATCTCGAATTGACGCCGAATCCGTGAGCAACATCACCAACCTGTCTATACCAACTCCTTCACCTGCGGTTGGTGGCAAGCCGTATTCAAGCGCCGTGATGTAATCTGCATCGAAATGCATGGCTTCCTCATCCCCGGCATCCTTGGCAGCAACCTGGGCATGGAATCTTTCAGCCTGATCTTCAGAATCATTCAGCTCAGAAAAACCATTCGCAATCTCTTTCCCCATTATGAATAATTCAAACCGATCGGCGAGATCAGGGTTATCATCATTTCGACGCGCAAGCGGGGATACTTCCAGCGGGTGCTGGGTAATAAATATTGGCTGGACGATCTTGTCCTCCACCAGTGCCTCAAATATTTCCATCACCAGTTTTCCAAGACCCCAATTGTCATCAACTTCGACGCCGACAGATTTTGCGAGCTCTGCCGCTTTCTCAGGATCTTCAAGCTCATCGCTTGTCACTTTCGGGTTGTACTCAAGAATAGCCTCGGTCATTGTCTTGCGCTGGAAAGGTTGTCCAAAATCAATCTCGGTGTTCTGGTAAGTAAATTTAGTTGAACCGAGTACAGACTGCGCAACATTTCGAAACATATTTTCCGTCATATCCATGAGGTCATTAAAATCCGAATAAGCCCAGTAAAACTCAAGCATGGTGAATTCAGGGCTGTGCTTGGCCGACATACCTTCATTACGGAAATTACGGTTAATTTCATAAACCCGCTCGAAACCACCCACCACCAGGCGCTTGAGGTTCAGCTCCGGGGCAACCCTTAAATACATCGTCGTATCGAGCGCATTGTAGTGAGTGGAAAATGGTGCCGCGGTTGCGCCACCAGGAATTGGCTGCATCATCGGCGTTTCGACTTCCATGAAATCCCTGTCATTCATAAAACGACGTATGCAATCGATAATTTTAGTCCGGCGAATGAAAATCTGACGACTTTCCTCATTCACCATCAAATCAAGATACCTTTGACGAAACCGGGTTTCAGTATCCGTTAAACCCTTATGTTTCTCCGGGAGCGGCCTCAATGACTTGGTTAATAAGCGTATATTTCCTACTCTTACTGACAGTTCACCCTTGTTGGTCTTCATGACGTGCCCACTGGCACCAATAATATCTCCGATATCCCAACTCTTAAAATCATCATAGGCTTCTTCACCAAGATCACCCTGGTTGATGTAAAGCTGAATGCGACCGGAAACATCCTGCAGCGTCACAAAACTCGCCTTGCCCATCAGTCGCCGCAGAACAATGCGCCCGGCAACTGATGTTTCGGTTGGATCCTGCTGCAGTTCTTCTTTCGTTTTTTCATCAAAGGCATCATGTAATTCAGCCGCTTTGTGTTTGCGCCTGAAATCATTCGGGAATGCATTACCTTTCTCTTTGAGCCTGCGCAAATGGCTTTTGCGAAGCGCTATGATTTCATTCTCGTCTTGAGCCGGAGCTTCCTGCCCAGGGTTTTCTGGTTCTGTCATTTTTTATCTTCTGTCATCTAACAATTATATTGCTGTTGCTTACACGCCTTGTTTGAGGCTCGCGACAATGAACTGGTCGAGGTCGCCATCAAGGACTGCCTGTGTATTTGAAGTCTCGACATTGGTGCGCAGGTCTTTGATCCTGGCTGAATCGAGGACATAAGACCGGATCTGGCTACCCCAGCCAATATCGGATTTATTATCTTCAACTTCCTGAAGCGCTTCTCGCCTTTTCAGGTCTTCTATCTCATACAATTTCGCCTTCAATTGTTTAATTGCCTGATCTTTATTTTTGTGTTGAGAGCGTTGATTCTGGCACTGGACGACAACACCTGAAGGGATGTGGGTAAGCCGGATCGCCGAATCTGTTTTGTTGACGTGCTGACCACCAGCGCCACTGGCCCTGTAGGTATCAATCCGAACCTTGGACATATCCAAATTGATCTCAATATCATCATCCAGCTCTGGTGAGACAAAAATTGAGGCAAAAGAGGTGTGCCTGCGACTGCCTGAATCAAAAGGGGATTTCCTGACCAGACGATGTACGCCTGTTTCCGTCCTCAGCCAACCGAAGGCAAACTCACCCTCGAAGTGAATCGTCGCTCCTTTAATTCCAGCAACATCACCATCTGACATTTCGATGACTTCAGTTTTGAACCCCTTACTTTCACCCCATCGTAAGTACATGCGTAGCAACATGCTCGCCCAGTCCTGGGCTTCTGTGCCTCCCGAACCTGATTGAATATCAACAAAGGCGTTGTTGGCATCCATCTCGCCAGAGAACATTCGGCGAAATTCCAACCCCTCAAGTTCATCATTGAGTTTTGCCAGATCATCTACGGCTTCAGCAAGCAGTGATTCGTCCTGCTCTTCTTCAGCGAGTTCGATGATATCGCTAAGATCGGCCAGGCCTATTTCCAGCTTATCAATGGTGTGGACAATGGTTTCGAGGGTAGAGCGTTCTTTACCAAGCTTCTGTGCATAATCCGGATCATCCCAGACTTTCGAATCAGCAAGTTCCAGCTCGACCTCAGTTAGTCGGTCTTTACGATCTTCATAGTCAAAGATACCCCCTCAGAACGTTGGTGCGCTCTGTTAAATCTTTGATCTGCGTGTGTTGAGGATTAGTCTCTAACATTGTTTAAGAACCATTTTTCAAAGACCCTTGTTCTGGCGGATACGGATACTGATCTACCTGTGCCGATTGGTCGCTACTCTAAAAAGACGCGGCATTGTATACGAATGCTGAACCCGTCGCCAGAAACGCCAGTCTCATTAGCAAGCAGTTCATTCCATAATAGCCTGATGCACCAGAACCTGAAAATCCTGCCTGATATTGATATGTCCGTATGGTCTTACCTGGGTCATAAGGACAGCGACCAGTTCCTGTTTTGGATCCAGCCAGGAAATTGTGCAGTAGGCGCCACCCCAGTAGCCTGTTCCCTCGGATAGTGGAGTTGCAGCTGCACCCCTGTCGACAACCACGCCATAACCAAGCCCGAAGCCCATCCCGGGTCCGGCCAACCATATAGGCAGGTCCCCGGTGTGGTTCTCCAGCATCAGGCTGACTGTACCGGGAGCCAGAATGCGAATACCGCCAAACTCGCCTCCGTTTAACATCATCTGTTGAAAACTCAGGTAGTCATCAATTGTTGACACCAGGCCTCCAGCCCCCCGGAATAATTTCTTTGGACCTTTTATCCACCTGCTTTCGGCAGAGCCAGGATCATCCAGGACAATTCGTTCATCATCACCAGGCTTGTACTGCGCTGCCAGCCGATCTGCCTTGTCAGTGTTCATGTAGAAATGGGTATCCGACATCCCAAGTGGCTCGAAGAGTTTTTCGCTGAGGAACTGATCAAGCGGCTGCCCGGAAATCACTTCTACAAGCCGACCCACCACATCAGTCGCATGTGAATACTGCCACGCGCTGCCCGGTTGATAGTTCAGGGGCAGACTGGCCAGGCGCTTGATATAACTCTCAAGGTCATCTTCAGGCCTGGCGCGCATGGTTTTACGATAATGCGTTGTATTGCCTATGTAGTTATTGGCAAGCCCCGCTGTATGTGTGAGCATATCCCGCATCCTGATGGCACGTGATACAGGCACCAGCTTGCCGCTCTGGCCGCTGGCATCACTGGTAGTCGAAACCTGCGGGTCAGCAAACTCTGGCAAATATTTAGACACGGGGTCACGCAGCTGGAAGTTCCCCTCCTCCCAAAGCATCATCAAGGCAACAGATGTAATCGGTTTAGTCATAGATGCAATCCGAAAGATCGTGTCCCGCTTCATGGGCAGATGGTTTTCTACATCCATCTCGCCCTGGACATTCACATACACAAGTTTGCCTTTGCGCATAACCGCTGTGACAACGCCCGGAACCAGATCAGCGTCAATATACTTTTGCATTGCAGGACCAATTCGGTTGAGGCGCTCGGTGGACATACCCACTGCTTCCGCTTTGGCCAGGTCATGAATTTCCGCCTTCACAACACTGTGACCGAGTACGACAAAGGTCATCGATATCATCAAATACAAATGTACTGCCTGCTTCATGATTTAACCTTTCCCTATTCCGGTTGTATCAGGCTCAAGATACCCTAACTTCACTCGACTCAACACCCTGAACTAGCGAACCTTGTATTGCTGCTACAATTTCCAAAAAATGGTAAAGGAACCAGGTATGAGAGCACCCCGAGACATAAGGTCCCAAACCCAAAAGACGCAAGATCAGGCCAAAGTAGGCTACTATCCCATCACACCCTGAATCAAAGAGGCTCCTCATGTTGCTCACATCACTTCAGATCCCGACTCAGGAATTTGAAACTGGAACCGGTTGGCAAATCAAACCTGAAGGTGCCTGCAAAGGTGACATTTGTATTCCACTTAAAAATGCACCCACTGATATGGTTGATATTGAGCAGGTCGCAGCTGATATGAATCTACCCCTGGTTGCTGAGCCAGAGGCTGGCATCTGGTCACTGGGCCCGGATTCGATTGGCGGAAGGACCTTATCAACGGCAAAAGCTCCCAACCTGACACTTCCGGATCTTGCCGGAAACATGTTTGAACTCTCGAGCCTGAAGGGTAAGAAGGTTGTCATATACGCGTGGGCGCCCTACTGAGGATGTTCCCAACACCTGCCCGTGTGGCAGGACCTACGCAACGAATTCCACTCCACCGGTTTCGAGCTGGTCACTGTCGGGCTTGATACACTGGGTGCCGAAGGGTGTCGTGCTGCAATAGAAGCCGCAAATGCAGATCATCCCAGCCTGATCGACCAGCATCATGTACTTGCCGATCTATTCGGCGTCGTTAATATTCCCGAATCAATCTGGATCAATGAAGAAGGCATGATCGTCAGACCTGCAGAAGCTGCACCCCCACCACCGGTTGACGGAACGTCGCCGCCTATGGATGTCCCGCCTGAACTCCCACAACGAATGATGGAAATCATGGGTGAAGCAGGAAAAATAGAATCTGACCCGGAGGTTTATCACCAGGCGCTAAAAGACTGGATAGCCAAAGGCAGAGAAAGCGAATTTGCATTGGATGAACAAACCGTTATCGAACGCTCACGCCCCCGAAACCTCGATAAGGCACAGGGGCATGCGCATTTTGAGATGGCGTCATATCTGGAATCTTCAGGGAATCATGAACTTGCGATAAAACATTTCAAGGAAGCCCATCAGCTGGTACCCGAGAGCTGGACATTCCGTAGACAGGCATGGTCTCTCGAGCCCGTTGGCGATGGGCCGTTTGCAAGATTCTGGCAAGGACCATCCCCTGATAAAGACTGGCCGTATGAAGGTGATTGGCTAACAGATATCCGCAGAGAAGGACCTGAAAACTATTATTCACGCTGGGAAAAATAACCAATGAAATACGGACTATTCGGAATCAACAACGGACCCTGCGGCGTACCGGAAACAATGCAGGCAGTTGCGCTTGAAGCGGAAAAAGTTGGTTTTGAATCTGTGTGGACCGGGGAACACGTCGTGTTGCCCGACCCGCAGGTACCCCCTTCACCTGCACCACCACTGATGAGCATGGTGCATCCTGCTGTTGCGCTATCCTTTCTCGCTGCAACGACGACGACATTAAAACTTGGCACGGGCATTACCCTTCTCGCCCAGCGTAATGCGCTCGTCCTCGCAAAGGAAATGGCAAGTCTCGATTATTTGTCCAATGGCCGGCTCATTCTTGGAATCGGTGCCGGATACCTGAAATCCGAGTTTGATGCACTCGGTGTGAATTTTCACGAACGTGGCGCAAGGACAGATGAATATATTGATGCCATGCGTGAATTATGGACTTCAGATAATCCAGCTTTCTCAGGACAGTTTGTCAACTATTCAGGTATTCAGGCCCGGCCGCAACCGGTTCAACGTGGAGGCCCCGAGATTGTGCTCGGTGGAAACAGCGATGCCGCATTTCGACGTGCCGTCACCCGGTGTTCCGGCTGGTATGGATTCGCAATGGATCATGAAGCCGCCTCGAGCGCTATTTCCGGCCTAAAGAAAGCAGCGGCAGAAAATAGCCGGCCAGAATCGCTGGGCGAACTGGAAATCAGCATCACACCCAGGGGCAAGACGAACAAAACCGATGTCGGGAAGTGGGCGGAACTGGGTGTTTCCCGGTTGATACTGTTACAACCAGGACAGGATCAGGAAAGCCTTCTGAACTACGTCAAGTCAACAGCCGATGAACTGTTCTGACCCTGGATGAGCTTCAGAATTTCTAGCAGAAAACGACTTGCCAATAGCCCATTGCCGCTGAAATCAAATCTGGGGCCACAAGAAGTTATAGCCACACCCTACAGGTAACTTCATCCACTGCTTCCTGCCGGGCACGAGATAGAGCACTAATGGCAACAGCCACCTAACGAACCAACTTGTGTTTCATCAACGACAAACATCCATAAGAGCCAGATCTGATTCGGCAAGGGTTGTCCTGCAATAACTTCCATGGGTGTCACGATGTTTGCCCTAAGGGTAGTGACTGGCTCAATTTCACTTCTTTCAAACTGAAATGTGACTCGATGTCCTGGACGCCGGGAAATTTTAGTATTCGCTGCATACTGAGTTCAGAAAAGTGATCCATACTCCGGGCGACAACCTTCAGCAGGTAATCATAAGCACCACTCATGGCATGACACTCGACGATATGTTCTTCCTCCTCAACACTACGTATAAACCCATGAGTTTCACGGTCACTTTTTTTGCTAAGAGAAACCTGTACAAACGCGGTTACCTGCAAGCCAATCAAACGTCTATCAACACAAGCAGAGTAGCCCATGATTGTGCCATTCTCCTCGAGCTGCCGGGTCCTGCGAAAACAAGGAGATTCAGAAAGCCCGATCTTCTCAGCCAGGTCGACATTCGAAACCCTTCCATCGATCTGAAGGATAGTCAGTATTTCACGTTCAGCCCTGTCTAATTCCATAGGTGTATTATTCCAATAAACTAGGTAAATAAGCAAGATTACACCATTATGGAACACTTATAGGGAATAAATAGGAGAAATCTTCTTTCGAACTGGGGGTAAACTCTACAACCACAGACTAGAATAACTCAGCAGAGGAATGAAGATGTCGAGAGACAACCCAATGGGACTGGATGGTTTTGAATTTGTCGAATTCGCGGCGAGCGAGGAAGGAATCCTGGAGCCTGTATTTGAAATGATGGGATTCACACAGGTTGCCAAACACCGTTCAAAAAAAGTGCACCTCTGGCGGCAGGGCAACATCAACCTCATCACCAACTACGAGCCAGACACACCGGCGGCGTTCTATGCAGAAGAGCATGGCCCATCAGCGTGCGCCATGGCATTTCGGGTTGACGATGCCCGTATGGCCTATAAACGTGCATTGGATTTAGGCGCACAACCCATTGATGTTCCAGTCAGCCCAATGGAATTGAAACTACCCGCTATCAAAGGCATCGGCGGAGCTGTTCTATACCTGATTGACCGTCATAACGAGGGCGCTACACTATACGATATAGATTTTGATTACCTTGACGGAGTTGATCAGAACCCTGTCGGCCTAGGCTTCACCGATATCGATCACCTGACTCACAATGTTTATCGGGGTCGAATGGACTACTGGGCAAAATACTATGAGACGCTGTTCAATTTTGAGGAAATTCGCTTCTTTGATATCAAGGGCAAACACACAGGGCTACAATCACGAGCCATGTCTGCGCCGGATGGGAAGATTCGAATCCCCCTGAATGAGGAATCTGGCGGTAACGGGCAGATTGAAGAATTCCTGATGTCCTACAATGGAGAAGGCATTCAACATATTGCTTTCATTTGCGACGATCTGTTTGAGTGCTGGGACAAGCTGAAAAACAAAGGATTACCATTCCTGGCACCACCACCTGACACATATTACGAAATGCTCGAAGATCGACTACCGGGGCATGGCGAGTCTGTTGACGAACTAAAACAGCGAGGCATTCTCCTGGACGGATCAACGGAAGGTGGTGAGCCACGATTATTACTGCAAATATTTTCCAACAATCTGGTGGGGCCAATTTTCTTTGAGTTTATTCAAAGAAAAAAAGATGAAGGATTCGGCGAAGGCAATTTCAAAGCGCTGTTTGAATCCATGGAACGTGACCAGATTCGTCGAGGCGTGCTCGAGGTTCCAGAAGCCAGGTCTGCCTAGTAATATTGTTGTCATTCAGAAACAGGAGATACACATGAACCTGAAGCGCATCCACCACGTTGCTTATCGATGCAACGACGCAAAAGAAACCGTTGAATTCTATCAGCGAGTCATGGGCATGGATTTCGTCCTGGCGATCGCTGAGGACCAGGTGCCTTCAACCAAAGCACCGGACCCCTATATGCATGTGTTTCTGGATGCTGGTATGGGGAATGTGCTGGCTTTCTTCGAGCTCCCGAATTCACCGGCAATGGGCCGAGATAACAACACCCCGGAATGGGTTCAACACATCGCATTCGAACTCGAGGACATGGGCGCCCTTCGAGAGGCAAAAGAAAAGCTGGAATCTGAGTGTCTCGATGTCCTTGGCCCAATAAACCACGGGATTTTTCAATCCATTTACTTTTTTGATCCCAACGGTCATCGGCTGGAGCTGGTTGCGAATACGCAAACAAAGGATGAAATGGATAAACTGCATAATGTTGCACCTGCGATGCTTGAAGAGTGGAGTCAGACAAAACGGGCGCCTCAACATGCAGCTTGGCTTCATGAGAAGATATTTGCGAGTTAGTTATGGAACACCTGGTTCCTCCGTATGGCTGACTTCCTCGAACGAAGTGAGGCGTGAAAATTCAAGGCGATGAAATAATTTCAGGTAAAAAATGTCACCATGAGAACGACCAGAACACAAAGATAAACTGTTTCTGCCACCATCAGGATAACCGGAAGCCAGCCAACTACCGCCAGACTCTTCAGCGAGGTTTTTATCCCCAGCGCGGCAATGGCAGAAACAAGACACCATCTGGACAAGTCGATCAGGACCTCTACAGCAGCTTCCGGAATGATTCCGAGGCTATTTATAATAACCAGGGCAACAAAGCTAACAAGGAATGCTGGTAGTAATGGCGTTTTAGCCTCACCTGCCTCCCTGACGCCATGGCTGAAGAAGATCGTGAACAGAAACACCACTGGAACCAACATTGCCACACGCATTAATTTAATCAGTGTGGAAACATCTCCGGTCTCCGGGGATATCATAAATCCAGCCCCGACGACCTGGGCCACATCATGAATGGTACCGCCAAGAAATATCCCTGCTGTAAAATTATCCATTGACAGAAAACTGACAATCGCGGGATAAAGAACCATTGCCAGCGTCGAGAGTGTAGTGACGCCGACAACCGTCAGAATAGTACGTTGCTCACTTTCATCATCTTTAGGTAACACCAGTGACAGCGCCATCGCGGCTGAGGCACCGCATATGGCAACAGCACCACCAGAAAGAAGGCCATGATCACGACCTAACCCGAGCATCCGCGCCAAACCCCAGCCAACCAGAATCGTTGATACGACAGCACCGATAACCATCAGTACCGGCCAGAGACCTAGTTCCATCACCTGGTCAACTGTAATCCGAACACCAAGAAGCGCCACTCCAATTCTTAACACTGTCTGTGATGTCAGGTGCACGCCGGGTAAACACTTTCCTTCTTCGGATAGAAAATTGAAAGCCATTCCGAATAGAAGTGCGTACAACATTACTGGACCGCCGTAGTGTTCAGCGATGAATGTTGCCGCAAGTCCAAGAGTGAGACAGGTCAACATTCCAGGAGAAAATTCGTTGAACAGATACTGCACTCGTCGCAATTTACCGGAACTACCCTCGCTCCCCTGTTCTGCCATTGTTGCTATTTTCCAGTTTAATTTTTTTATGGAACGAGGTCTTTAAGAGACCAGCTAAAACAATGCCGCAATAGCCATGCGCAAGTCAAAGCAAAAGTCAATTTCACTTTTGGCGCTGACCGCCGCGTTTTCCTTTTTGTGCTTCACGCCAGGTCCAGGCATTCCACAATTAACTGGACGTTCTCTCGCCCCCTGTAGCGATTAATATCCAACCGGTAGGCAACAGTTAACTGTCGTTGCTCAATCAATCGATCATGGTTGAAGGCGATGGCATCGATCGCCCTGGACTCATTGACAGGCCGAAGTTTTAGCTTCAAATGTCTCTCAGCAACAATACGCTGGTCCATGACTTCAAACTCTCCATCAAATATGGGTTCTGGGAACCCCTGACCCCAGGGCGCAGCTTCGAGCACAGATGTGACAAGGGGCAGTGTCAGGGTTTCTTGAATCTCACCATCTGAAACAACCACCTGTTCAAGGTATTCATCGGTCAACCATTTCCTGGCTTCCTCATTGAACAATTTCCTAAACTCAGTCAGATTTCCTGGCTCAAGACTTAACCCTGCTGCCATGGCATGACCACCGAACTTGACTAGCAAACCCGGATTTTTAGTGGCGATAGTATCGAGTGCATCACGAATATGCAGGCCGGGTATGGATCGAGCGGAACCTTTTATTTCATTTTCGGACCCTTTTGCAAAAGCAATTACAGGGCGATGAATCTTATCTTTTATCCTGGAGGCAATAATTCCAACAACCCCCTGATGCCACTCCGGATGAAACAGGCAAACGCCAAAATCAGAAACCCCTCTATTGGTAATATCCTGTTCCCTGATAAATTGTTCCGCCTGAATCTTCATCTCTGCTTCGATCGTTTTTCTTTCCAGATTTAGATCGTTAAGTCTGGCGGCCAGTTCCGTAGCGCGCTGTCCATCGGCCAGCAAACATTCAATTCCCAGCGACATATTCTCTAACCGACCTGCTGCGTTCAGTCGTGGACCGAGACCAAAGGCGAGATCCTTTGATGTCAGCCGCTGGTAATCCATTCCTGCGGCTTCAATCAATGCATAGAGACCGGGCCGGGCACGTCCTGCTCGTATCCGGCGAATACCCTCGGCAACCAGAATCCTGTTATTTCTGTCCATGGATACAACATCAGCTATTGTTCCAAGTGCAACGAGATCAAGTGAATCAGCAAGATTCGGCTCATTGCCATCAAACCAGCCTGACTCCCTCAAGGATGTTCTAAGGGCAGACAATAGATAAAAAGCAACGCCAACTCCTGCTATGGATTTACTGGGAAAATTACAGCCTGGTTGATTCGGATTGACGATGGCGTCTGCTGCAGGTAGTTCAACGCCACTCAAATGGTGGTCTGTAATGATGACCTTAATATTATGTTCGAGAGCAGCCTGAACACCCTCCACACTGGAGATTCCATTATCCACAGTAACAATAATTTCGGGAGAAAAGCCAAGCGCGACTTCTAGAATTTCAGGCGTAAGCCCATAGCCGAATTTGAATCTATCAGGCACCAGATAGTCTACATTTTGCGCACCAAAGGTCCTCAAACAGGAGACCATGAGGACCGAACTGGTTGCACCATCAGCATCAAAGTCACCGACAATAAGAATCTTTGAATTCGCCCTGATTGCATCGACCAATATGTCAACAGCCTGGCCGATCCCTTTCAATGAATCAGGTGGCACAAGATTAATCAGTGAATTATCAAGTTCAGCAATTTCAACAATGCCACGGCCGACATACAAACGATTCAATAAAGGGGAAATCCCTGGCAATTCATAGTCAACCTGCCTGCGGATTAATTTCCGGGTCATCAAGTCTACGCCTGAAGTGTTGCTATACGTATACGAGATACACTGTCCTGAACTTCTGGCAGTGCCTCTATTTCAGCAATTGCTGCATCAACTGATGATTCAACGACAACATCAGTAATAATGACTATCGACGCATTGCCACCATGGGCATCTTTTTGGACCAGGGCTTCAATACTGATGCCGTGCTGGCTTAGTATAGCTGTCAGGCTCGCCATGACACCGGCTTGATCCAGTGTTCTGAGCCTCAAATAGAAAGAACTGGATATCCTGCTAATATCAATTACCGGTAGCGCCTGTATCGAATCGTTTACAAACCCAAGATTTGGTATTCCCCTCGACCCTTCACCACGAACCAGGTCAATTACATCAGCGACAACCGAGGAACCTGTCGGTCCTGCACCAGCACCGGCACCATAGTACATGGTCGGTCCCGCTCCATCGCTTCCCACCATGACGGCATTCATCACGCCATTCACCTGGGCTAACATTTCTTTGCTATCAATTAGTGCAGGATGCACTCTAAGCTCTACACCATCATCGGTCTTTCTTGTGATTCCGAGGTGCCGGATCTTGTACCCCAGCTCACCTGCGTATCGAATGTCCTCAGTGGTAATATTCGAAATTCCCTCTGTGTACATTGCATCAAATGCCAATGGAACTCCGAAGGCAATCGAAGACAGAATTGTCAGCTTGTGGGCAGCGTCAATGCCTTCTACATCAAACGTTGGGTCAGCCTCTGCATAACCCAATGCCTGGGCTTCCTTCAGCACATCAGCAAACGTAAGATTCGATCCGGGTGCTTCCATCTTTGTCAGGATAAAATTCGACGTGCCATTGATAATCCCGGCAATCCAGGAAATCTTGTTTGCAGCCAGCCCTTCTCGCACTGCCTTTACAATGGGAATACCACCAGCAATAGCCGCTTCGAAACGAACTTGTACACCAGCAGCTGAGGCAAGCGAAAATATCTCATCGCCATGCACGGCAATGAGTGCTTTGTTCGCGGTAACAACATGCTTGCCATTGTTGATGGCTTCCTTAACCAGATCGAGGGCTGTATCTGTACCACCAATCAGTTCCAGGACAATATCGACTTCCGGATTGCGCACCACTTCAAATATGTCTCTGGTGACAACAGTCTCTGCAAGATCAACGTCAGGGTGATCGCGACGGCAACCCACCATGGCAATCTCGATCGTGGTTCCTGTTTTTCGCTCAATTTCCTGCTTGTTGCCGGATACCAGGTTATAAACCCCTGACCCAACTGTACCAAGTCCACAGATGCCAATCCGCACTTCTACTTCTCCACCGTTACATTTTTAAACATTCGACGAATTCCACGCAATGCCTGCCGTGTGCGATGCTCGTTCTCTATTAAAGCAAATCGCACATGGTCATCACCATACTGGCCAAAACCAATCCCAGGTGAGACGGCGACCTTTGCTTCTTTCAATAGTAACTTACTAAATTCGAGGGAACCTAAATTCTGGAACTCGGGGGGAATTTTCGCCCAGACAAACATGGTTGCTTTGGGGAGTTCAACACTCCAGCCAATGGAATTAAGCCCTTCACACAATACATCACGCCTGGTCTGATAAGTCTGCCTGATCTCCTCAACACAGCTCTGGTCTCCTTCCAGCGCAGCAATCGCGGCAACCTGGACGGGAGTAAACATCCCATAATCAAGATATGACTTGATCCTTGCCAGCGCACCCACGAGTTTTTTATTACCAACACAAAATCCAATTCTCCAGCCCGGCATGTTGTAGCTCTTGGAGAGCGTGAAAAACTCGACGGCTATTTCCTTGGCGCCGGGTACCTGCAAAATTGACGGCGCCTTGTAGCCATCGTAAACAAGATCTGCATAGGCCAGGTCCTGGACGAGCCAGATATTGTGTTGCCTTGCGATGGCAACAACTTTCTCGAAGAAATCCAGCTCAACACACTGGGTGGTCGGATTACCCGGAAAATTGAGAACGAGCACCTTGGGTTTTGGCCAGGTATTGGTGATAGCCGATTCCAGTTCGCTAAAAAAATCAACTCCTGCCGTCAATGGAACATGCCGAACATCCGCATCGGCAATGACAAAACCATATGGATGCACAGGATAAGAAGGGTTAGGTACCAGCACTGCATCTCCCGGCCCGAGCACTGCCATGGCAAGATGCGCTATTCCTTCTTTTGAGCCAAGCGTGACAATCGCTTCTGATTCAGGGTCAAGATCAACATCATATCGATTCTGGTACCAGTCGCAGATTGCCTTGCGCAACCTGGGGATCCCTTTCGACTGGGAATAACGGTGGGTATCCCCACGCTGGACTGTTTCCACCAACTTGTCGACGATATGTTGCGGAGTCGGCTGATCCGGATTACCCATGCCAAAGTCGATGATATCTTCGCCGCGCCCACGAGCTTCTTTCTTCAGCTGATCTGTAATGCTGAATATATAAGGTGGTAATCGTTTTATTCTGGGAAATTCATCCATTGATCTATATTCCGTAAATGGAGCCTGTCATCCTCGCCCTGCATTTCCAGTCTATTAACTAAGGACGTATTGCCGACATCGGACAGGCGCGACATATTACCCAACGCGGCCTAGCGCGTCACGATAATTGATTGATTACGTGGTTCCGGAACGAAAAACCTGATAGCCGTGGCGCCAATGACAAGGAAGGTAATTGACGCTATAAAGACTGAATGATAACCCAGTGTCGCAGCCAGTATTCCGCCAAACAAGGGTCCCAGTGTACCGGCGAATTCTGCCGCCATATTAGCAATGGCTATTCTCATGGGCAGGTTGTCCCGGTCTCCAAACTCCAGTGTCATATTCTGGGACGAGTTATTGAAGCCCTGTACAGCTGCACCAATGCCGACAAAGACAAGCACAGTAACGGCATAGTGATCGACAAGCATCAACAGAGCTGTTGAGCCGATCCACAGGAAAATGGACATCAGAAATGTTAGTCGAAAGCCTTTTCTGTCCGCTGTATATCCCCAGAACAAATTGGAAATAGTGCCTGAGATGGTAAATGCGAAAGTCAGGATCCCCAGAGTCTGGCCTGTTAACCCGATCGATTGGCCCGCATAAAGTATGTAGAACGGCATGGCCATTCGACCCATCGTGGCGATCGACCGGGCGATAAAATAATGTGTGAAGGCTCTATCTCCCCGAAGCAGGCCAGGGACCTCTCCCATCCGCCGCCAGAGAGATTGCTTTGTCTTAACTGTCGGCGGCTCTGGTTCCTGCACGGCCAGTAACATCACCAAACCCATGCTGGTCAGTACAAACGCTAACAAGAATGTCCAGGAATACCCGGCCGAAGTCGGTGTGTCTCCTATCAGGTAGGTTCCACCAATCCATGCGACAATAGATGAGGTGATACCTGCCAGAAAATTCCTTAGCCCTGTAAGTCGACCTCTTTTTGATACCGGAATAACCTTGGACATCAGGAAGTTAAATATGACCCCCTGCATACCCTGAAACAAACCGAGCATCGCAAGGCAAACGATGATCGCGATCAGCGCAGCCTGACCCTCGAGGAAGAATCCGGTTAGGGCAATCAGCAATATACAGACACGCATCGCGCTGCCGGTCAAAAAACCAACAGGCAGTACCCTGGTTCGGTGTTCGATGAAATTCGCGCCAATCAGCGGCGTCAACATCATTCCCAGCGCTTGCAGCGACAATGCCAGGCCAACCATGAATTGCGACCCACCAGAGAGCATCATTATATAGGCTGGGATGAATGTCGGCGCCATAATCAGGCGGAAACCCGTTTGCCCCAGCATACCGTGGGCAAGATGTGCGAGGAAATTTCGGGTCAGATTTCGCTGAATCTGTATTTGGTAGCGCAGTTCGGCATGACGAGCTGCGCGGGATTGAGTCTCCAATCGGGTCCTAACTCAGGTGACATCCTGAAATTGCAGTAAAAATGAAGGCCGTATTCTAGCAGAAAAGGCGCGGTAATTTAAATCCGCGCCTTTCTATGATCGTTTGCAACTACCGGCTAGATGCGACTAGTTGATGCCGAGTCGACTCGCTAATTCTGTCGCTGGCAGATATCCGGGTAGTAAAGTGCCATCTTCATAAACAATAGCGGGCGTGCCACTGACTCCAATTTGATTGCCCAGTAGATATTGTGTGGCAACCGGGTTGACACAAGTGCTGGGCTCAATGTCCTGGCCCAATTTTGCTTTGGTCAGGGCTAGCTTTGGATTCTCTGCACACCAGGCTGATACATATTTATCAAATGATTTTGAATTGAGACCTGCGCGTGGGTAGGCAAGGTAACGAACTTCTATTCCAAGACGATTCAGCTCTGGCACTTCCTTATGGAGTTTTCTGCAATAGCCACAATCGATGTCCGTAAATACAGAAATAGAGGCCTTCTTCATCCCCTCTGCTGGTGAAAATATAAGCATGTCAGCTTCATCGACCGCCGCAAGCAAATCCCGGCGGCTTACGCTGCGCCGCTCCTCACTAACATTGACAAAGTCAGATGCCTCGATTCGATAAAGATCCCCGGCGATGAAGTGATTACCATCCTCACTGACAAAAAGCGTTGTCCCCTCATCAAGTACCACCTCATAAAAACCCGCCAGCGTACTCGGGACCACATCCTTAATGGGAAGACCCGGTCTCGCCTGACCAAGCTTTTGCCTTATCTCTGTGGCAGACAACTTGCTGTCTGAATCGGCGACAACCGTCGTAGACAACAAACTGGCGACTACAAACAGCGTACTAACTATTTTCATCATGCTCTTCACTGGACTGGTTTTACCTGAGTAGATTAACAGGGCTACTCCATTTATGGGTGCCCTGGCGACAATTCGTGCGAACTTTGCACCAAGAAAGTGTCTGATGCAATCCTATATTGCTTGGCTGTTTTTACTATAGACCCCATTGATAGTGGTTTAATTCCGATCAGGCGCAAGTTTTAACTGACAACTGGCTAGCCTCGGGGATGATGGATCTGGTGCAATTCCTTCATGCGATGCAGGGCGATGTGTGTGTAAATCTGGGTCGTTGACAGGTCGCTGTGGCCCAGCAATAGCTGCACGACCCTGAGATCCGCCCCATGGTTAAGTAAATGTGTGGCAAATGCATGCCTGAGCGTGTGCGGTGATAGCTTCTTCTGGATATTGGCGGTTTGCGCATGTTGCTTTATTCGATACCAGAAAGCCTGGCGGGTCATGGTCGAACCGCGAATACTTGGAAACACAACATCCTTGTTTAAATCACGTTTCAGCAAGTCGTTCCTGGCTTCAGCCATAAATTTATTTATCCAGTTTATCGCCTCTTCTCCAAGTGGAACCAGCCGCTCTTTCGAACCTTTGCCTACTATCCTGATCACCCCCTGACGCAGGTTAATTTCATTAATCTTGAGATTAACCAGTTCACTGACCCGCAGACCGGAGGCATAGAGTACTTCCAGCATCGTTCTATCACGTAATCCAACCAGCGTTGAAAGGTCAGGTGCTGCCAACAATCTTTCAATGTCCTTTTCAGATAATGAATCCGGAAGTGGCCTGCCAAGTTTTGGGCTATCCACTTTTAATGTCGGATCTTCATCAATCCTGTTTTCTCTGAGCAGATATCGGTAAAAGCCACGAAGGCAGGACAGGGCCCTGGCTGTTGAACGTGCCTTTAATCCCTTGCCCATTCGATACGACAGATAGCCAAGGATATCTTCACGAAGAGCATTTTCAATGGATCGGTCTGTACCTTCCATCCATGAGGCATAGGCCTTCAAATCCAGGCCGTAGGAATCGAGCGTATTCTGACTGAGCCCTTTCTCCAGCCACAAGCTATCCAGAAATTGCTGGATTAACTGAACGTCAGAATCAGGCATAAGCGATAGAATTCAATATTTCGTTTTACCTTACTGTGAAGAGATTGGAATAGTAAGCGGTAAATCTATTTCAAAGTTTCACCAAGAAATTCGAGTACCTTTACCCAGGCATCTTCACTTTGCGTTTCACGATATCGATCTGGTGTCGGGAAATTCTGGAAAGCATGCCCTGCGCCGTCATAGCGATGGAATGTATACTCAACATCGGCAGCGCCTAAAGCCGCGCCATAATCATCAACATCCTCAGGCGTAGGATTTTGATCATCGTTGCCGAAAAACCCCATGACCGGGCAATTTATATCGCTGGCCAGGTCAATTGCCGGAGGGCTATCTTGCCCCATCGCGAGTTTGATCCTGCCACCATAAAATACCGCAAGGGCAGCCAACTCTGGAATATGACCAGCTGCCAACCAGGCCACACGCCCTCCCCAACAATGGCCGACTATGCCTATCCGGGTCCCATCTACCGAATCACTATCTTTCAACAAATGATATGCAGCTTTCATGTCTGCTACCGTTTTATTATCACGGCTCTCTTTAGCCTTCACCATCATTTCTTCTTCTTTAGGCCACCAGTGAAAAATAAACGGCACGGCGACAGAAAAACCATTCTCTGCGAAGCGTTCTGCAGTTCTGAGAGTAAATTCATCATTTTCAATTCCGGCATGACCAACCGGAATATGTTGGGCGAGTATCAAGCCGGGAAATGGGCCATCCCCTTCTGGCTGGAAGAGGAATACTTCCATGGGACTCGATTGATCCTGAACCTTAACTTCAATTGTTTCTATCGAGTACATTGCAGTGATCCTGATCTATTAGTCTGAAACCAGTATTCACGATGTGTTCTACAAACGGAAGCGTTCAAGAATATTGAAGACAGCCTCATCTACACTAACATTGTGACTCTAGACCAGTTTTTCGCACTTATGCCGTTTGTGTGGGTTAATCCTGGCCATATATAGAACCAGACCACAAATCTCTCCGGCGCAGTATAATATGCCTTGCTAGCAAGACAGATGCGGAGGCACCCTATGAGACCTGAAGTTGTAATAGATGCAGATGGCCACATTACTGAACCGGAAATTGTCTGGACGGAATACACATCGAAGGAATATCGCGATTCTGTATTGCAGGTAAGAACGGAAAACGGTCGCAGTGCTATTGGCTTTGAAGGTTATTATCGTCGATCAGGTTCGGGTCCCGGGCCAGCGGAAGCTTGTATCCCTGGCGGCATGGCGCCTGACCAGAAATTAACCTGGGATGACATTTTACCTGGTGGTTATGACCCTGGCGCTCGTCTGAAAGTTCTCGATGAGGAGAGAATCGACAAAGCACTGTTCTTTCCTTCTATTCACCTACTTTGGGGTGACATTCGGTCACCAGAAGTATCGGCTGAAACGTGTCGGGCCTATAACAACTGGATGAGCGATTTCTGTGGCACTGATCCCGATCGTCTGTTTGGCATGGGTATCATACCGCTGCAGGACGTCGGCCTCGCAATTGCTGAAACAAAGAGACTGGCTAAACTTGGAATGCGTGGACTCATCATTCGACCTGAAAGGTACAACGGGCTTGCTCTTTATGATGAGCAGTGCGATGGCATCTGGGAGGTTGCGCAGGCTGATAATCTTGCCATCGCTATACATGGCAGTTTCGGGTCTCGCATGAAAGGGTTCTCATCGGAACGTTACCCTGACAATACTTTCTATGATCACATGATTGCACACCCGTTTGGACAAATGGCGGTGATGATGGATGTCATCGCTGGCGGAGTATTAGACAAGTTCCCACGACTCCGAGTCGGGTTTTTTGAAAGCGGGCTTGGCTGGATACCTTACTGGATAGATCGCCTGGATGAACACTTCGAAATCATGGGTCATCACACACCCTGGTTGAAACGGTTGCCTAGCGATATTTTCCGGGAACAGTGTTTTGTATCAATGGAGGCTGACGAAGAAACCGGGCTTAGCTGGATGAAAGATAAAGGCTTACTTGATTCCGTACTCTGGGGTTCGGACTACCCACATTTTGATTGCACGTATCCGGGTGCGTACGATGTTGTTCAAGCGACATTTGATGCCGTCGGTGACGATATTGCAAATAAAGTGGTCTTTGAAAACCCAAAACGATACATGCGTCTGGAATAGCGGATACCGGGTAGTGTGTGGAAGCTTCGCTGCATAGCGAAACGGAAACTAGAAAAGGCGTTTGCGACATTTTATGAGCTGAACTGTAACGATCTTCTGGAAACTGCGTAGTGCCAAAATCTCCGCTTGGGTTCAAACTTGAACGGCCAGTAGTAAACAGATCAGTTACCAGATTGCCTCAATGTGCCAAATTTGGTATCTGATCTAAGCCCATGCGCTGTTTATTTCCTGAACGAGTTTGGTCGCGGATGACTGCATGATATTGCTCAGCGAGTTCGGTATCGCCTAATCGCGTTGCAGCACGCGTAGCGCCAAGCAATGCATTCAACCGATTGGGAGAACCAACTAAAACGATCTGATATTGCTCCAGGGAACTCGCGTAATCGTCCGTTTCGAACAACATGTCAGCATACAGTTCGCGCGCTGGTAAGACTTCGCCCGGTGTAACCGGATGTTTGTCTACTTCGTCCTCATGATCCGCAGCCGCTGATGCCTGTAACAATGCCTGCTCTGCATTCCCCTCCGCCAACAAAATCCAAGACGCCACCACATCAGCCTGCACCTTCGCTTCCACTCGAAAATAGGTCGGTGTCGCATCCGACATATCCTCAAGCAGTCTTTCGATAATCGCAAGTTCCTGCTGCGCTTTTGCCACCTGCCCACTCCGCGCACTTCCAATGCCACGGGCGAAGTGGTGAATCGACCTTGCCCAGGGGAAATCAACCCAGGCAAAGTCCTCACGCACATACTGCAGGTCGCTGGCCTCACCCCACTTGCGGCGTTCCAACGCATAGCGTGCGGGAGCCGAGGCATAGGCGAAGGCGACCTTGAAGTTTTCAGTATCCGTTTTTTTGATATTAGCCAGTCGCACAAGTAACTGCTGTGCCTCGTCGTCACGACCAGTCTGCAGCATGGCATACATTAGATAATCTATGCTGTGCAGTCCCTCGTCGTAGTGACCGGGTAATTTAGCCCTGACCGTGTATTCGGCAGCTGATTGGGCTGAATCATGATTAGATGACAGCGAGCGGTCCCACATGCCGAGCCGCGTAAATATGTGCGAAGGCATGTGTAGTGCATGTGCAGAATCAGGTGCCGCATCTGCATAGGTCATCGCCGCGTTGAGCGCCAGGTGCGCAAGGCCCGGATAGTCGTAGCTGTGAATCAAATAGTGCAGTACACCCGGATGAGCCGGTTGTGAAGCGCCAACCCAGTTCAATAAACCTGCAGATTTGAATTGGTGCGCGTAGGACTTGTCACGTGGATCAGCGCTGGCGAGGAGGGCCAACGCATAAAATATTGTGGCCTCGAGGTCATCAAGATTATTCGCATACACCTCATTCATACGCAACTCATAGTCTTGAGCCCGTTTGCGATGAGTCGCGGTATCGGTACTGGAGAAGAACCCGCCAAGTGCTGCTATGTATGTTGCCTCTCGCGGAGTGACATCCAGATTCGCCGCTTCAGCAAGTAACTTTGCGCCGCTCTCCAGATCTGCCTGGCTTGGCTGTGCCCACAGGGGATGCCAGATACTCATCGCAGCACCCCAACGTGCCATTGCGCACTCCGGGTCCTGATCTATAATTTCTCCAAAGATTCTTGTTGTTTCGAGATATTCAAAGGAATGCAGGAGCGTCACTGCATGATTGAACTTTGCCTTCACACCGGCACTGCAGGAGTTTGCGAAATGGACCTGATAGGATTCTGCCTCGTCCCCCCAACCAGAGGCTGGAAGACCCAATGTCATTAGCAACAGTGTGTGCACAGTCAATTTTCGCCACTTGTATCTGCCGTTAGCCACAACTGTCCTCCTCTCAATTTTTTTGATGTAAGTTAGGGAATTCGCCCCACACCCTTGCAAAGCATGCAGCAGAGTAGCTGTTGATCCAGCACATAGCAAAGTCCTCGGCTAACACCGGACATTCAGTAATATGTAGCGGGTTCCTTCCTCAAACTCGCCAATCTGGTGAGAAATTCTCGGATAAATCGCCTGTCTTCCGACCATTTATTAGTGAAAT